>Ga0307516_10001446_pt1 | contig 32808 bp, 23 predicted proteins | sample 19_EM_MG_FD_203310 | JGI IMG/M metagenome (GOLD analysis project Ga0307516, IMG submission 203310) | Populus trichocarpa ectomycorrhiza microbial communities from riparian zone in the Pacific Northwest, United States - 19_EM | ecosystem: Host-associated > Plants > Roots > Unclassified | place...
CGCGCGCCGCAGGGCCTGGCGCTGTCGCCGGACGGCCTGAGCCTGCTGGTCAGCAACTTCATGGACCGCAGCGTCAGTGTGGTCGACCTGAAGCCCTTGATCGAACGCGGCCAGCTGAGCCTGCCGGTGGTCGCCACCGTGTCGACAGTCGCGACCGACAAGCTCGGTGCGCAGGTATTGCAAGGCAAGCGTTTGTTCTATGACGCTCGCGACACTCGGCTATCACGCGACCGCTACATCAGCTGCGCGGCCTGCCACCACGACGGCGCCGCCGACGGCCGCGTGTGGGACCTGACCGACGGCGGCGAGGGCCTGCGCAACACCATCAACCTGCGCGGCCGCGCGGCGATGGGCCACGGCCTCTTGCACTGGAGCGCCAACTTCGACGAGCTGCAGGACTTCGAAGGCCAGATTCGCCGGCTGCACGGTGGCAGCGGCCTGATGAGCGACGCCGCCTACTTCGCCGGCACGCGCAGCCAGCCGCTGGGTGATGCGAAGGCTGGCCAGAGCGCCGACCTCGACGCACTCGCGGCCTATGTGGCTTCGCTGTCGGCTTTCGACCCGAGCCCGGCGCGCCCCGCCGCCGGTTCGCTGAGCAGCGCTGCCACTGTCGGCAAGGCCGTGTTCCAGGCCCAGAACTGCGCGGCCTGCCACGCCGGCGTGGCCTTCAGCCGTTCCGGCAACCTCGGGTCGGTCGACGTCGGCACGATCAAGCCGAGCAGCGGCCAGCGCCTGGGTGGCCCGCTGACCGGATTGGATGTGCCGACGCTGCGCGACCTGTGGGCCAGCGCACCGTACCTGCACGACGGCTCCGCCGCGACGCTGGACGCCGCGGTCGCCGCCCATCGCGGCATGGCGCTGAACGACAACGACATGAGCAATCTCGTGGCCTACCTGCGCGAGATCGGTGGCGACGAGGTCTCGGCACCTGCGGGCCCAACTGGCAACGGCACCGGCTTGAGCGGCCAGTACTTCAACAACATCGGCCTCGGCGGCAGCTACACCGTGCTGCGCAACGAAGCGGTCGATTTCGACTGGGGCAGCGGCGCGCCGGCCACCGGCATCGCCGCCGACAACTTCTCGGTCCGCTGGACCGGCAAGCTGATCGTCCCGACGAGCGGCCTGTACACGCTGCGCACCACGTCGGACGATGGCGTGCGGTTGTGGGTCAACGGCGCGCTGGTGATCGACAACTGGACTGACCATGCGCCGACCACCAACACCAGCGCGGCGATCACGCTGAGCGCCGGCACCCAGGCCGACATCCGCCTCGAGTACTACGAGCGCGGCGGTGGCGCAGTGATGCGGCTGCATTGGCTCCAGCCGGGCACGACCGCCTTCGCGGCGATCCCGGCGGCGCAACTGCTGCCCGGCATCGTCAGCGGCACCGGCCTGGTGGGCAGCTACTTCAACAACCGCACCCTCAGCGGCACGCCAGCCCTGGTGCGCAACGAGGCGATCGATTTCAACTGGGGCACCGGCTCGCCGGGCACCGGCGTCGGCAGCGACAACTTCTCGGTCCGCTGGACCGGCACGATCGATCCGACGGTCACCGGCGTCTACTACTTCCAGACAGTGTCGGACGACGGCGTGCGCCTGAGCGTCAACGGCACCCAGCTGATCAGCAACTGGACCGACCACGGCCCGACCACCAACACCTCCGGCGGCATCAGCCTGACCGCAGGCCGTCGCTACACGGTGACGCTGGAGTACTACGAGAACGGTGGCGGCAGCGAGATGCGCTGGCGCTGGCGCGTGCCGGGCGGCACCACCTACGTCGCCGTGCCGGCGAGCCGGCTGTACCCGAACTGAAGGCTGAGAACAGAGCAGAACCGTTGGCCTGAAATGGTCAGGCTCGTGGTGCATGCGCTGGGCTTCGACAGGCTCAGCCCGAACGGAGGGTGTTCAGCCGAAACCCCCTGGCAGGCCCGACGCCGCCGCGGTCTCAAGCGGGGCGCTGGGCGCCTACAACAGTCAGCAGCGTGGCGATCAGCCGCTCGATCTCGATCGGCTTGGCCACATGCGCCACCATGCCACAGGCCAGGCACTGCGCGCGCTCTTCGGGCATCGCGTGTGCCGTCTGGCCAACGACTGGCAGGCCGGGCGCCAGCTCGGTGATTCGGCGCGTCGCCTCGATGCCGTCCATTACAGGCATCTGCACGTCCATCAGCACCACGTCGAATTCGTCCGGCGCCCGGCGGACCAGCCCCACTGCTTCGGCGCCATCCTGGGCCAGCTGCACCTTGGCGCCGGCCCGGGTCAACAGCTGCTCGATCACCATCTGGTTGACGAGGTTGTCCTCGGCCACCAACAGGCGCAGGCCTTGCAACGGCAAACCGGCCGAGGCCGTCCTGACCGGACTCGGCAGAAGCAACGGCGGCGGCAGGCGCGCCTCGCGCAGCGGCAGCCATAGCTCGAATTCACTGCCCCGGCCCGGGGCCGAGCGGGCCGCCAGCTGGCCACCCATCAGTTCGGCCAGCCGGCGGCTGATCGCCAGCCCGAGCCCCGTACCGCCGTAGCGCCGGGTGGTCGACGAATCGGCCTGGCGGAACGCGATGAAGAGCTGGTCGACCTGGTCGTCGCTCATTCCGATGCCGGTGTCGGTGACGCGGAAGACCAGCCTTTCGCCGTCGCGTCCGACCCAGACGTGGATGCTGCCCTGGTTGGTGAACTTGACCGCGTTGGACAGCAGGTTGACCAGGATCTGCTGCAGCCGCAGCGGGTCGGTCAGGCAGGCCGTCGGTAGATCCTGGCTGCGGGCCACATCCAGCGTCAGGCCCTTGGCCAGCGCACTGTCGTGCACCAACGCCACCGCGGCGTCGGTCGCCGCAGCTGGGTCGACCGGGATCGATTCGATGTCCAGCCGCTGGGCTTCGATCTTCGAGTAGTCGAGCACATCGTTGACCACGCCCAGCAACAGGCGACCGGATTCGATGATGCGGGCGTAGCCGGCCTGCGCGGGCTGCCCTGCTGTCGAGTCGAAGCCGATCTGCGCAAAGCCGAGGATGCCGTTCAGCGGCGTGCGGATCTCGTGGCTCATCGTGGCCAGGAACTCGCTTCGATGGCTGGCGATGCGTTCGGCATCCAGACGAGCGGTTTCGCGGGCCTGCTCCAGCGCGCGGCGGTCCGAGATGTTGCGCACCACAGCCACGACCTCGCCGTCGCGCGTGGGCAGGAAGCGGGCTTCGAAGTAGCGCTCGCCGGGTTCGAAGGGCAGGGCATATTCGATCGAATGCATCGAGGCGCCGGCGGCCACGTGCTGCAGTGCGTCCGACACCAGCGTGCTGGCTTCGGGTGGCAGCAGCTCGGGCATGCGGCGGCCGCGCAATTGCTCGGGTGCCACCGTCAGGTCTTCCGGCCGGCTGGCGCGGTGGTCGAGGATGGTGCCGTCGGCGGCCATGCGGAAGTACAAATCGGGCAAGGCCTGGAAGATGCTGTTCAGCTCGGCACTGCGGCGCGACACCTCGTGCTCCAGGCCCTGGGCCTGCTGGGCCAGCAACCGCGTGGCCTCACGCTGCGGAGTGATGTCGACGAAGCTGCACAGCATGCAGTCTTCGGCGCCGATCCTGACCCGCACGGCGGCGAAGGCCATGTCGCGCACCATGCCGTCGTGGCACCGGAAACGCGATTCGACCCCGTCGACGTGGCCTTGCGCTTCCAACTGGGCCAGCGCCGCCCTGCGCACCTCCAGATCGCACCACAGGCCCAGGTCGACGCCGTTGTGGCCCAGCACCTCGTCGCGCGTGTAGCCGAACATCTGCAGCCAGGCGCGGTTGACATCGGCGAAGCGCTGGTCGCTCATCAGGCCCAGCGCCATGCCGACCGGGCTGGTCTGGAACAGCACCGAGAAGCGGGCCTCGCTCTGGCGCAGGGCCTGCATCGCCTGTTCGCGCGTCGCCTCGGCTTCGGCTGCACCCCAGGCCAGCCCGATCTGGGTGCCCAGCCGGGCCAGCAGTTCGACCTGCTCGTCGTCGAAGAAATCGGGCTGGCGCGAATAGACCAGCAGCACCGCGCGGGTTTCGTCACCGACCTTGATCGGGAAGCCGCCGGCCGCGGCCAGCCCGAAGCGCTGCGCCAGCTCACGCCACGGTGCCATGCCGTCGTGGCGGCCGAAGTCGCGGGCGACGCGGGGCTGGCCTTCGCGGAACGCCCGGCCACCAGGCCCTCGACCATGGTCGTTGTCGTCCAGCGACAGGGTGGCCTCGTCGGCGTAGGCCGCGGCGTCGCCGGCGCGCGCGGACGGACGCAACAGCCGGCGCGGCAGGTCCGGCTCGCCGATCCAGGCCAGCGGCAGGCCGCCGTCGTCGACCACGATCTGGCAGACCCGCTGGAACAGCTGGCTTCGGCTGGGCCGTGCGGCGATCAGGCTGTTGACCTCGGTCAGCACCTTGTACAGCCGGTTGATGCGGATCAACCGCCGCTCGGCCGCGCGCTGCACGCTCATGTCGCGCGCGACGCCGAGCACGCCAACCACGCGGCCTGTCGAGTCGCGCAGCGGGGTCTTGATGACCTCGTACAGCCCCTCGTCGTTGTCCGGGCTGGGCATGCTCTGCTCGATGCGGATCGGGCCGTCCGCCGCCAACGCGGCCAGGTCGTTGCGGCGAAAGTCCTCGGCGCGGGCCCGGCTGGTCAGCTCGGCATCGAGGTGGCCGACGATGTCTTCTTCGCTGCGGCACAGCAGGCGGGCCAGTGCCGGGTTGCAGAAGCGGTAGACGCCTTGCAGGTCTTTCAGCCACACCAGGTCGGGCAGGGTGCTGACGAGGGTCTGCAGGCGCTGGCGTTCGTCGACCAGCTCACGGGTACGGCGGGCCACGATGCGCCGCATCGTCAAGCCCCACAGCAAGGCCAGCAGCCCCAGGACGACCGCCACAGCCAACCAGAAGGCAACGGCACCGTGCTCAGCAGCCATCGCAGAATTACAGCACGGGCCTGTTTCGTGCGACAAGCGGGCGCACGCGAATGGCGCGCGCCGTGTGTCACGCGCGGGCGCTTGTCGCAGGCCTCAGGTCGCACCGCCCTTCAGCAACAGGTTCGGCAGCCACAGCGAGAACGCCGGCACATAAGTGACCAGCATCAATGCGGCGATCAGCCCGCCGTAGAACGGCCAGATCGTCTTCATCACCGTGCCGACCGAGACGCCGCCGATCGCACAGCCGACGAACTGCGTCGTGCCCACCGGCGGCGTGTTCAGGCCGAGCGCGCAGTTGATCAGCATCACGATGCCGAACTGCTCGGTGCTCATGCCGAACTGCTGGCAGATCGGCAGGAAGATCGGCGTGCAGATCAGGATCGTGGCCGCCATGTCGAGAAACGTGCCGAGCAGGAACAGGATCACGTTGACCAGCAGGAAGATCACCCACGGCTCGGAGCTCATCGACGCGAGCAGCTTGCCGGTCAGCTCGGCCACGCTGTACAGCCCAATCAGGTAGCCGAACATCGACGAGATGCCGATCAGCAGCAGCACCGTGCCGGTGGTCTTCACCGCCTTGGCGGCGGCCTTCATGAACTGCTCGCGCGTCAGCTTCTTGTAGACCAGGGTCGCGAGGCACAGCGCCCACAGCACCGCGACCGATGCCGACTCAGTGGCCGTGAACGCGCCCGACAGGATGCCCGCGACGATGATCGCGACCACTGCCAGCCCCGGCAGCGCCTGCGCAAACGAGCGGCCGACGATGGCCCAGCCGGGGAAGGTGCCGGCCGGGTAGCCGCGCTTGACCGCCACCGCGTAGGCCGCCACGAGATTGCAGATCGTCAGCACCAGCGCCGGCACGATGCCGGCCAGGATCAGCGCCGCGATGCTGACCTTGCCGCTGGCCGCGAGCGTGAAGATGATCAGGTTGTGCGAGGTCGGCATCAGCGCGCCGACCAGTGACGCGTGCGTCGTCACGTTGACTGCGTAGTCGGCGTGGTAGCCCTCTTTCTTCATCTGCGGGATCAGCACCGCGCCCATCGCCGACACATCGGCCACCGGCGAGCCCGAGACACCGCCGAAGAGCGTGCAGGCCAGCACGTTGCTCATGCCCAGCCCGCCGCGCACATGGCCGGCCAGGCTTTTGGCGAACGCGACGATCCTGTCGGCGATGCCGCCGTACATCATGATCTCGCCGGCGAAGATAAAGAACGGGATCGCCAGGAACGAGAACGGGTTCATGCCCGAGATCATTTGCTGGAAGCCGACCGCCATCGGCAGGCCCTCGTACAGCAGCGTGGCCAGGGACGACAGGCCGATCGAAAACGCGACCGGCACGCCCATCAACAGCAACAGCGTGAAGCTGATGCACAAGATACTCAGAGCCATCGGGGTTCGTCCGTTGCGGTGCGTTGATCGAGGCGGCGCATCACCATGCCGATTTCACTTCGGTGCCGCGCGCCAGCGCCAGAATGTGTTCGAGCGAGAACATCGCGACGAGCACACCGGCCAGCGCTGGCGGTGCGTACTTGAAGGCCTCCGAGATGCCCAGCGTCGGGATGTTGTAGCCCGCCACCGATTCGGCCAGCAGCGCGCACTGCCACGCCATCACCAGGCCGAAGATGCCGACCAGGGCGTGGATCAGGTACTCCATCGCGTGGCGCAGCCTGGCCGGTGCCAGCACCAGGAACGATTCGAGCCCGATGTGGCTGGCCTCGCGCACGCCGACCGCCATGCCCAGCATCGTCACGTACAGCACCAGCAGCACCGCGCCGCTTTCGGCCCAGGTGGGCGTGTCGTTGAAGACGTAGCGGCCGATCACCTGGTACAGCACCGCGATCACCAGCAACACCAGCCCGCCGATGCCGATGCGCATGCAGACGCGCGCGATGGTGGCGCACAGCCGGCTGTAGGCTGGCGCGCGCGGCGGGATGATCAGGTCGGGCAAGGCAGCGTCGGTCATGGGTACACCCACGGGCCTGCGGCCCGGTCCTGCGCGAGGGAGCAAGCCTCTGCGGGCGGCCGGGCGGGGCTCACTGGACCGCCTGGATGCGCTTGACCAGGTCCTGCAGGTGCGGGTCTTTCAGGAACTTGTCGTAGACCGGCTTCATCGCGGCCTGGAAGCTGGCCTTGTCGACGTCGACGATCTGCGCGCCGCCGGCCTTGACGGTGGCGAGCGACTTCTCTTCGCGCTCGTCCCACAGCTTGCGCATGTAGCCGACCGACTCTTTCGCCGCGGCGCGGATCGCCTTCTGCTCGTCGGGCGGCAGCGTGTCCCAGACCTTCTTCGAGAACAGCAGGATCTCTGGCGCCATCGAATGCTCGGTCTTGTTGTAGAACTTCGCCACCTCGAAGTGGCGCGAGCTTTCGTAGCTCGGGTAGTTGTTCTCGGCCGCGTCGACCAGGCCGGTCTTCAGCGCGGTGTAGACCTCTCCGAAGGGCATCGGCGTGGCGTTGGCACCCATGGCTTCGATCAGCGACACCCACAGGTCGCTTTGCTGCACGCGGATCTTCAGGCCCTTGGCGTCGGCCAGCGTCTTGACCGGCTTCTTGACGGTGTAGATCGAGCGCGAGCCCGAGTCGTAGAAGGCCAGCCCGATGAAGCCCTGGGCTTCGCAGTCCTTCAGGATCTCGTCGCCGATCGCGCCATCCAGTACCTTGCGCATGTGCTCGGTCGAGCGGAAAAGGAACGGCATCGTCGGCACCATCGTGGCCGGGCAGATGTTGTTCATCGGCGCGACGTTGACGCGCGTCATCGCGATCGCGCCCAGCTTGGTCTGCTCGATCGTGTCCTTCTCGGCCCCGAGCGCCGACTTCGAATAGACCTTGATCGAATGCTTGCCGTTGGTCGCCTTGGCCAGGCTCTCGCCCATGTGGCGCACCGCCATCACGGTCGGGTAATCGTCGGGGTGGATGTCGGACGAGCGGAATTCGGTGGCCTGGGCCGGCAGGGCCCACGCGATCAACGAAGCCAGCAGCGAGGCGGTGAAGAAACGGGTGGGATGAGGCATGGGGCGTCTCCGGTGTTCGTCGTGTGGGGTGCGAAACAGGTCAGGGCTGCCAGGGTGTTTCGGGCAGGCCTTGGGTGCCGGGGCGGGTGATGAAGACCGCGCCGGCGGTGGCGCTGGAGTCGCCCGCCGGGCGGATGCTGGTGATCAGCAACTCGTCGAGGTTCGCGCCGCCGAAGCTGCACATCGACGGCTTGGCCGTGGGCACCTCGATCGAGCGGTCCAGCCGCCCGTTGGGCCTGAAGCGGTGCACCAGGCCGGCGTCGTTGGCGCAGACCCAGTAGCCGCCGTCGACATCGACCGCAGCACCGTCGGGCCGGCCCGGGTGCTGGTTCATGTCAACGAACAGGCGGCGGTTCAGCGGGCGGCCACCGTCATTCAGGTCGAAGGCCCAGACCAAGCGCGATCGCGGGTGGCTGTCGCTCAGGTACATCGTGCGGTTGTCTGGGCTGAAGGCCAGGCCGTTCGGCACGATCAGCCCGTCGACCAACGACGCGCTCAGGCCCGTCGCGTCCAGCCGGTACAGCGCACCGGCGGGCGAAGCCGCCGCCATGTCGCGCAGCATCGTGCCGGCGAAAAAGCGGCCGGCGCGATCGCAGCGGCCGTCGTTGAAGCGCATGCCTTGCAGTGCGTGATCGACACTGGCCAGCGGCGCTGTCGTCAGGCCGCCGTCGTCGCGCGGCTGCAGGTGCACGAGGAAAGTCTCCATCCCCGCCACCAGGCCACCGTCGGCGTGCATGGCAATGCAGCCGATGCGCTCGGGCAGTTCCCAGCTCTGCAGCCGCCCATCGCGCCAGCGTCGCAGTGCGCACCCTTCGATGTCGACCCAGTACCAGGCCGCCTCGGTGGGGTGCCACAGCGGGCTTTCGCCCACACTGTCCTGGTGGTCGGGTACCAGCCGGTCCATCGTCGGTCGCCTCAGGCTCTTCAATCGAACGGGCCGGTGCGCACGAATGCGCCGCCCTGGTAGAGGTTGGCCGGGTCGCTGGCGTCCAACGTCGGCGCGGCCGCTTCCAGCGCGGCGCGGAAAGGCTCCGAGCTGTCTTGCGGGCGGTAGCCGATGTGCCGCGCGCCGGTGTTGTCCCACCAGCTCGTCGTGTTGTCGCTCAGGCCGTAGATGACCGAGTGGCCCACCACCGGCGCGGTCAGGCTCGCGACCACCAGGCGCTCGAGGTCGTCGAAGCTGAGCCAGGTGGCCAGCATGCGGCGGTTCTTCGGTTCGGCGAACGAAGAGCCGATGCGCAGGCAGACAGTCTCGATGCCATGGCGGTCGAAGTAGAGCCGGGCCAGGTTCTCGCCGAAGGCTTTCGACAGGCCGTACAGGCCGTCCGGCCGCACCGGGTCTTGCGGTGAGATCACCTCGTCCTGCCGATAGAAGCCGGTCACATGGTTCGAACTGGCGAAGACGATGCGCTTGACGCCATGCTTGCGTGCGGCTTCGTACAGGTGGAAAACACCTTCGATGTTGGCGCGCAGGATCGGCGCCCACGGTTGCTCCGTCGACACGCCGCCCAGGTGCACGACGGCGTCGACATCTTCAAGCAACGCATGCACGGCGGCGGCGTCTTCCAGCCTGGCCGGTTGCAGCTCTTCATGCGCGGCGGCGTCGCCCAGGGGTTCGATGTCCGACAGCCGCAGCCGCTGACAGTAGGCGGCCAGGCGGGGGCGCAGCACGCAGCCCAGCCCGCCGGCCGCGCCGGTCAACAGCAGGCGGCCGAAGCGGATCGAAGTCGGGTGGGCAGGGGCGGGCATGGGACAACAAAACCTTCGCTACAGTGACAACCAGCCTTGTGGTCTGTCATCAGTTGTCGTACAACTTGAATCAACTGTACGGCCCCAACGCGACGCACCCCATAGGGATAACACCAAGCACGATGAGTCTGACCCCGCCCACCCGCCGCAAGCCCCGCACGCTGGCCCTCGAGCTGGTCGAGGCGCTGGGCGACCGCATCCGCGATGGCCGCCTGGCGCCTGGCGACAAGCTGCCCACCGAGGCGGCAATCATGGGCGAGTTCGAGGTCAGCCGCACGGTGGTGCGCGAAGCGATCTCGAAGTTGCAGGCTTCGGGCCAGGTCGAGACGCGGCACGGCATCGGCACCTTCGTGATCGGGCTCGGCGACGCGCCAGGCTTCAAGATCGGGCCCGAGCAGTACAGCACCTTGCGCGATGTCATCGCGGTGCTCGAGCTGCGCATCGGTGTCGAAACTGAAGCCGCCGCGCTTGCGGCGCAGCGCCGCACGTCGGCCAACCTGGCGGTGATGCGCCAAGCGCTGGACGCGGTGGCGCAGGCGATGGACGAAGGTCGCGACGCGGTGAGCGCTGACTTCCAGTTCCACCTCGAGATTGCTCGCGCGACCCAGAACAGCCACTTCGCCGACATGATGGCGACGCTTGGCAGCTCGATCATTCCGCGCGCCCGCCTGACCCAGGTGGAAGGGTTGAACGAGCCGATGAGCAGCGAGCGGCTGCAGTACCTGCGCCGCGTCAATGGCGAACACGAGAGCATCTTCGACGCGATCACCGCGGGCGACGCCGACGCGGCGCGCGCGGCCATGCGCACCCACCTGGCGAACAGCCGCGAGCGCCGGCGGCGGGCGCAGCTGGTCGAGGGCGGCTGAAGGTTGGGAGCGCGCCTCGCGCCGCGGCCGTTCGACGCGTCGTCTGTCCCAGCCGAGGGCGCGTTCTGCCGTGGCGAGAGTGCCAAGGTAAGTAGGTAGGCGCGATTTCAGATAGACACCGGCTCGATTCAAGTTGTACGATGACATACAACTGAATCGATCTTCTCGACGCTGTCACCCCCCAACGGAGACCTGCCATGTCACCCCAAGAGCTCAAGCGCGTGCTGCAAGCGGGCCTGTTGTCGTTCCCGCTGACCGACTTCGATGCCGAACTGCGGTTCGCGCCGCGCCGCTATGCCGAGCGGCTGGAATGGCTGCAGCCTTACGGCGCTTCGGCGTTGTTCGCGGCTGGCGGCACCGGCGAATTCTTTTCGCTCGAGCCGCAGGAATACGCCGAAGTGATCCAGGTTGCGCTGGACACTTGCCGTGGCCGCACGCCGATCATCGCCGGCGCGGGCGGCGGCACCACCCTGGCGATCCGTTATGCGCAAGAGGCCGAAGCCCGCGGTGCGCAGGGCATCCTGCTGCTGCCGCACTACCTGACTGAGGCCAGCCAGGAGGGTTTGGTGGCGCACGTCGAGGCGGTCTGCAAGAGCGTGAAGTTCGGCGTCGTGGTCTACAACCGCGGTGCCTGCAAGCTGACCCCGTCCAGCTTGCTGACCCTGGCCGAACGCTGCCCGAACCTGATCGGCTTCAAGGACGGTCTTGGCGACATCGAGAAATTCGTCGCCATCCGCCAGACGTTGGGCGAGCGCTTCGCCTACCTGGGTGGCCTGCCGACGGCGGAGCTGTTCGCCGGGGCCTACAAGGCCATGGGCTGCCCGGTCTATTCGTCGGCCGTCTTCAACTTCATTCCGAAGACCGCGATGGACTTCTACAACGCGCATGCAGCCGGCGACACCGCGACCTGTGATCGCCTGATCCGCGACTTCTTCCTGCCCTACATCGCGCTGCGCAACCAGGGCGAGGGCTACGCCGTCTCCATCGTGAAGGCCGGCGCCACGATCGTCGGCCATTCGGCCGGGCCGGTGCGCCCGCCGCTGTCGGACCTGAAGGCCGCCGAGGTCGGCACGCTGGCCAAGCTGATCGCCCGGCTCGGCCCGCAGTAGCTGGCGCTCGCACCAGCATCGCCGCTGCCGCATCGCACAATCCAGCCATGCCGCCCGCCGCCCTGGTGCAGGGGTTCGCGGGCGCTTCCCATTCCAACGAGGAGATCCCATGAAGCTGAACCTGATCGGCGGCGCCTGGACCGAAGGCCCGCGCAGCTACCGCAACATCAACCCGTCGGACACGCGCGACGTGGTGGGTGACTACACGGTCGCCGGCCGCGAGCAGGCGCTCGAAGCGGTGGCCGCTGCGCACGCCGCGTTCCCGGCCTGGAGCCTGTCGACACCGCAGCAGCGCTTCGACGCACTCGACGCCGCGGGCAGCGAGATCCTCGCCCGCAAGGCCGAGTTGGGCGACCTGCTGGCGCGTGAGGAAGGCAAGACCTTGCCGGAAGCGGTGGGCGAGGTCGTTCGCGCCGGCAACATCTTCAAGTTCTTCGCCGGTGAAGCGCTGCGCACTGGTGGCGAGGTCGTGCCCTCGGTGCGCCCGGGCGTCGGCGTCGAGGTGACGCGCGAGCCGCTGGGTGTGATCGGCATCATCACGCCTTGGAACTTTCCGATCGCGATCCCCGCGTGGAAGATCGCGCCGGCGTTGGCCTATGGCAACTGCGTCGTCTTCAAGCCGGCCGAACTGGTGCCGGGCTCGGCATGGGCGCTGGCCGACATCCTGTCGCGTGCCGGCATTCCGCCGGGCGTGTTCAACCTGGTGATGGGCCGAGGCTCGGACGTGGGCGCGGTGCTGCTCGAAGACGAGCGCGTTGCCGGCATCAGCTTCACCGGCTCGGTGGCCACCGGCAAGCGCGTGGCCGCGGCGGCCGTTGCACGCGGTGCCAAGGTACAGCTCGAGATGGGCGGCAAGAACCCGTTCGTCGTGCTGGACGATGCCGACCTCGGTGTCGCCGTCGGCGCGGCGATCAACTCGGGCTTCTTCTCGACCGGCCAGCGCTGCACCGCGTCGTCGCGCATCATCGTCACCGAAGGCATCCACGACCGTTTCGTCGCGGCGATGGTCGACCGCATGGCCACGCTGAAGATCGGCGATGCACGCGCGCAAGGCACCGACATCGGCCCGGTGGTCGATGACAGCCAGCTGGCGCAGGACCTGGAGTACATCGCGATCGGCCAGGCCGAAGGCGCGAAGCTTGCCGCCGGTGGCCAAGCCATGGCCACCAACGCCGACGGCGCGCCCGGCCACTACCTGATGCCGGCGCTGTTCACCGAGACGACGGCCTCGATGCGCATCAACCGCGAAGAGATCTTCGGCCCGGTGGCCAGCGTGCTGCGGGCGAAGAACTACGAAGAAGCGCTGGCCCATGCCAACGACACGGCCTTCGGCCTGTCGGCCGGCATTGCGACCACCTCGCTGAAATACGCGACGCACTTCAAGCGCCACGCGCAGGCCGGCATGGTGATGGTCAACCTGCCGACCGCGGGCGTCGACTACCACGTGCCGTTCGGCGGTCGCAAGGGTTCGAGCTATGGCCCGCGCGAGCAGGGTCGTTATGCGGCAGAGTTCTACACCACGGTGAAGACGGCCTACACGCTGGCCTGACGACCAGCGCCCTAACGAGACAGGTTCACGCCACGCCGCGCGGCCATGTCCTCGGACATGGCTTGTCGCGTGCCGGGGCCGGCCAGCGCTGCGGCAACCGGAAAGACCAGCTTGTCTTCCAAGGCGAGGTGGCTGGTGTGCAGCGCGTCGAAGCTCTCCGCCTCGCGGCGCAGGCGGGGCAGGTCGTGGGGCAACTGCCCGTCCGCCAGGGCTTGCAGTCCGACGGCCAGCGCTGCCCACAGCGCGCGGAAGGTCCGGTGATCGGCTGCCATCTGCTCGGCCGCCTCGACCCATTCGGCCCGCTCACTCGCGTAGAGCAGCGGCAGCAGGTGCTTTTCTTCGTCTTCGTGGTGCAGCGGCGCGGCGAGGCTGAAGTAACGCAGCACGTCCTTCGCGGCCCCGGCCACCTGCCCATCAGCCCCATGCTGCTCGGTGTGGGCAATGAGCTTGAGCAGCAGCGCCAGCGAACGCTTCGCCCGTTCATGGCAAGCCGCCAGCAATTCGAAGGGTTCGTCCAGACCGGCGGCAGGCGCCGCGTGCAGCGCAGCGTCGCGGGCAGCCTGGGCGTGGGTCGGAAAGGGCAGGGGCGTTGCCATCCCGGCATTCTCTGCCCCCAATGAAAAAGCCTGCCGGCGCGGCCCGGTGAAGGGCCTGGCGCCGGCAGGCTTATCGCCTCGAGCCGTCAGGTCAGAACAGGCCGAACATCTTCAGCGAGACCAGGCCGAGCACGCCGGCGATGGCGTAGCGGATGAAGGTCAGCGGCGCGCGGGTGCTGATGTACGAGCCGATCAGCACGCCGGGGATCGAGCCCAGCAGCAGGTTGCCCAGCAGGCCGTAGTCAGTGTGGCCCAGCGACAGGTGGCCCAGGCCGGCGATCAATGCCAAGGGGATGGCATGGGCCAGGTCGGTGCCCACCAGCTTGCTGGCATTCAGCCGCATCGGGTACAGGTAGACCAGCATCACGGTCCCCAGCGCGCCGGCGCCGATCGAGGTCAGGGTGACCAGCACGCCGAGCACGATGCCGGCAATGACGGTGGCCACAGGCTGGACGTGCTTGAAGTAGCTGGCATCGGTGACGCGCAGGCTGCGGCCGACGCGGTGCAGGTAATCCTTGGCCAGCATGCCGACCGCGGTGATCAGCAGGGCGATCGCGACGGCGCTGATGATGAACCCGCTCTTGACCTGGTGCGCATCGCTGTAGTGCATCCAGGCCAGCGTGGCGGCGGCGGCCGGCAGGCTGCCCATCGCCAGCCGGCCGACGATGCCCCAATCCACGGTGCCGTGGTTCTGGTGTACCGCGACCCCGAACATCTTGGTGATCGACGCGTACAGCAGGTCGGTGCCGACCGCGGTTTGCGGCGCGATGCCGAACATCAGCACCAGCAAGGGCGTCATCAGCGCCCCGCCACCCACGCCGGTGATCCCGACGATGGTGCCGACCAGCAGGCCGGCCACGGCCCTCATGCCATCAATTTCCACGACTGCTCCCGTCCCGATGAAATGCGCAAGCCGGGTTTCGTCGCAGATGCGCACGCCCTATGCGTCGCGGCATTGTGTGGTTCCGGTCATGCGAAAACCGGCTATCCATAGGCGCCGCCGGTATAACGTCACTCTCTCGACGCGCCGCGTCGGCGATGCTCAGAAGGCTTTCGCATAAGGCCAACGAGGTCTCGCCACCTGCTAAAAACAGCGGTCCAAGCGCGAAAATTGCATGAGGGCGGCGTCTCGACCGGGCTGCCTCGATCCCCTAGGTTGACTACGGGAAAGTCCTTAGAAGCTGGGCAGCCACCGAGACCGCGATGACGCCAGGTTGTTTGCCCCCGATGTCGGGCAGTCCGATGGGACAGACCATGCGCGACAACACCTCTTCGGCGATGCCTCGGTCTCGCAGGCGATGCTCGAAGCGGGCCCGCTTGGTGGCCGAGCCGATGAGGCCAAACCAGCCGAAATCGCCGCGCTTCAAGATCGCTTCGGCGAGCGCAAGATCCAGCGCGTGGCTGTGGGTCAGCACCAGGTAGGCATCACCCGGCCGGCCGTTCGCGACCTCCGCCTCGACCGGCTCGACGCTGACGCGCTGCACATGCCCGGGTGAGGCGTCGTTGGGGAATTCGCTCTCGCGTTCGTCGACCCAGACAATCTCGCACGGCACGCCGGCCAGCACCTGGACCAGTGCTCGCCCCACGTGGCCGGCGCCGAACAGGTGCAGCCGGAACAGCGGTCGCGGCGCAGGCCAGGCTGTGATGCTTGCTTCGGTCATTGGGGACAGGCGCAGCGTCAGCGCACCGCCGCAGCATTGACCAAGCGATGGCCCGAGGGCGAGTGGCCATTCCAGCGGGGCCGTGTCGTTGGCGGCCAGTCGCTCGCGGGCTCTGGCAATCGCCTGCCATTCGAGGTGGCCACCGCCGATGGTGCCAACCACCTCGTCGCCGCTGACCAGCATGCGCGTACCGGCTTCACGCGGCACCGAGCCGCGCGCTTCGACGACCTCGACCAGCATGGCGCGGATGCCGAGGGCCAGCCATCGCGCGGCGGTGTGGCGATCCGGATCCAGCACTCAGGCGCCCCCGGTGGCGTACCGCATCCGCGTTGGACGCGGGCGGTGGACGCGACGGCCATGATGGGCGCGGGCCATGGTCAGCGGGTGACCGGCTCCGCTCATGTCCCCCGCGCCGGGCTGCGCCCGGCGCTCCTCCTTGACTTCGCTGCGCCGGTCACCCGCCGCCCACGGCGTCCGTCGTTTGTGGACTGCGCTCATGCAGCGAAAACGGTGCCGGAGCGGGCCGACGGGGCGCTTTGCGCAGCGAGGTAAAGGAGGAGCCGGCGGCCCAAGGCCGGCGGCGGGGGACACAAGCGGAGCAGAGGGCCCCGTCGGTCCGCTCAAGCCGCCACCCAGGCCCGACCGATGCAACGCCCCAATGGCAACAGCCCGAACATCGAATGCCATGTCAGACGACGCGACGCACGGTGTTGACGGCACGCAGCAATGCCTCCGGCGTCGCCGGCGCCGACAGCGGCGGTTGGCAACCCGGCGCGCCACAGGCTGCGGCGGCATCACGCAAAGCAAGGAACACCGAGAACGCCAGCAACAGTGGCGGCTCGCCGACCGCCTTGCTGCGGTGAATGCTGTCTTCGGCGTTTCGGTTGGCGAACAGCCGCGTCGTGAACGCCTCGGGCACGTCGTTCGCGGTCGGGATCTTGTAGGTCGATGGGGCGTGGGTGAGCAGCGCGCCGGTCTGCGGGTGCCACACCAGCTCTTCGCTCGTCAGCCAGCCCATGCCTTGCACGAAGGCACCTTCGATCTGGCCGATGTCGATGGCCGGGTTCAGCGAAGCGCCGACGTCGTGCAGCAGGTCGGCGCGCGTCAGCTTCCATTCGCCGGTCAGCGTGTCCAACAGCACCTCGCTGACCGCGGCCCCGTAAGCGAAGTAATAGAACGGCCGGCCGGTCAGCGTGGCGCGGTCCCAGTGCAGGCCCGGCGTGGCATAGAAGCCGTCGGACCACAGCTGCACGCGAGCCTGGTAGGCCTTCAGCACCAGCGCGTCGAAGTGGATTGCGGCACCGCTGGGCGCGACAATCTCTGCGTTCGCGAAGTGCAGTTGACCGGCGGGTGCCCCCAGTGTGTCGGCTGCCAGCGTGGCAAGCCGGTCGCGGATCTGGCGGGCCGCGTCCTGCGCTGCCTTGCCGTTCAGGTCAGAGCCGGTCGATGCGGCGGTGGCCGAGGTGTTCGCCACCTTGCTGGTGTCGGCCGCCGTGCAGCGCACACGCGACAGCGGCAGGCCCAGTTCATGCGCCACCACCTGCGCCACCTTGGTGTTCAGGCCCTGGCCCATCTCGGTGCCGCCGTGGTTCACCAGCACCGAGCCGTCGGTGTAGACATGCACCAGCGCGCCGGCCTGGTTGAAGTGGTTGACGTTGAACGAGATGCCGAACTTCACGGGCGTCAGCGCGAGGCCTTTCTTCAGCACCGGGCTCTTCGCGTTGAACGTGGCAATGGCCTGGCGTCGAGCCGCGTACTCGGCGCTGGCCACCAGCTCGTCGGTCAGTGGCGTGATGACGTTGTCGGCCACAGTCTGCCGATACGGCGTGACGTTGCGCTCGGCCGTGCCGTACCAGTTCGCGCGCCGCACCTCGAGCGGGTCTCGGCCCAGGTGGCGAGCGATGGTGTCGAGCACCACCTCGGTCACCAGTGCGCCCTGCGGCCCACCGAAGCCCCGAAACGCCGTGTTGCTCTGGGTGTTGGTGCGCGGCAGGTAGCCGTGGATCGCGACCTCGGGCAACCAGTAGGCGTTGTCGACATGGCAGATCGCGCGGGTCATCACCGGCGGCGACAGGTCGGCCGAGTGGCCGGCCTGGCCGAGCAGCGCCAGCTCCAGGCCGAGCACTCGGCCTTCGTCGTCGAAGCCTGCCTCCCAATCGAACTCGAAGCCGTGGCGGCGGCCGGTGACCATGAAGTCGTCGTCGCGGTCCGGGCGCAGCTTCACCGGGCGGTTCAGCTTCTTCGCGGCCAGTGCGGCGACGCAGGCGAACAGGGCGGACTGCGACTCCTTGCCACCGAAGCCACCACCCATGCGACGGCATTCGACCAGCACCTGGTTCGCGCTCAGTTCGAGCGAATGCGCGACGACGGCCTGCATCTCGCTCGGATGCTGCGTCGAGCAGTGCACCTTCAGCCCGCCGTCGTCTTGCGGCAGCGCATAAGCGATCTGGCCCTCGAGGTAGAACTGCTCCTGCCCACCGAGCGAAAACTGGCCGGCCAGTCGGTGTGGCGCATTTGCGATCGCGCGCTTCACGCCCGCCTCGCCGTCGCCAGATTGGCTGCGCGCCAGGTGCATCGGCGGCACCACATAGTCCTGCTTCGCATGGGCCTCGCGCACCGTCAGCACGGCGGGCAGCGGCTCGATGCGCAGCACCTGCTTCGCCTTCGCAGCGGCGCGGCGTGCGGCCTCGCGCGTGTCGGCGATGACTGCGAAAACGGGCTGTCCGAGGTAGCGCAACACGCCGTCCGCGAGGATCGGGTCGTCGTGCACGATCGGCCCGCAGTCGTTGTGGCCGGGGATGTCGTCAGCGGTGAATACCGCGACCACGCCGGGTTCGCGCTTGATCGCATCGACGTCGATCGAGAGCAAGCGCCCGTGCGCCACCGGCGACAGGCTCAATGCGCAGTGCAGGGTGCCGGCGAGCTCGGGCAGGTCGTCGACATAGGCGGCGCGGCCGGTCACATGCAGCGTGGCCGATTCATGCGGCAGCGCCGCGCCGACGACGGGCGTGCCAGCCGTGCGGGGCGGGGTCATTTCCATCAGGCGAACACCCGCAGTTCGTGCAGAGCCAGCGGCTGCGTTGGCCGTGTGCTGAGCCACAGTCGTTCCAGCAACGCGGTGACAGCGTGGCGGCGGTAGTCGGCGCTGGCGCGCAGGTCGGTCAGGGGTTGGAAGTCGGTGGCCAGCGCTTGCTGTGCCGTACGCAGCGTGGCTTCGGTCCAGGGTTGGCCGACGATTGCGGCCTCGGTGGCCGCGGCCCGCTTGACGATCGCGGCCATGCCGCCGAAGGCCAGGCGCGCTTCGGCCACATGGTCGCCATCGAGCCTGATCGCGAAGCCGGCGCTGACCGCCGAGATGTCGCAGTCGAAACGCTTCGACAGCTTGTGCGCCTGCACTTGCCAGCCAGCCGCTGGCAGCGGCACCGAGACTGCTTCGACGAACTCGCCGCGCGCCAGCTGGTTCTTCATGTAGTCGAGGTAGAAGTCCTGCAGTGGCAGCTCGCGGGTGGCCTGGCCCTTGCGCAAGGTCAACGTCGCGCCGAGCGAGATCAACACCGGCGCGGTGTCGCCAATCGGCGAGCCGTTGGCCAGGTTGCCGACCAGCGTACCGGCGTGGCGCACCAGTGGGCCGGCGAAGCGGCGGTGCATTTCGCTCAAGCCCGGCCAGCGCCGTACCAGCGCGGCCCAGCCGTCTTCCAGCGTCACCGCCGCGCCGATGCGAAGGCTGCTGCCGTCGTCGGCAATCGTGCGCAACTCGGCCACGTCACCCAGGTAGATCAGCTGCGGCAGTGCGCGGAACTGCTTGTTGACCCACAGCCCGATGTCGGTCGCACCGGCCAGCAGCGTGGCGTCGGGTTGCTGCTCGCGCTGCGTTGCCAACGCGGCCACCGAACGCGGTGCGCTGAAGCCTTCGACAGTCGGCGCCGGCTCATCACGCAGCGCCCGCAACTGTTCGGCCAGCCCTTCCAGCGGCAGGCGCGGGCCGGGCAGGGCGTTCATCGCTTCGCCAGCGTCGAGGATCGGGCGGTAGCCGGTGCAGCGGCACAGGTTGCCGCTCAACGTGTCGGCCAGCTCAGGCCGTGTCGGTACCGTGCCAGCCTCCGCATGCCGCTCATGGCACAGCGCCATCGACATCGCGAAGCCGGGTGTGCAGAAGCCGCATTGGGAGCCATGGTGCTCGACGAGCGCACGCTGCGCAGGATGCAGCACATCGCCTTGGGCCAGGTCTTCGACGCTCAGCAGCGCCTTGCCGTGCAGCGTGGGCAGGAAGCGGATGCAGGCGTTGACAGGCCGCAGCGCCAGCCCGGCCACCCGCACCGCGCGGCTCGGCTCGGGCACTTCGTCGGCCAGCTCGGCCACGATCACGGTGCAGGCACCGCAGTCGCCCTCGGCGCAACCTTCTTTGCTGCCGCAGGCGCGGGCGTCTTCGCGCAACCACTGCAGCACACTGCGGGTCGGCTCGGTCATGGGCAGGCGGACCGTCTGGCCGCGGTAGACGAATTGGATAGGGCGCGTGTCGCTCATTGCGAGAAGGTACTCCGGTCGGCGAATCTCGGCATGTCGTCAAACACCTGAGTATCATGCGGATCGACGTATGGCACAGCCGCCGGATTTCGCGAACATCGACCTCCACTTGGTGAAGGTGCTGTACACCGTGGTTTCCGAGCAAAGCGTTTCGCGTGCCGCCTTGCGGCTGGGCAGCGGGCAACCGTTGGTCAGTGCGCAGCTTCGGCGTCTGCGGGCGCTGACCGGTGACCCGCTGCTGGTGCGCGCCGGCGCCGGCCTGGCCCCCACCGACACCGCGCTGGCGCTGCTGGAGCCCGCCGAACGCCTGCTGCGAGAAGCGGAAATCCTGTTCGGCCCGGCGCGCCCAGGTCGCGCCTTCGAGCCGGCCCAGGCAACGCTGACGATGCGCATCGCTGCCAGCGACTACCTTGACCCGCTGTTCCTGCCCGGTGTCGTCGCCCGCCTGCAGCAGATGTCACCTCAGGCCAAGCTCGAACTGCACCCCTTGTCGGCCGAGTTCGACTACCGGCGCAAGCTCGCTTCCGGCGAGGTCGACCTGGTGGTCGGCAACTGGCTGGAACCGCCGGATGAGCTGCACCTCGGTCGGCTGTCATCCGACGAGGTGGTCTGCCTCGTGGCTGCCGATCACCCGGCGGTCAAGAACCCACGGGGCTGGACGGCGGCACGCTACCTCGACAGCGACCACATTGCACCGACGCCGCTGCATCCCGGCGCGCGCGGCGTGATCGACGAACACCTCGCGCTGCAGGAACTCGAGCGCCGCATCACCGTGCGCTGCGCCCACTTCAGCCTGGCGCCGCAGATGGTGGCCCAGAGCCGGCTGGTGCTGACGACCGGGCGCCAGTTCTGCCAGCGCTTCGTCGGTGGCCAGGCTGCGCTGCGCATCGTCAAATGCCCGGTGGCCTTTCCGCCGATGGCCTACTACCAGCTGTGGCACGAGCGCAGCCACGTGTCGGCCGCGCAGCGCTGGCTGCGCGAGCAGGTGCGCGACGTGGCGCGCGACTTGGCAGCGCCGGCGCCCAAGGCGAGAACATGAGCGAGGCCATCGGCGCATGAAACGACGCCTCGCGCTGCAGGGCGACCTGCTCGACTTCATCGACAGCCCGGCGCTGGACGACACCGCCAGCCCCGCCGTGCGCTACCGCCCCGGCCACTGGTTGCTGATCGGCGACGACGGCCGCATCGCCGGCGTGCAGGCCGAAGCGCCCGACGACAGCTGGCCGCGAGAACAGCACCCAGGCCGCCTGATCCTGCCCGGCTTCATCGACACGCATGTGCACAGTGCGCAGGTCGACGTGCTGGGCGCCTATGGAACGGCCTTGCTCGACTGGCTGGAGCAGCACACCTTCCCGGCCGAATCACGCATGGCCGATGCGGCCCATGCGGCAGCCATTTCGGCGCTCTTCCTCGATGGCCTGCTGGCAGCCGGCACGACCGCGGCAATGGTCTTCCCCACGGTGCACAAGGTCTCGGTTGATGCGCTGTTCGGCGCGGCCGAATCGCGCGGCATGCGGCTCATCGGCGGCAAGGTGCTGATGGACCGCCACGCGCCGGACTTCCTGCGCGACGACGTGGCCCAGGCCGAGCGCGACTGTGTCGACCTGATCGCGCGCTGGCATGGCCGCGGGCGCATCGCCTATGCGGTGACACCACGCTTCGCGCCGACCTCGACCGAGGCGCAGCTTGCGATGGCTGGCGCGCTGATGGCCGCCACGCCAGGCCTGTACATGCAGACCCACGTGGCCGAGAACACCGACGAAGTGCGCTGGGTTGCGCAGCTGTTTCCGCAGGCGCGCAGCTACCTCGACGTCTACCGCCATTTCGGTCTGCTGGGCCCGCGTGCGATGCTGGCCCACGGCATCTGGCTCGATGCCGACGATCGCGCGCTGCTCGCCGCCCACGGCGCGGCGATCGCGCACTGCCCGTCGTCCAACCTGTTCCTCGGCAGCGGCCTGTTCGACTGGGCTGCCACACGCGCAGCCGGTGCCGCCGTGACGATGGGCACCGACGTGGGCGGCGGCACCAGCCTGTCGATGCCACGCACGCTGGCCGATGCCTACAAGGTGCAGGCGATGGCGAACCGGCGCGTGACCGCCTGGGCTTTGCTGCATGCCGCCACGCGCGGCGCCGCCGAAGCGCTGAACCTAGGCCACGAAATCGGCTCGCTGGAGCCTGGCGCCCAAGCGGACGTCGTCGTCTGGGACCGCGCGGCCAGCCCCGTGGAAGCCCGCAGACAATCGGTGGCGCGAGACTTGCATGATGCTGTCTTCGCCTGGCTGACGCTGGGCGATGAGCGCCATGTGGTGAGCACCCGCGTCGCCGGCGTCGAGCACTTTTGCAGACAAAGAAGGGGGAAGGGCGAATGAGCGGGACGAGCGCAGGGCCGCTCCCAAGCCGGCCCGCCATCCCCTCGGGGGATGGGCCGACGTATTCGTCGGCCGAGGGGCGCCATATCCTGCGCCTCGAACTGCGAGGGATCACCAAACAGTACCCCGCCGTGCGAGCCAACGACGGCGTCTCGCTGCGCGTCGCGCCGGGCCAGATTCACGCGGTGCTGGGCGAGAACGGCGCCGGCAAGTCGACGCTGATGAAGATCATCTACGGCGCCACCCAGCCCGACGAGGGGCAGGTGCTGTGGAACGGCCAGCCGGTCAAGGTGGCCAGCCCGGCGGCGGCGCGCATGCTGGGCATCAGCATGGTCTACCAGCACTTCTCGCTGTTCGACACGCTGACCGCGGCCGAGAACGTCTGGCTCGGCCTGGGCAAAGAAGAGTCGCTGGCCGACATCACCGAGCGCATCCGCCAGGTCGCCGCCGGCTACGGGCTCGAGGTCGATCCGCTGCGGCCGGTGCACACGCTGAGCGTCGGCGAACGCCAGCGGGTCGAGATCGTGCGGGCGCTGCTGTCCAAACCCAGCCTGCTGATCCTCGATGAGCCGACCTCGGTGTTGACGCCGCAGGCGGTCGACAAGCTCTTCGTCACGCTGCGCCAGCTCAGCAGCGAAGGCTGCAGCATCCTCTACATCAGCCACAAGCTCGACGAGATCCGCCACCTGTGCCACCACTGCACGGTGCTTCGCGGTGGCAAGGTGACGGGCGAGGTCGACCCGACGCAGGAGACCAACGCGAGCCTGTCGCGCCTGATGATCGGCGCCGAGCCGCAGGCGTTGGCGCACCGCGAAGCGAAGACCGGCGCCGTGGCGTTGGAGGTGAAGCGCCTGAGCCTGCCGCAAATGGACCCGTTCGGCGTCAGCCTGGCCGACGTGTCGCTGCAGGTGAGGGCGGGTGAGATCGTTGGCATCGCCGGCGTCTCGGGCAACGGCCAGCAGGAGCTGATGGCCGCGTTGTCGGGTGAAGACCGGCGCGCACCAAGCGGCAGCGTCACGCTGTTCGGGAAGGACATTGCCGCTGCATCGCCTCGGCAGCGTCGCGCGCAGGGCCTGCATTTCGTGCCCGAAGAACGGCTGGGCCGCGGCGCCGTGCCCAGCTTGAGCCTGGCGCAGAACACGCTGCTGACGCGCACGCAGACGGTGGGCCGCGGCGGCTGGCTCAGGCTTGCCGACACCCGCGCGCTGGCCGCCGACCTGATCGCCCGATTCAACGTCAAGGCCGGCGGGCCGGACGCGTCGGCGCGTTCGCTGTCGGGCGGCAATCTGCAGAAGTTTCTGGTCGGCCGCGAGATCGATGCGAAGCCGAAGTTACTGATCGTCGCGCAGCCCACCTGGGGTGTCGACGTCGGTGCGGCGGCACAGATTCGGGGCGAGCTGCTGCGCCTGCGTGACGAGGGCTGCGCGCTGCTGGTCGTCAGCGAAGAGCTGGACGAGCTGTTCGAGATCAGCGACCGGCTGCTGGTGATCGCGCGGGGCCGTGTGTCGCCGCCGATCGCCACGTCACAGGCGACGGTGGAGCGGATCGGCGAATGGATGTCCGGCCTGTGGCCCGCGCCAACGGCGGAGGCGGCCGATGCTGCGGCTTGAAGCACGGCCACAGCCGTCCAAGGCGATGTCGATCGGCTCGCCGCTGCTGGCGTTGGTGATCACGGTGCTGATCGGCATTGCGCTGTTCGCTGCATTGGGCAAAGACCCGGTGCGGGGCCTGCAGGTCTTCTTCATCGAGCCGGTGAAGAGTGCCTATGCCTTGTCCGAGCTGTCGATCAAGGCGGTGCCACTGGTGCTGATCGCCCTCGGGCTGGCGGTGTGCTTTCGCTCGAACATCTGGAACATCGGTGCCGAAGGGCAGTTCGTCGTCGGCGCGCTGGCGGCCGGCTGGGTGGCAATGCAGGCTGGGCCGGGAACCGCGTGGCTCGGCAAAGGCATCGTCGTGCCGATCCTGCTCGCCGGGGTGCTGGGCGGCATGGCCTGGGCGGCGCTGGTGGCGCTGCTGCGCGACCGCTTCAATGCCAACGAGATCCTGGTCAGCCTGATGCTGGTCTACGTGGCCGACATGCTGCTCGGCTACCTGGTCTATGGGCCCTGGAAGGACCCGGCGGGCTACAACTTTCCGCAGACCATCACCTTCGATGCGACGACCAAGGTGCCGCGCCTGGTGACCGGGCTGCGCATGAACATCGGCCTGGTCGTTGCGCTGGCGGCGGTGGGTGCACTGTGGGTGTTCCTGTTCCGCACCTACCGCGGCTTTGCGCTGCAGGTCGGTGGGCTGGCGCCGGCGGCGGCGCGTTATGCGGGCTTCTCGTCGCGTCGCGCGTTGTGGACGGCGCTGCTGGTCTCGGGCGGTTTGGCTGGTCTGGCCGGTGCGCTCGAGGCGGCCGGGCCGCTGGGCCAGCTGACGCCGTATGTGCCGGCCGGCTACGGCTTCGCGGCCATCATCGTGGCCTTCGTCGGCCGGCTGCATCCGGTGGGTATCGTCTTCTCGGCCGTGCTGATGAGCATGTTCTACATCGGTGGCGAGCTGGCGCAGTCTCGGCTCGGGCTGCCCAAGGCGCTGACCGGCGTGTTCCAGGGCCTGCTGCTGTTCTCGCTGCTGGCCTGCGACACTTTGATTCACTACCGCGTGCGATTCGGCAAGAGGGTGGCCGCATGAACGAGATCGCGCTGCTGCTGGCCGCGACGCTGAACGCCGGCACCGTGCTGGCCATCGCTGGCCTCGGCCTGCTCGTGAACGAGCGCGCCGGCATCGTCAACCTCGGTGCCGAAGGGATGATGTTGGTCGCCGCGATCGCCGGCTTCGCCACTGCGGTGTATTCAGGCTCCGACACCCTGGCCTTTGCCGCCGGCATGGGCGCGGGCGCATTGATGGCGGCCGCCTTCGGCGTGCTGGTGATTTGGCTCAACACCAACCAGTACGCCACCGGGCTCGCGCTGAGCCTGTTCGGCGCCGGCTTTTCGGCCTTCGTCGGCATCTCGTTCACGCAACAGCGCATCGGCACGCGGCCGCAGTTCGCCATCCCCTTCCTGTCGGACATTCCGCTCGCCGGCCCGGCGCTGTTCCGCCAGCATCCGCTGGTCTATGGCGCGATCGCGTTGGCTTTCGGCCTCGCCTGGTTCCTCTATTGGTCGCGCGCTGGGCTGGTGTTGCGCGCGGTCGGCGAATCGCCCGAGTCCGCCCATGCGCTGGGCTACCCGGTGCGGCGCATCCGCCTGGCCGCGGTGATGGCCGGCGGCGCGCTGTGCGGCTTGTCGGGCGCGTACATCTCGGTCATCTACACGCCGCTGTGGGTCGAGGGCATGGTCGCCGGCAAGGGCTGGATCGCGCTGGCGCTGACGACATTCGCCACCTGGCGCCCGACGCGGGTGCTGCTCGGCGCCTACCTGTTCGGCGGCGTCACGATGCTGCAGTTCCATCTGCAAGGAGAGGGTGTGCAGATCGCCAGCCAGTGGCTGACGATGCTGCCCTACCTGTCGACCATCGTCGTGCTGGTGCTGATCTCGCGCAACCCGAACTGGATCAAGGCAAACATGCCGGCTTCACTTGGGAAGCCCTTCTTTCCGGGTTCATGAGCGTGGCGACGGGCCGCTCCCTAGCCACGCTCAAGCCCCCATGGGGGGCGGCCGCCATGCGGCCGGGGGCACCATGTCGTATGCCGGCGTCGCTTGGCAAGCCTTTCTTCCCCGGCAGTTGATCATCGGCGCGCCTATCATTCCGCCCGTTCTTCCCATCACCCCACGGAGCTTTTCATGACCCTCTCGAAGCGAACCCTGCTCGCCACTGCGGCGGTCGCCGCCCTTGCCGCGCTGGTGGGCTGCGGCAAGAAGGAAGAAGCGCCGGCGCCCGAGGCGGCGAGTGCAGCAGCATCCGCCCTGGCCAAGCCGGAGCCGCTGAAGATCGCCTTTGCCTACGTCGGCCCGGTGGGCGACGGCGGCTGGACGTTTGCGCACGACAACGGTCGCAAGCAGCTGGAGAAGGAGTTCGGCGACAAGATCGTCACCAGCTTCGTCGAGAAGGTGCCCGAAGCGGCCGACGCCGAACGTGTCTTCAACGACATGATCGGCCAGGGCAACAAGCTGGTCTTCGGCACCACCTTCGGCTACATGGAGCCGATGCTGAAGGTCGCCGCCGACCATCCGGAGGTGAAGTTCGAGCACGCCACCGGCTACAAGACGGCCCCGAACCTGCGCACCTACGACTCGCGCACCTACGAGGGCGCCTACATGGCCGGCGTGATCGCGGGCTCGATGACCAAGACCAACACGCTGGGCGTGGTCGGCTCGATCCCGATCCCCGAGGTGATCCGCAACATCAACTCGTTCACGCTCGGCGCGCAAAGCGTGAACCCGAAGATCAAGACCAAGGTGGTCTGGGTCAACGAGTGGTTCAACCCACCGAAGGAGACCGAGGCCGCGACCTCGCTGATCAATGGTGGCGCCGACGTGCTGATGCAGAACACCGACTCGGCCGCGGTGCTGAAGACCGCCGAAGACAAGGGCAAGCGCGCCGTCGGCTGGGATTCGGACATGTCGGCCTACGGCCCCAAGGCCCACCTCGGCTCGGCGGTGATCAACTGGGGCCCGTACTACATCAAGGCCACGCATGACGCACTGGAGGGCAAGTGGGCCACCGGCAAGGCGTGGTGGGGCGTCAAGGAAGGTGCGATCGACTTCGTCTCGATCGCGGCCGACGTGCCGGCCGAAGCCAAGACCAAGCTGGACGCGGTGAAAGCCGGCCTGAAGGACGGCAGCTTCGTGATCTGGAAGGGCCCGATCGCCGACAACACCGGCAAGGAACAGCTCGCCAAGGACGTGGTCGCCGACGATGCCTTCCTCGGCGGCGTCAAGTTCTACGTCAAGGGCGTCGAAGGCAAGGTGCCTGGCGACGGCAAGTAACGCGTCATATCCGCGCAAGCCTTCAACCAGAAGCCGCCGGGTCGACCCCGGCGGCTTTTTTGTTTCTTCTGTCATCGATTGTCATCGACACGGTCCGGCGGCCACGCTACAAGGATCGTCCGTCGATACTGAGCTAACCTTCAATTGACAGGGAGACCCGAATGACATTGCGACGACCTGACCTACGCCTCGACACCGACCGCCGGCGCCTGCTGGGCAGCGGCGCTGCCAGCTGCGCGCTGGGCGCCTTGGCGGCCCTGGCCCCGCTGCCCGCATTCGCGCAGACCCGTTTCGACTCGCGCGGCCGCTACAAGCTGAAGGCCGACTACCAGTGCCCGCCCGAGGGCGACTACCTGGTGCCGTGGGACGACGTGCAGTTCCAGACCGGTGCCGACTTCAGCCTGCAACCCGGCGGCAAGGTGCTGTTCCATACCCATGGCCTGTATGAGCTGGTGGTCTCGGCCGACTGGCAGATGAAGACCGGTTTCGACATCGACATGCGCCAGATCGGCCTGCGGCTGCAGCGCGCCGACCAGCCCGACGAGCCGCTGCCGCCGCATGAGCGCATCGGTTTCTTCAACACGCCCGCCTCCGACCCGCCGCGCATGGCCCGCTACCAGGGCAATTGGGCGCCGCCGGCGATCGCGCCGGGCGGCACCGTCAGCACCGAGATCAAGGTCGAGCCGGCCGGCACCGTGCGGGTGGGCGACATGGCGATGGCCTCGCACATCAAGGTCGCACCCGACGTGCTGCCGTCTGAGGTGGCGAAAGCGCTGATCGTGCACGCCAAGGTGATCGCCGACGACACCGTCAGCGTCTCGATCCACAACCCGCTGACGACCGGCGTGCAGGTCAGCCCGGGGCTGATGAAGGTCGTCGCGATGAGCGCCACTGCCGTGCGCGGCAACTCCGGTGATGCCTGGCAGATCTCGCACAGCGCATCGACCGAGATCTTCCCTGGCGACCGCGTCTACACGATGATCCGCCACAAGGTGCCCGGCACCGTGCTGCAGACGACCCGCAGCACCTTCCTACAAATCGACAGGGTGGCATAGAGCCGGCGCGGCGCTTCATTCCGCCGTGGCCTTGGCGTGCCGCGGCAGCACGAGCTCGAAGCGCGTGCCGCGGCCCGGTTCGCTCCAGACGTGGACCGTGCCACCGAGCACGCGGTAGACCAGTTTGTAGACCAGGTACAGGCCGATGCCCGAGCCGCCCTGGCCCAGCTTGGTGGTGTAGAAGGGGTCGAAGATCTTGTCCAGCTGGCCGCTCGGGATGCCGCAGCCACTGTCGGCGAACTGCAGGGCGAGATGATCGTCGGCCCGCGGCTGGGCCGAGATCGTGATGCGCCCTTGCGGCTGCCCGTCGAAGCCGTGGCGCAGCGCGTTGCTGATCAGGTTCGACAACACCTGACCCAGCGCGCCGGGGTAGCTTTCCAATTCGAGCTCGGCTGGGATGTCCAGCGTCACTTCATGCTGGCCGGCGCGCAGGCTGGGGTCGAAGCTGGTCACCGCGTCTTGCACCACGTCGGCGAGCGCGAAGCCCTGCAGCGGTTCGGTGCCGACATCGCCCTCGGCATGCTTGAAGTGGTGGATCAGGTCGGCCGCGCGCCGCAGGTTGCGCTGGATCACGTCCATCGTCTCGCGGCACATCTGCAGGAACGATTCGAGCTCGACGCGCTTGAGCCGCTGCTCGGCCAGGTCGGTCTCCAGCCGCTGCGCTTCGTCGCCGAGCGTGGTGCCCGACAACAGCGCGTTGCCCAGCGGCGTGTTCATCTCGTGGGCAAAACCGGCCATCAGCGACCCCAGGCTCGCCAGCTTGCGCGAGCGCGCCAGTTCGGCGGTGCGCTCGGTCACCTTGACCTCCAGTTGCTCGTTCCAGGATTCGAGCAAGGCCTTGGCCTCGGTCAGCTCGTTGACCTGCTTTTGCAGCTTGCTGGTGACGCGGTTGTAGTCGTCGCGCACGCGGCCGAGCTCGAAGCGCAGGCGGTCGTTGTCCAACAACGCCACCCGCTGCGCTTCTTCGTGGGTGCAGGCGCGGTCGATCGCCGACAGCAGCCCGGCCAGCCAGGCCTGCATCTCGTCCCAATGTTCGGTGGGCATCGCCAGCAGCCACAGCAGCGGGCCGAGGGCCTGTTCTGGTGCCGGCCGGTCGGTGGGTGCGCCGCCGGCCTGGCGCAGCAGCACCACGCCGCGCATGCGTTGCTCGAAGTCCGGCAACACGGCGCGCAGCTCTTCCAACGATCGGACCAGGACCACCACCGTGCCGCCCAGCAGGTGGCGCTTGCTCAACTGCACTCGCTGGAAACCCGGCGGTGCCGGCTCGATGGTGCTGTAGAACAGGCTGGTGTGTTCCATCCCTTGTCAGCCGGCTCGGGGCTGGCCGATCAGCAGCAACACATACGTCATGTTGTGGAACAGGTTGCGGGTGTAGCCGCCGTCGGCCGCCTTCAGCGGGCCGATCTCGCCGAACGACGCGAAGCCGATCAGCGGCAGATCGATGCCGAAAGTCTCCGACAGTGCCAGCGTCTCGTGGCGGATCTGCTCGCCCAGCAGCCACTTGCGGCCATTGCAGCTGACGAAGAAGGCGGCGGCCGGCTCGAAGTGCCGCGCCCGCGCCTCGGCGGCGATGCGGTAGACCTCGCCGATCAACTGCTCGGGCTCCGCCAGGCAGACCCGCACATGCTTGCCGGCGAGGATGCTGCCGTACAGCCCGAGCGAGCCGGATTCGACGCTGAAGTCGGGCACGATCGCGCGCAGGATCTTTTCGTCGCGGCGGTCGCTGTCGGTCACCGTCAGTGCCAGCACGCCGCGGTCGGTCTGCAGCACCTGCTTGCCGGTCTCGCGCTCGATGAAGGCCATTGCCTCCAGCCCGTCGATCTGCATCACGTTGGTGCCGCTGGCACGGTCGACACGGCCGGCGCTGCCGACCGGGTTGAGCGAGTTGCCGATCGAGATGTCGAAGTTCAGCGCGCCCTCGACCGCCACCATCACCACATGGTTGGTCAGGATCTGGTCGTTGCAGAACACGTAGCACTGCTGCATCTGGTTGTCGTCGGCGGCCAGGCCACCGATCACCGGCACCGCGATCTCGTCGCGCACCACGGTTTCGATGCGGCTGGCATCGGTGCGGAAGTCGCTGAACATGAAGTACAGCGACGGCGCCTCGCGCTGCTGCTCCTTCAGCTGGGCGAGGCAGCGGCGCACCGCGTCTTCGGGTTCGTCCTGCACCCCCGTCGTCGAGGCGATCCGAAAACGTACCGCCCCGTGGCTGGTCAGCCCCAACGCCGCCACGCCCAGGTTGGCCGCCTGCCCGGGCACGAAATAGCCGTCACCCGAATTGCCGGCCACGATGACCTCGCGGTGGCCCAGCGCGTCGTACAGGCCTTCGAGCAGCTCTGGGTTGCGGGCGTGGTCCACCGCGGCGAACACCAGCACCAGCTCGGGCCGGATGTCGGCCAGCGCGGTGCCCAGTTCGATGCCGGCGCGGTATGGGTCCGACGCCAGTGAATGGGTCGATCTGGCGGCGATGCGGCCCGGCGCATTGGGAGGGGATTCGCCCGCTTCCTTGGTCTGGCTCATGGCGCTTGCTCCGTTGGGTGCGGCCCATCCTTGGCCCGGTCGGCAGCCAGCACACGCCGCAGCTCGTCGGCGGCCATCGGCTTGCCCCACAAATAGCCTTGTGCCTCGTCGCAGCCGAACTGGCGCAGCAAGGCTGCCTGGGCCTCGGTCTCGACGCCTTCGGCCACCACCTGCAAGCCCAGCTTGTGCGACAGCGCGATCACCATCTCGACCAGCCGCGTGTCGGGCTGTGGCGCGGCGAGCGGGCGGATGAAAGCCTTGTCGATCTTTAGCCGGTCGACAGGCAGACGGTCCAGGTACGACAGCGACGAATAGCCGGTGCCGAAGTCGTCGATCGCCACCGCGATCTGGCGCGACTTCAGCTCGTGCAGCGCGCGCTCGATCGCGGTCGAGCCCATCATCGCCACCGACTCGGTGATCTCGAGTTCCAGCGCCTGGGCCGGCGCGCCGTGCTCGCGCAGCGCGCGGTCGACCGCGGCCAGGAAACCGGGGTGGCGAAACTGCACCAGCGACACGTTGACGGCCACCCGCAGCAGCGGCCAGCCTTCGGCGCGCAGCGCATCCAGCAGGCACAGCGCCTGGTGCAGTGCCCACTCGCCCAGGTCGACGATCAGGCCCGACTGCTCGGCAACCGGGATGAAGATCTCGGGCGAGATCATCGCGTCGGCGGTGGGCCAGCGCATCAGCGCCTCGACGCCGACGATGCGGTTGGTCGCCATGTCGATCTGCGGCTGGAAGGCCATGTACAGCTCGCGCGCCTGGAAGGCATGCCGCAGGTCGGCCAGCAGCCGGGTGCGTTGGCGGCTTTCCTGCGCGATGGCTTCGGTGAAGTACATCGCCTGGCCCTGGCCGCCGGCCTTGCCGCGCTTGATGGCGATCGAGGCGTCTTTCAGCAGATCGGCGCCCGTGCCGACATAGCCTGTCAGGTGCACCAGCCCCATCGAGGCCGACACCCGGTGTTCGGTGCCGGCGGGCGCAAACGGCGCCTCGAACAAGGGCATCAGCACCTGCGGCCGCACCAGCGCCTCTTCACCCAGCACGCCGAACACATCGCCCGCCACGCGCGCCACGACGCAGCGGTCGCCCAGCGCGTCGACCAGCCGGGCGGCGATCGCCTGCAGCAGGCGGTCACCGTAGGCGTGGCCGAACATGTCGTTGGCTTCGGCGAATTCGTCGATGTCGATCAGCGCCACCGCCTTGCCGGCCAGCGCCTGGCGGCTGTGCATGGCCTCGATCCGCTCGATGAAGGCGACGCGGTTGGGCAGCCTGAGCAACCTGTCGGTGAAGGCGTGCTCACGCAGCTCGGCCAGCAGCTCGACGTTTTCGCAGCAGATCGCGATGTTCGAGCAGAACACGTCCAGCAGCTGCTCGTCGACCTGCCGCATGGCGGTCTCGGATTCGAGGTACACGGCAAAGGCCTGGCCCTGGCGGCCGCGGAAGCACAGGCTCATGTGGCGCGGGCCGAGTTGCCGCGCGCCGGTGTCGAAGGCCCGGCGCAGACTGCCGGCGACGACCAGGTCGTCGATGTCGTCGAACAGCTGGTCCTGGTAGACCGCGCAGCGCCCGGCGCCGGCCACCACCTCGGTGCCCAGGCGGGCGTCGTCGCCGCCGTGCCGCGCACAGACCAGGCCCGTCGGCTCGATGCCGAGCAGGGCGGCCAGTTGCACCAGCACGCCTTCGCAGAACGCGTGCAGGCCTTGCACGGAGATCAGGTCGTTGCAGGCGCTGACGATCTTCTTCAGGCCGCGCCGGCTGGCCTCGAGCCGGCACAGCTGGTCGAACGAGCGGATCGCGGCAATCACCGCGGTCAGCAGCTTGACGCGCGTCAGCTCGTTCTTGGTCTTGTAGTCATTGATGTCGTAGTTGCAGATCGTCTCGATCTCGGGCGCGTAGCCCGGCTGGCCGGTGCGCAGGATGATGCGCACCTCGACCAGCCCCAGCTCCTGCCGCACCGTGCGCACCAGGCCCAGCCCG
>Ga0307516_10001447_pt1 | contig 32799 bp, 37 predicted proteins | sample 19_EM_MG_FD_203310 | JGI IMG/M metagenome (GOLD analysis project Ga0307516, IMG submission 203310) | Populus trichocarpa ectomycorrhiza microbial communities from riparian zone in the Pacific Northwest, United States - 19_EM | ecosystem: Host-associated > Plants > Roots > Unclassified | place...
CTGTTGTAGAATCTTCCCCTCCCTTTCAGACTCGTTCTTGGTGGTCCTTCAGAGACTTTCCCTTGGCAGCTGACGTCCAAGACGTTCAACAGCGAATTCAAGGTCAGCCTCATACATCTCGATGCTCTCGAACATCTTTGGATGAGTTTCATAGTAGATGCATGGGTCTTGTCCTTTCTTCGGAGGTAAAAGCACGTTTTGGTCCGGTTGGTGCCCTCGCCCCACTCCCGATCTCATGCGCGGTTTCCCTCGTACCATGCTTGAAACTGCCTCGAAGGAGGAGTTCTGGCGCGATGCCGAAGAACTCCTGCACGTTACTCGCATCGATGAGCTGGACGATCCCGTCTTCGCCCAACTGCAAGTAGACACTGACGAGAAGCTCACCGCCGGTGTCAATGACAAGAAGATCAACCACGCCGACTTTGTGGACTCCGCGAGGCTGGCTGTCGGCATGACCACCTCCCGCTCCAAGAAGGCCTTCAAGAAGTTCTCTACCCCTGGACCCTTGTTGAAGATTTACGAGCGTCAACGCCGTCTTGCTGACAGAGGTGAAGGACAGCCTCTCATGATCGCTACCGACACCATTGTCGAGCGCTTCGAGGTCGATCAAGAGGATATCCATCGTCGTGCGAACATCCTCCATACGTCCCGCGGTGCTCTCTGCTTCCCTCAGGGCAGAACAAACATCATCCTCGCCACAAACGTCATCCCCACCACCACTATTCTGATGAACTCGCTCGGGGACGACCTCAAAGATCGTGCGGGCCAACGCCTGAGTGGCCACTTCATCAGCCGCATCGCCGCGCGCTTCCCTATCCCCGCCAAGTATAAAGGGGATAGCTTGGAGGATCACCTGAAGATCGGAGCGAGCCATGTTGCTGGGAAAGATCCGAAGACACAGCATCAGTACCATATCCAAATTAATGCGATTCACTCACCTCATCCTGAGGCCGATGCAGAGGATGCTTGGAGGTTATGCCCCGACTATAGTGCAGCTGCCACTGCGGGACAGTTGGCTGGTTCCGAAAACCATATCATCTTAGGTTCGTTCCCTCCCAAGTTGCTGCATAGTACGACTAACGCTAAACAAATCCTGGTCTAGTATGTGCTACTCTAGGAGAACTTTCAGAGATGAATCCACAGTCTTGGGTGAAATACAACGCGAACAACCCAGACGTGACGACGAACGTCCTTTTGCAAGTCGACATTTCGAACGAGGATCGAGAACTTTGGAATATCATGGACAAAGCCACGTAACGTTTCTTTCCCCTAAACGCTCATTCGAGATCATAGGTCCTGACCAGGTCGATAGATACGATGCCATCAACGTCCTGGCAGCGGAAAAATCCTCTGACCTCGAATATTGGCATGATTCACCTGACGGCAAGGCCGGATACTGGAGTAAGGACCCGCCGACGACGGAGGATATACGAAGCACGGGCATCATCCACGAGACTTCCACCCTTTATATGAGCGATGACGTCCAGATCGATAAGCATGCGTCGGTTGGCCCCGACTATAGACCCAAGGGCTGCGGCAATGTTTATGTGACGGGAGGAGCCCTGTTCCCATCTTCTGGATCGTGGAATCGTGAGTGATTTACTTTGACGTGGTCGGGCCCAGGGTTGACGCGAGGCCTCTCTCAGCTACTCTGACGATGTGCGCGTATGCTCAAGACTTGGCCAAGAGATTGGTCCATGTCCGCGAGTCTGGACTATGTACGCGTTTCGTATACATTTTATGCTTCGCTGACATCGTGTATTGCCTGTGCAGGAGCAAAACTTGAAATGAAACGAGCGAAGAAGTCCATGGAGATGGAGTCGATCGTGTTCGAAAGTTTTGTTGTAATTGTACCTTGATCAGCTGTTGTACTTATGCTAGAGTCCGAATCAAATGGGATGTTTGGACCATTGTAGTATCACTTTCATACAGGGATTTTGCACACAAGGCCGACATTTTTCTTCTATGTCCTTGCCACATTCACCACATCCTTTTATTTCCTTTATGTCCTCGCTTTGCAATCGAGCTCGGGCTCGATCACCGATACACACCGCCTCTCTTGTCCGGCCGCCAGTGGGGCATACAAAGACCGTGACCACACTGCGTTAACGTCTCTTGACCATATGACACGTGGGGGGAATTTCGTGGGGAATTGGAGAATTAATATTACAAGCGTGGATCCAGAACGACCGTCACGGGAGGGGTCGTTTGCGATGACTCGGCGAGTCGGAGGAGGGAATAGGAGTCCCATTGTTTTGGTTATGTATGTTATGGTACTTACAACCTTGAAATAGACCTATTAGCGGTTAAAAAGGCTTAATTTGAATAAAATGAGGGTTTGGGACAATTTTTATTGTTTTACAGAAACTGCTGAAAATTTCTTCAAAGCCCTTCATGATGCGTGACAATCTGAAAAATCTCTTCACTTCAGAGGCCTCTGTGACGAGTAACCGAAGAGTTCCTCGAAAACCTACAGTAGTTGCAGCTGGGCGTGGCGCATGTCGAGAAGGCTCCGCGGAGTTTGAAATCAGCATTACTGGTCACGTGGGGAACAATGAATTGGGATTCCATTCTCGACGACGACCACGACGACAGCGACGACGTATGACGTTCGACTGCGTCGGTTGGAATGTCCCACATGCACCACCTCGACTCACGTGCGCCCAGTCGCCGCGCCAGCGCCGACCTTCGCCAGCAAACGCTCCTCTCCGCCTCTCGTCGTTCGTCATGTAGTCCTGTCAAGCCCAGCGTAACAACAGATGCATCTACAGCCCTCACTATCAACCAAGATTGGCATCATAACCCAGTTTTCACATCCTCGGCTTCGGCCCTCAACTCGCGCCGCCCTTCATATGCGTCGTTGCCCGAACCTCCTGTGCGGCGGGTGTATCGCCGGAGGAGCAGGTCAAGTTTGGCCGACGGTCGAGGGGTGTCTGTGCGGACTCAGGAGCCGTCCGATGACGATGGACAGGACGGAGACGGCGAGGGGGAAACAGAGACGGACGATGACGGGGAGGATGGAGAGGACGGGGGAAACTTTCGCAAGAGCTTGCAGATTGATATGAAGGGTCTCTTTGGGGATGCTGTTGGCAATGTAAGGATGTTTCCTTCTGCTTGTCTGGGTGCTAGCTCATCCCGCTTCAGATGAGCATCAGCCCCTCGTCACGCGACCTCGTTCTCGCTGCGTACGTCACATTCCCTCGGCGTACCACACGTCCTGACCCCACACCGCAGACGCAGAGGACTCTTCATCATCGACCTAGAGGCACCACTTGAGATCCCTCGCTTCCTTCCCCAAGGAGGCACATGGGATGTCGCGGATGTTCAGTGGAACCCTCACCCTTCCAGAGCAGAATATATCGTCTCCACATCCAGCGAGAAGATGTCCGTAAATCAGTCGAGCATTTTCTCGTGGTATATTGCATTAATCTCCCATTCGACAGGTTAATCTGGAACCTCTTACTCGTCGGGAAGACGTCTATCGAACACATCCTGCAAGCGCATTACCGGGCCATCACAGACATCAACTGGCACACCACCGAGTGCGACACCGTTATCAGCATCGGCATTGACTCGTGGTTATGGGCTTGGGATCTGCGAGAACCTCGAAAGCCGATCTTCGGTTAGTTCCCAATCTACATGCATGCCCTTATGCTAAAATCATCAAGGTCTCTCCCCGTTCGAAGGTCCGCAAACGTTATAACAGCGTACATGTGCTTATATGCGTCATTGGAATCCAGCTGCTGGCACACAAGTCAAGTGGAACAGGAACGATCCCAACATTCTTGCTTCATCTCACGGAAACATCGTCCTAATCTGGGATAGACGGGCAGGTCCCTTCGTATAATTGCTTATTCGCTTCAGGCTGAAATAAACACCAGAAAGGCTCCCTCCCCATAACCCGTATCGAGGCGCACACCTCCAAAATATATGGCATTGACTGGGCGCACGACTCCCGCTCCGAAATCGTTACCTGCTCCCTCGACAAAACCATAAAGTTCTGGGACATTGAAGACCTTGAATCATTCTCGTCCTTGTTACAGGAACCGACCACGACGATTCAGACCTCATACCCTGTCTGGCGCGCCCGTAACCTTCCCTTTGGGAGGGGTGGCGGAGTCTTGAGTCTTGCGCAACGAGGAGAGACAGCTCTGGAGATGTGGGCTCAAGGGCATCCTGAGGCGCCGGTCGAGAGGTTTGAGGGACACGCGGATGTGGTGAAGGAGTTTGTGTGGAGGAGAGGAGTGGAAGGTCTGTTTTCTTTATGACCTTGTCCTACTTTCCGGCAGAATTCTGATGAGAAGCCTAAAGATGAATTCCAGCTGATAACTTGGTCCAAAGACCGTACGCTAAGGTTTTGGCCCGTTCTTGAGGAAGTAATGAGGGTTCGTGGTTCCTCCGCAAATATTTTCTTTACATGTCCTTGATGCTCTTTTCTACAGAGTGTGGGCCACCGTACCACGGACCACGAATCAGACCAATTGCCTTCAGAGGGAGGCGACTCCATGAATGGCTACTTTGACGAGCACCACCAGCGCCAGCGAGAAGGCGCACCGAAGGAGCCCGGCATATCGTTCCGCAACCCACCCGAAGGCACAGAGTACCTCCCAGCGTTGTCAGCGCCTGTAGGGCACCGCTCGATATTGGCGGAGGTGAGGGCTGGTGTTCCACCGAGGTTGCCAATGCAACAGGTGCATGAGAATGGGCCTGGTCGGAGTCGTGCTGGAAGTGGTAGTGGCAGAGGAGGATATGGTGGGGTTGGTGGAAGGGAAGGGAGTGGCAGGGACGTGGGTCATATACCGACTCGTTCCCATGGACATGTCATGGAAGGGGGTAGCGGAGGTGGTGGGAAAGGAAGGGCTTATCTTACTAGTGCGAGGAGCAGAGGAGAGACAATGAGCCGAGGAAATGTGAATGGGGGAACGGGAAATGTGGATGCGTTCACCTGGTTATCCAAGGTCAAGGTCGGAGGGCGCGGAGGCGGACATCTTGGGTCTGGTAACGGGGGGCTGGGGTACGGTATGGCGGGTGAAGTTGGGACTGGGGAGGGGCGAGCGGCCAGTTCGGGGCCGCCAACGCCGGGGGAAGAAAGTGGGAGTTTGAGCAGCAGGTTCAATTCAAAATCGAGGCAGGTTAGTGGGGGAGATTTGGTGGGGATAGAGGAAAGGTGGATGGAGAGTGAGAGTCGGGTACGAGGCAGGGGTGATGAACCGGAGAGGACAGTTGAAAGGAGGGAGAGCTTCGAAAGTGGAGTGGGCCAAGCTCAGTCATTGCAGGATGAGTGCGTCTTTGTTTTTCTCTTCTTGAGGTGAAGAATGACAGTGGTTTGGAATAGGATAACGTCTGTTTTGACAAAGTTGGCGACTCCCAAGATTAAACTGGAGAAGGTCAGCTTTCAAGTTTTCTCGTCTCCCTTACTCACGCCTATATTCATGAAGCACGATCTCACAAAACGCCGCACCTGTACCTTTGGCCTGCATGGACCATGGGGCGAGTCGTCCCTCGTCTTTATCCGGGTCACGTTCACCTTCCCGCGGAACTATCCCCAAGCCACGTACCCCGACGGCATCCCCATCATCGACCTAGAGCGCAACCCTCTTATCTCTCTCAAAGACCGCGCATTCATGCTGCGACGACTCACTGCTATCCGGGAACACCGCCGGCCGTGCCTCGAGAGCTGCTTGCGGTTCCTGCTCTTTAGGGACGAGGAAGAGAGGAGGCCGGGGGAGCCGTGGAGAATGGTGGATCAGGGGGAGAGTAGTTCGTCAGACGAGGGCGAAGATGATGGGTTGATACAGAACGCCAGAGGAATAGGAGGTAGTGGTGGCGGTGGGGCCGGAAAGAAGACAAGGGATGGAACGGGAATTTTGAGGGGCAATAAGAATCTGGTGGAGCCGAGGACATCGCAAGGGACTTTTGGGCCGAATGGTGAGGTTTTCTTTGTTTGTATCCTTCCCAACGACTCACGATATCCTACAAGGTGAACTCGTATGTTTCTTCCGAGATCCTACAAGGATTGTGCGGAATGTGTTGCGGGGCCTTTCGGATTCGCCCAAGACACCTTCCGAGGAACCTTCTCGACCCTCAACGGCGACGGGCTTGGCGGAAACCCCTCCACGAATGTTTCAGTCGCCTTCCCTCATATCAGACGCTGTCCGGCGTCTGGGCATGTGTGCGAAAGACAGGCCGCCCAACTCCAAGCTTTCTGAGAACCACCGCAAGCTGCTTGGGGACCGCAGCAACATCTTGAGGATTATGACGAACCTCTTGACATTCTCGCAGTACAGTACTGGTGTGGGCGAGGTCAAGCCACTGGGAGATATACTGAAGAGCTATGCGTTGTTGGCGCCGAGGAGGAGTACGGTTTTCATCGAGAACACGACGAACCTTGCTGGGGGCGATAAGAAGGTTGCGGTGGATTATGTGTTTGAAGTTCGGGAGGGGAGTTGGGCGGATATGTGTGAGGAGAATGCGGGTGCTGCACGAAGGCATGGGAGAATGGATCATGAGAGAGCGTTTAGGACTTTGCAGGCGGTAGTGGTGGGGCATGAGAAGAAGACGGGAGTCGCGGATTGCGAGGGGGTTGGGGTTTTGGGTATGAAACTTATTTTGGCACTGTATGTTTTGTTTCTTTCGATTTGCCTTAGTCTCGCTCATATCTGCACCTCAGTTATTCGGACTTTGCAAAGAACAAGGATCTTCAAATGTTGGCGATGTTATCTTCACTCCTCCTTCAGTTACCGTTCCCAGATGAGCCTCTGGCAACTCAATACGTACCTATGGACTATTTTAGCCTCCAGAAGAATCCCCCGTCTCCAAGTGTGGCTTGGCCGCGTAGACCCAGCTCCGGTTCCAATTCTTCCCAGCAGCTCGGTGCCTCCTTGCCCTCGTCTGCAACCTCTTCTCGCGCCTCATGGTCCAGCCTGTTTGGTACGAACACGATGCGTCAGTTCATGTCTGGCGTCCAAGACACACTTAAAGAGGGTCTTTCAACTCCCGAAAGCACACCTCTCCCTATCCTAGAAAACCCCATTCCCCTTCCGCCGGTCAAGGGCCCAATGTCGAATGCTGCATCCCTTGAACCCTCTTCTTTCCCCGGTATGGGAAGTGTTCGGCGCGGTAAAAGGGAGGTGCCGGGGAAGGAGTCTAGTCAGAACACACCAACCCTGAGGTTGACTGCTCCGCCGAGCTCGTGGAATGAGCCGGTACCACGTCCACCTAGACTTTCAATCTCGTCTTCGACTACAGGGCAGCGGAGATCGCCATTGAAGACAGTTACTGATCCCAGCAATCATGACCGCGGGCGAAATGGTCATAACAGGAGCAATGTGAAGAGGGTTGTGGTCTTTGACGCGCCATCCAAACCAACGAAGTCAGCCATCTTGATGCTGCCATTCGATGATACTCATCCTTTGTTAGGTCGGCTCGTGCATCCTTTGACGCGGCACTTTTAACACAGTTCGCGGCTCATGTGCATGCATATGGGGATCTCTTGGACCGATGGCAACTGTATCATAAGCGCCTTGAGCTGCTCAAGTCTGTGAAAAGGCGGACGGTAGCACCTGGTAACCTCGAGATACATGGCATCGGTATTTCATTCTCTCTTTCTGCGAACCCCACCCCTAATCTTTGTCCAGGATTTTTCCGCAAATGTAAAAAATGCACGGCAGTTTTGCCAGAAAAAGTATCTATTTGTTCAAGTTGCAATGTGACGAACTCGATGGCCAAGTGTTCCATTTGCAGACTTCCTGTCAAGGGTATGTTTGGCCCTCTAGAACCAATTGCGATACTGATTTTTTCTGGTGATGATGATGCAGGTCTATTGAAGAGTTGTCTGTATTGTTTTCATGTCACGCATATATCCTGCTGGAGCAGTCTAAATGTTCCAATCTGCCCTACGGGATGTGGGTGTATTTGCAACGGGTTGGAAGAGATGCAGACGCGCCCTTCTAGTCGACTTGGGATCAATGGACTGTCACCTCGACCCACGCCGCTTCTGTTACCTTTTCCCTGATCTATGTGGTACAGCTCAGGCCGCTCACAAAGACTTCGCGTCTCTTGAGTCTTCTCTATTTCTGTCGCCTTCTTCGGAGTAATCAAGCTAGTTTGTGTATAGTAATATGCCACATAGAAAATTTTTAAATCTGCATGTGTTAATTGAGCATTAGGAGAAGCTTGTGATGTATGTATTTTGCATGTGGACACATGCGCAGATCCTCTGTACTTTGACAGTTGACCATTGTTTGCAATCAACTCAGTGGCAACTTGTTGCGACCACAACAGCTCTTTTCCCAGATTTATCATCAAGATTCAACTACATTGCTGGACGCAGTTTCAGCTAGTACTTGAACAGGTATGTATGTATACACACCGTTGGGATTGTGAACGAATCAGTGAAGGTCAGCCTGAACAGCTGGCACATCTTTATTGTCCACAATACTGTCGTTTCTCCAACCCAATAGATCTTTATTTTTCGTGCTGTTAAAGGCACCGTCTGGATTCGTCTAAATTACTTACAACCCTGGTCAATCATCCGACTGCCACTCCAATTCTGTGTCGGCATGCACTACACCATCGCCTGGACACTGGGGTGCTGCACTCTACAATACTAGTCGCGCCTTCGAAGCCTAGCGACACAGATCTCTGTCGTCATATCTCGTGGGGCGCCTTGGGTGTTTTGTTTGGTAGGCTGCAATGCGTACTACCCTTTCTGCAAGGGTAATCCGTCGGTGATCCACAAACTGCGCTTTTCCGAGCACTTCCGTATTCGAAACATTCACGCCTCTGCCCGACGAGTCGCTGACCAGATGGGGGTATATGAGCAATGAGACGGCGCGCTATACTAGATTCGGTCGTGGTTCGCTGTGAGGCGGTTGGAGCTGCCCTTTTACCGTCAATACCAGTCATTCCTCAACACAGGAATGGCTGTTGCGCTCACCAATGGCGCCTTCGTCCTCTATATAAAGTCCAGGATACGGTGAGGAGAGGATAGTACAATTCTACAGACCTCTTCTACTCATCCTACACCCTCTGCTCCAGTAATGTGCGTGTGGCATCAACCCCAAACACACACAATATTCAGGTTGTCCAAGTGGACACAAGGTTAATTCTGGGCCCGCAGGATTCCATGTATGCGCCTTCTCTACTTGCGTCGTCTACTTGTTACCAAAGGTTGTTCCCAGGAGAGTTGCTCGGATGTATTTTGTCTGAGCAGCGATCTCCACAAGAGGAGCGTTACGACTCCAACTCATAGTTGCCGCCAGTCTGGCTGCAGGGAGTAGGCCTCTCTCCTCATGATGAGAACTTGGAATCTGACCATATTTTTATTCAGTAAATCTCTTTTAGTCCCCATCGTATCCTTGTCAATGGCCGCTTGTCCCTTCTGCTGAGGCCAACATTGCTCCTAATAGCTATTGTCTTTCCCGCTTTGGACATCTTTTTTTTTAATTGCGACTTCGGCTTCGACATATTCGTCTTTAGTCTCTACCATAGTTTCTGCCTCGACGTTGTACTTTTGCGCGTCAGATTATAATGGTCCATCACAATTGCAGCATCAAGCTCCCCTGTCTATGATATAAGAAAAAATGTAAAAAACAGCCAAATACTGTGGATGTGCGGATAACTATAGCGGCTCCCAACCTCCCGAATCAAGTGTGCTCTCCAACTTTCTGGCAAGGATTGTTGGAATCTGATGGTTAAGCCAGGCTTTGCGCGTATCCTCCCATCGCGCATGATGCAGATATTGCCTTCGTCCACGCCTGGTTCCAAACGTCGGAAAAAAAATAAGGATGGTAGCAGAAAGCAGAATTACCGCATAGACAAGTCAACCTCGCCATGCCCACCAAGATACGGTGACTGCGCAAAAGTTCCATTGTTCGCAAAGAGAAACAATAGCGAACATCTCTTAACGAGGAAATACATTCCAACGGCTCTTCCGCACCTAATGTAAAACCCATAAGCACGAACCCATCAGTAACAAATGACGTTCACTTACTCCCGAGTATGCATATTACATTCTCCTCGATTGCTGAAATCGAGATCCGTATAACAATTGCTTTGGATACAGCACGTCACACCACAGAACAAACAGATGGCAGCTTCCGTCGGGAGTGTGTTGCATCGAGGACACGCCATGGCCTTATCTCGCTGACCAAAGGGGTTGTCAAGGACCAACGGAAGGCGAGCCAGACGATAAAGGATAATCCAGCATAACTCCACAGTTGAGCTGGGAAGCTGCGTGCGAATGGCCGTAATGGGCACACCACCCGGATAGAGCATTCTGCAGCGTATCGTGGTGCGGAAGGCTGGAGAGCGGAGGAATTCCGAGCATCGTTAGGAGGCGATTGTATTCAGGGTCTCCAGGGTTGGATGATGGGGTGGAAAAGGAGGATGGTAGCACGGCGCGACAAAGTATTGATGCCCGTCTGAGGAACGGAAGTGTGAAAGCGTAAAGGAGTTGTTCGATCCGAGATTCACCAAACGTTTCGAAAGCAAGGTTCGCCGTATGCTCAAAGACCGGAGAATGTCGTACAACGGACATGAAGAACATCCGGATGTCGCCAAACACGTCTTCATGCTTCCGGGAAGGGAGTTGGACGATGTTGTAGCTGCGCGTCTTGTTGAGGACGTACACGAGCCCCACCACGGTCTGGGCCAAGCATGCGTAATAGAATGTTAGGACAAGGACGTGGTTTAGGATTTCTGGCCCCACTGCGGCGGTCTCAACCAGAATGGTGAACGGATCTCGCAGGAGGAGTGGGTAAGAGAATGATGTCAGAGAAATCCGACTTGACAGTCAAAATGTACAAAAAATAATGTCGCGGGAAATGGATATTGGTGTGCGTGTTTTGAGGTGCAGCGCGCAGAACACCGTGCCTGGATAAGGGTTGTTCTCCTTACAAATATTTCCTTTTTGGAAATCCAGAGGATGGGGGTATGTTCGAAAAGAGTTCGGAGGGTACCAAACCTACTTGTGGGGTATCTATAGTGTTCCTAGTCGATTCCTACAGACCCAGGAGGTGGGTCGGCATTGTCGATGACGACGACATCAAGGATAATGGCAAACAGGCTCAAATATGTATGGTGTCTAACTGAAATGTCATTCCGAACTCCGATTGCTGCCACCATAATAATACCATATGTCAGAGAGCCTGTTTGGCATATCGTCCTTGATGACCTCGTCGTCATCGACAATGCCGAAGACCCATCCCACCTCCTGGGTCTGTAGGAATCGACTAGGAACACTATAGATACCCCACAAGTAGGTTTGGTACCCTCCGAACTCTTTTCGAACATACCCCCATCCTCTGGATTTCCAAAAAGGAAATATTTGTAAGGAGAACAACCCTTATCCAGGCACGGTGTTCTGATCGATTGTCCTCACGAATAAGTAAAGGTGGTCTGCCTATGGGAGACTAGGTGTTCTGCGCGCTGCATCTCAAAAACACACACGCACTCAAGTTTCATTTTGACTGTCATAGACTCCACTCTGGTAATAGCCTTTTGACGATAGCCTGTCTTACGACGGCATCCCTGCCTTCGTCCTGGGGTCTGCTTTTAAAGTGCAAGGAAGCAAGCTTCGTCAAACACGTCAAATGCCTACGAATCATCCGCCTACCCTGAGCCCCGCCGACGACTCTAGACCCCGCTGAGAAATTTCCATTGCCGCGAATTGCGATGGTAGAACCGAGAAGCTCTTCTGGGAGGTAAATCCCCGCACCTCGCTCTCCGGTTTCAGGCTCATGACGATCACGCAAGTGACGTGTTTGTTGGGAGAACGACTTGGAGACCGCTCTTCGCCCTCTCTATTTGTTCTCGCCGGAGCACCGTGGTTTCAGCCCAAAGATCTGCTATTTCTATCCTTTTCGACCGATTTTTCCTCAGGCCTCCCGGAAATACCCCCGATTTTTATCCTTCCGAGGATCAATCAATCTTGGAGACTTTTCACGATTGGCGCACTAGGTTTAGCGCATCTCACGTCACTAAGTAGGATTTGTCCTACGGCATTTTCCGGCATTTCACCGCGTCAAATAAAAGAGAATGCTTGGGTATGCAACATAGCGCTGTTCATTCGACGCTGACCATGGTTTATTCTGAACAACTCCTTGCTACATTCGAACCAGGCAAGGTCCAACTCGTCGGATCGACTTCCGATCGACACGAACAACTGGGTCCCCGTTCACCCCCTCCAGGTTCAATCCCCCCAGAAACTCATCTCGATCTATTCGAAGAGTTGCCCTTCGCCTACAACCCCTCAACCTGGTGGTTGGATGGACATTCCCCCCCACATCCTTATTTTGATAACGCTACCAAAATCCAGACCTTGGTGAAAGCGATCAAGCAACCACTGCTCCAGTACATCCTCGAAGGATGTACAATCCTCCTGGAGCGAACCAACAACAACAGAGAGCTCCTGTCCTCCATCAGTCAACATCCCACCCTCTGGAGAGCAGGCGTCTCCATCCACAAATATGGCGTCATCTACCTGGCCACTCGCTCCGAGTGTCGCGACGAATTCCTCCCTGCAATTGAAAAAGACCCCACGCACTTCAACTGGATCGATGGCTTCCTCTCCTTCAATGCAAATGCCATCCGAGCGATCAACTACGGCGTCCACCGATTCGTCGTCGCCAATGCCTCTCTCGCTGTCGCCCACCACCAAAGACTCGTCCCCCCAACCGCCATCTCCTCCATTGGTATCAACCACATCGCAGTCCGACCCCAGGACTTTGAAGGGGACAGTGCTCGTCTGTTAGAAAACCCATCCACCATCTGGGACCTGCACGACTTTGCCCACCTCACCGCCGCATCCTTGTGTCCCAAGTTATTCGGCTCCAAGTATTTCTCGCATCTGATCAACCTCCCGCCGAAACTCACGGCGCTCATCCGTAGCCCGAAAATGAGGACAGCGGATCCAATCCCGCGGTGCTCGGATGGGGTGGTTTTCAGCGAGTTCCTCACGGTTCTGTTTACCTCCGAAGTGGACGCGGCGCGGAGGGGAGAAAAGACGCATACGTATGCGTCACTCACTGACACCTTGGCGGAACACGTCGCCGATTACCTGATGGGTCGACGGGAGCTTCAGCATCTCACAACGGGCAAGATGCTGAGAATGAAAGTGCCCATCAGTGCCGCCCAGCTGGCCGTTCTGGTGCAGAATAAGTCGTATGAGTTGTCAGCCAGCGAGATTGAGCAGCGGGTGTTCACCAGGGGCGGTCCGGTGGGAGATGCGAGGGATGAGCTAGATGGTTTGACGGCTTCGCACCGCATCCGAGTTTTGGCGCGTTGTCGTAGGTGGAAGTATTTCGAAGTGAGGAATACGATCAAGCACCGCGCACACAGGTTGGCGTATCAGAAAGTGGCTGAACGAATGCTGGCAGATAAACATCCCGACGGAGTACTGCTAGGATGGATTCTGGATAATATTCAGTATCAGGGCTGGGAGGTTGACCGAGTCCCCAATCTTTGGCAGGTAATTATGGATCTGGATGATATGGGTAAACGGTGTTGATGTATACCTCTTGAATGTAATACCTTAATAACGGCGACGGTGTCAGTGTCGTCCACCCCGCGACGTTCAGCTGTACTGTACACAACCTGCCGGAGGTATACGTGGCGGTTTAACCCTCTCTTCAGGAGGACGTCCAGTGCCCCTTCTCCACTTTAAATTTGATCTCCGACTTCACCCTCTACTATTGAGTGAAACCCAATAATTACTAACATGCAATTTCAATGCATCCATCACCCACTGCCAGTGTTGGCACTCCTCTTCGATCTACCGTCCAGAAAATCCGGATTCAAAGCCACCTCAATTCTCCACTGAGACTCCACATAACTGACTCGTAGCACTGTGTGCTTTGAACTTCCTTGCAATGGCTAACACTGGCATGCTACCTTTCATCTAGATTCTGTTTGGGGCGCGGTAGTTCGGGGTGTTGGAATTTGTGATTGATGCGAGCGTGTGCGATGCATTGCCCGCACCTTTCCTTTTCTAGGTTTTCCCCTTTGTCGTTTATATTCTAGGTACATGTTTCATATTTCTATTATCCTCGTACATATATAACTAGTTTAGCTACATAGTAGCGCCCTATCCGTTTGCCTCTCGAGCTCACTGAGGCCAAACGTAATACCACCCTTTTGTTTGTCTTCGTCGTCGTCCGTCACCCCGCGTCGCTTATTTCAACACGGGGTTCGTCCCCAGAACGACCATGAATATTGCATTAATATTGGACCTATGATCTTGGTTCTCATTTACTGATCTGGAGGTTTGAAGTTCAAAAAACATTGGCTCACCATTGTCGGGTCACTCGGGTGGGATGTAACGGCTAACATTGCCGCCTCTAAGTTAGTTCGAATACATTTTGGAATCTGGATGCGCGGCACGAGTAACTCGGGGTTCGATTCTCCGTACGATTTTACGTTCCTTTTCTCTTTCACTGACAGCATACCAATGGTATTACTAACAAGCTCATGCATGCGTTCATGTTATTTGGCAAAACATTTACTTCATATAAGTATTGAAGAGTCCACGTGAATGATATATACGAGCTAAATGAGTCACTCAGCGACCGACGCAGACAAAAGATCCGAATCATCCAATGCATTATTTGCCTACTTGAGGGGGGTAAGTAGCGTTGGCATACCAGACATACCCAAAACAACAGGACTCCTACTCCCTCCTCCGACTCATCAAACACCCCCTCCCACGCCGGCAGTCCTGGGATCTACGCTCGTAATCCTCCAATTCCCCCAAAATTGTGGTCGAGAAACATTAACGCAGTGTGGTCGTCGTGTGCCTCACTGGCGTTCAGACAAGGAAGGTGATGTGTATCGGTGATTAACCTCGAGCTCGATTGCAAAGCGAAAAAATCGAGGAAATAAACCGATGAGGTGAATGAGGTAAGGACCCAGAGAAGAACAACGACGGCCTTGCGTACAAATACCCTATTCCGGTTTTGCATACTTAGAAGCGATACTGTGATGATCCAGACATCCCATTTGATTCGGGTAGTAGCACAACAGCTGGGGGTGATCAAGGTACCATTACAACATGATCGACTCCAGCTCCATGAACTTCTTCTCTCATTTCATTCCATATTCTGCTCCTGCACAGGCAGACATGATGTCAGCGAAACATAAAAAACCTTGGATAAGAAACGCCTACATAATCCAGGCTCACGGATGGGGACCAATCTCTTGGGCAAGTCTTGAGCATTGCACACATCGTAAGAGTAGCTGGGAGAGAGGCGCCTCGCGTCAACCCCAACAACATTGAAATAAATCACACACGATTCCACGATCCAGAAGATGGGAAGAGCGCTCCGCGTGACATATGCATTACCGCAGCCCTTGGGTTTATAGTCGGGGCCAACCGACTCATGCTTATCGATCTCGACGTCGTCGCTCATATAAAGGGTAGAAGTCTCGTGAATGATGCCCGTGCCACGTATATCCTTCGTCGGCAGCGGATCCTTGCTCCAGTATCCGGCCTTTCCGTCAGGTGAATCATGCCAATATTCGAGGTCAGAGGATTTTTCCGCCGCCAGGACCTAGGTCTCAAATGAGCATTGAAGGGAAAGAAGCGTCACTGTACGTGGCTTTGTCCATGATATTCCAAAGTTCTCGATCCTCGAAATGTCGACTTGCAAAAGGACGTTCGTCGTCCCGTCTAGGTTGTTCGCGTTGTGCTTCACCCAAGACTGTTGGTTCTTCTCGGAAATCTCTCCCAGAGTGGCACATACTACACCGGGATTGTTTAGTGTTAGGCGTATGCAGCAACTTGGGAGGGAACGAACCTAAGACGATATGGTCTTCGGAACCAGCCAACTGTCCCGCCGTGGCAGCTGCGCCGTAGTCGGGGCATAATCTTCAAGCATCCTCTACATCAGCCTCGGGATGAGGTGAGCGAATCGCATTAATTTGGATATGATATTGATGCTGTGTCTTCGGATCTTTCCCAGCAACGTAGCTCCGATCTTGAGGTGATGCTCTAAGCTGTCCGATCTATACTTGGCGGGGATAGGGAAGTGCGCGGTGATGTGAATGAGGAAGTGGCCACTCAGGCGTTGGCCTGCACGATCTTTGAGGTCGTCCCCGACCGAGTTATCAGGATAGTGGTGGTGGGGATGACGTTTGTGGCGAGGATGATGTTTGTTCTGCATTGAGGGAAGCAGAGAGCACCGCGGGATGTGTAGAGGAAGTTCGCACGACGATGGATATCCTCTTGGTCGACCTCGAAGCGCTCGACGATGGTGTCGGTAGCGATCATGAGAGGATGTCCTTCACCTCTGTCAGCAAGACGGCGTTGACGCTCGTAAATCTTCAACAAGAGTCCAGGGGTAGAGAACTTCTTGAAGGCCATCTTGGAGCGGAAGGTGGTCACGCCGACAGCCGGAGTCCGCTAAGTCGGCGTGGTTGATCTTCCTGCCGTTGACACCGGCGGTGAGCTTCTCGTCAATGTCTACTTGCAGTTGGGCGAAGACGGGATCGTCCAGCTCATCGATGCGAGTGACATGTAGGAGCTCTTCAGCATCGCGCCAGAACTCCTCCTTCGAGGCAGTTTCAAGCATGGTACGAGGGAAACCGCGCATGAGATCGGGAGTGGGGCGAGGGCACCAACCGGACCAACAGGTGCTTTTACCTCCGAAGAAAGGACAAGACCCATGCATCTACTATGAAACTCATCCAAAGATGTTCGAAAGCATCGAGATGTATGAGGCTGACCTTGAATTCGCTATTGAACGTCTTGGACGTCAACTGCCAAGGGAAAGCCTCTGAAGGACCACCAAGGACGAGTCTGAAAGGAGGGGGAAGATTCTACAACATATATTAGTGTCTTAGGGGAGGCTTGACGCGAGGATGCTAACTTGGAAATGTTCAGGAAGCCAGGAACCTGGAGGTCAAAGCGATGAGAGTCTTTCGCGCCCAGGGACTTTAAAATTACTCACCGCCTCTTTCGAGGATAAGAATCTTCTTGAAAGGGTCTCGCTTGAGGGCCGCATCGACGTAGGCTAATGCACAGAAGCCGCTACCGCAAACAACATCATCGAACTCTCCATGATCTATGAAAGCGTTTAGATCCGTGACGTTGCATTCTCCCAAACAAACATCTCACCAAGGATGGCATTCCACGTTGCGTCGTCGATAAAGTAATGCTTGCTAGTGACAAAGGCAGGACTGGGAGATTGAACGCCGGGCTGAGGGAAACCCCAGGAGTTGGCGGGTGCTTTTGGGGCAGCAGCCTTGAGAATACGAGCTGGTTTACCGATACGATGATAGGAGGAGGAGATTGTAGAGTGGGCAGCCTTGAGAGAATCCATGGTGGAGGAGATAGTACTGGACTAATCAGTTCGAGTTCGAATCCAATGTCCCCACGTGTGAAGTTCGTCCTCCTGACCACGACAGACATCAACTGGCCTCTCGGAGTCTGAAGATCTGAAGGGCGACCAATATTATTCACCGGAGGCAGACTCACTAGTGTGAGCGTATTGAAGCAGACTACAGTTGACCGTTGTTTGCAATCAACTGGTGGCAAGTTGCCACACAACAGCTCTTTTCCCAGATTTATCATCGAGATTCAACTACATTGCTGGACGCAGTTTCAGCTACTTGAACAGGTATGTATGTATACGCACCGCTGGGATTGTGAACGAATCGGTGAAGGTCAGCCTGAACAGCTGGCACATCCTAAGTTAGTACTGTCGTTTATCTAACCCCATAGATCTTTATTTTTCGTGCTGTTGAAGGCACCGTCTGGATTCGTCTAAATTACTCACAACTGGTCAATCATCCGACTGTCATTCTAATTCTGTGTCGGCATGCGCTACACCATCGCCTGGACACTGGGGCTGCATCTCTATAATACTAGTCGCGTCCTCGAAGCCTTGCGACACAGATCTCTGTCGTCATATCCCGTAGGGCGCTTTAGGCGTCTTATTTGGCAGGCTGCAATGCGTACTACCCTTTCTGCAAGGGTAATCCGTCGGTGGTTCACAAACTGCGCTTTTCCGAGCACTTCCGTATTCGAAACATTCACGCCTCTGCCCGACGAGTCGCTGACCAGATGGGGGTAGATGAGCAACGAGACGGCGCGCTATACTAGATTCGGTCGTGGTTCGCTGTGAGGCGGTTGGAGCTGTCTTTTTACCGTCAATACCAGTCATTCCTCAACACAGGAATGGCTGTTGCGCTCACCAATGGCACCATCGTCCTCTATATAAAGCCCGAAACGCGGTGGGGAGAGCATAAGACAATTCCACAAGCCTCTTCTACTCATCCGACACCCTCAGCTTCATCATGTGCGTTTGGAATCAACCTAAAACACGATGCGCGGGTTGTCCCATGGGACACATGGCCAATTCTGGCCCCGCGATATTCCATGTATGCGCCTTGTCTGCTTGCGCCGTCTACTTTTTTTCTAATGATTGTTATTCCCAGGAAAGTTGTTCTGACGTCTTTTGTCTGACCAGCGATCTTCATAAAAGTATCGCCACGACCCCGACTCATAGTTGCCGCCAATCTGGCTGCAGGGAGTGGGCCTCTCACTCTTCATGATGAGATCCCGGGATCTGACCATATTTTTATTCAGTAAATCACTTTTAGTGCCCGTCGTATCCTTGTCGACGGCCGCTTGTCCTTTCTGCTGAGGCTACCAACTACTGGCTTTGCTCCTAATAGCTATTATCTTCCCGCCGCTATGGACATCTATTTTTTTATTGCGACTTCGACTTCGACATATTCGTCTTTAGTCCTCTACCATAATTTCTGCCTCGGCGTTGTACTTTTACGCGCCGGATAATAAACTCGACGGTTCTTTCAGGATGTGTTAGTCTCACAATAAAAGTGCAAGTGGCGTCACAATTGCAACATCGTCTATGATCTAAGAAGAAACGTAAAAAACAGAGAAATACCATCGTATGGATGTGCGGATGAACTATAGCGTCTCCCAACCTCCCGAGTCAAGTGTACTCTCCAACTTTCTAGCGACGATTGTAGGAATCTGATGGTTAAGCCAGGCTTTGCGCGCATCCTCCCATCGCGCATGATGCAGATATTGCCTCCGCCCGCGCCTGGTTCCAAACGTCAGAAAAAAAAGTAAGATTGGTAGCAGAAAGCAGAATTACCGCATAGACAAGTCAACCTCGCCATGCCCATCGAGATACGGCGACTGCGCAAAAGTTCCATTGTTCGCAAAAAGAAATAGCAACGAACATCTCTTGACGAGGAAATACATTCCAACCGCTCCTCCGCACCTAATATAAAACCCATAAGCACGAACCCATCAGTAACAAATGACGTTCACTTACTCCCGAGTATGCATATTACATTCTCCTCGATTGCTGAAATCGAGATCCGTACAACAATTGCTCTGCATACAACACGTCACACCACAGAACAAACAGATGGCAGCTTCCGTCGGGAGTGTGTTGCATCGAGGACACGTCATGGCCTTATCTCGCTGACCAAAGAGGTTGTCAAGGACCAACGGAAGGCGAGCCAGACGATAAATGGAAGGATAATCCAGCATAACTCCACAGTTGAGCTGGGAAGCTGCGTGCGAATGGCCGTAATGGGCACACCACCCGGATAGAGCATTCTGCAGCGTATCGTGGTGCGGAAGGCTGGAGAGCGGAGGAATTCCGAGCATCGTTAGGAGGCGGTTGTATTCAGGGTCTCCAGGATTGGATAATGGGGTGGGGAAAGAAGATGGTAGCACGGCGCGACAAAGTATTGATGCCCGTCTGAGGAACGGAAGTGTGAAAGCGTAAAGGAGTTGTTCGATCCGAGATTCACCAAACGTTTCGAAAGCAAGGGTTGCCGTATGCTCAAAGACCGGAGAATGTCGTACAACGGACATGAAGAACATCCGGATGTCGCCAAACACGTCTTCATGCTTCCGGGAAGGAAGTTGGACGGTGTTGTAGCTGCGCGTCTTGTTGAGGACGTACACGAGCCCCACCACGGTCCGGGCCAAGCATGCGTAATATGTTAGGACAAGGACGTGGTTTAGGATTTCTGGTGCCACTGCGGCGGTCTCAACCAGAATGGTGAACGGATCTCGCAGGAGGAGTGGGTAAGAGAATGATGTCAAAGAAGTCCGACTCCACTCTGGTAATAGCCTTTTGACGATAGCCTGTCTTACGGCATCCTTGCCTTCGTCCGGTCTGCTTTTAAAGTGCAAGGAAGCAAGCTTCGTCAAACACGCCAAATGCCCACGAATCATCCGCATATGCGATTCCGAGAGGTTGTCTACCATGAGCCCGGCTGACGACTCTAGACCCCGCTGAGAAATTTCCATTGCCGCGATAGTATAACCGAGAAGCTCTTCTGGGAGGTAAATTCCCGCACCTCGTTCTCCGGTTTCAGGCTCAGGACGATCACGCAGGTGGCGTGTTTGTTGGGAGAACGACTTGGAGACGAGCATGACGGTCTCCAGCATCTTTGACGTATCTTGACCCTCCATTCGATCATTATTCCGGATGGCACTAGAAAACCCCGAATCCTGGGCGGCCCAGAACACAAACTCCCCCGTCCCATTTCTGAACTGCAATGACTCCAACAATGGGTCCGGTCTAGATTTGAGGATGTTGATCCCCGCAGTTCTAATCCAATCAGGGAACGCCGTCTCGCTCAGTTTCGTCAAGGAAGCTCTAGGAACGGGGAGCATGACGTTTCCCAAGCTCTTACAAAGAGGACAGATGTACTCCTTGCGGGAGATGTTCTCCGGGTGGTTCCTGGTCCCTTGGGCCCGATGTCGTGACCGAATCGACAGGTTGTACTGGTGGAAGCAGTCCAGGTGCATCATATGGCTGCAAACAGAAGAGTGGAGCCCAAATCGTGTATATGCGGCTGGGAACCCATCAAAGTTCCCAGAGGTAGACAATTTAGCTGCGATGACCTCTTCTCGGGATGGCGGGAAGGTGACCGAGACAGCTGGTCTTGAAGCCCTATCTAACGACGGCGCTGTTTCCAAAACTTCATTCAGGTAAGGGTTTTGACTATCCGGATGACGACGGATAAACCTGCTTGGCTGTACCAAGCACAGCGCCCCAAATGGTCGGTTCGAGTTCAAATTTTCCTGACAGACGATGCAAGTCCCATAGGAAAACTGTTCCTCTGTCTCGACTTCCATATCTTCATCGTCATCTTCGTCCGCATCATCGAAGTTGGTCAAGAAACTATCCTGCTGCTCTTTCATCCGCTGCAAGATCGCTTCCTGCCGGACCTTCGCCGCCCGCTTCTTGACGTCATCAGGATCGGGTAAAGTAGCGTTGCTGACATCAAGAACTCGACGGCGGCTTCTAACCTCCTCCGGTACGACTGCCTCCATCTGCGAGAGTAACCACTCAACTCTAGACTTGTACGACCTATACGTTTCATGATGTTCAAGAGTGCAAATGATATCAATAAGGGTTTTCTCCTCTTCAAAGATCTTGATGGCACTGAGATGGCTGAACACAGTTGGACGCTCAACCAACGCCAGCATCACAAGATGAATAGCCTGATCCAGAATCGCCTCAGCAGACGGTGGTGCCGAACCCGCAGAATCCGTGAACACAAGAGTGTTATAAAACGCATAAAATATGACCTGCAGCAGGATTTCCGTCTCAAACGCCGTCGGCAAGATCGAAAAGGGACCGCTAGTGACCCCAAACGGTTTGGGCACGATGACCGGATCCGGCACGCCCGTCTTCTTCTTCAGTCTCGCCTTGAGGATATTCTCCACCTCCTCCCGTTTGTTCCGCGTATAGTGATAGAAAAACGGGTTGACATCGTCGTATCCTTCATCCTTCAATTCGTACATCCCAGAATCCGTGGCAGACTCCGGCGGCTTGAAAGTCGTAATCTTCTTCAGCTCCCTCTCAAAGGACGCGTCTTCCACGAGCCGCTCCGCTACGCGTTTCGTGAGGTCGGTGTAGGTGCACGGTCCCATGGCCAAAGCATGGGTCACCTCACGTCGAACGGCTGCTTCAATCGGCATGCGGGAGGGGTTGCCCGACTCGCTGAGGATGGTGATGATGATGTAGAGGACTTCTTCAACCATATTGGATAGCTGTGGGCCTTCATAGGCGGCGCGGAGGGGATCGCCGGTGAAATAAGCGAGAAGGCCAAAGCGGTCGAGGATGGTGACGAGGACGGTGCTGAGATCAGAGATGACGAGGGCCACTTGGAGCATGAAGATGTCCTGGTCGTAGCAGAGCTCTCGTAGCATATGGTCGCGATAGTGGAGAACTTGGCCTCGGATGGCAAAGCCGTTGCGAACCCAGAGACCGGTGCGGATTTGGGCTATCATTGTAAGAACTTGAGAAGAGGGAATGAGAACGATAGTCAATGATGGGATGAGATGAAGTACCTCGCAAAGGAAAGTCAATAACGGTCAAAACCGCCCTCCCACTTGCATGCCGAACGATGATATCCCTCACACTCGCAAACCCAACCTCAGCCAAATGCTTGTCCGAAAGGAGGTCGACATGCTTGAACAACTCTGCCAGCAGCCAATGCAGCGAATGATGGAAGCTGACCCATCCCTCCAGGACGTCGAACCGTACAATCTCATACATCGCCCCCGCAAACTTGACCTCATGAAACTCGGGCGGCGGGAACTTTTTCGGGTCGAGCCTCTCCTCGGTCAGCGTGAACACCATCAGGATATGGTGTATCACCGTCGCAATCGCCGTCACCAGCTCCGCCATGCTCGCCCGCGCAAACGCCGCACCGTACACCTTGATCACGCGCGACAATGACAGCGTAACGTTGAATACGCTGATCCAGGCCTCTTGCTCATACTCCACGTGGCTCGACACGGCGCGCTTGTTCGGGTTCAGACACATGAAGAGCTGGCACGTCTTGGCGAACTGCACGAGGAAGTCGCGATTGTGTGCAATCAGGTCCTGTACCGAGTCGGTATTGCAGAGGTAGCGGAGGTCGGAGAAGACGGGCATGAAACGCTTGGATTTGAAGGGGTAGCTGTCGACGTCGAGGGGTGCTTTTGGGCTGGGAGGGTAGATGATGTGATTACCGGAGATTTGGTTGGTGAAGAAGGCGGTGATGATGGCAAGGAGGCGGTCTACGATCTTGTGGTGCTTGACGATGTGGAGAGCGACAGAGGGGACGGTGAATATCTGGAGGGCAAAATATTTGATGGAAGTTTCGGCTTCACGGTCAACGAGCAGGTATCCATCTATGATGGGGTGATAGGCGTTGGCAAAATGCCCAGCTGGATGGGTGAAAGTTAGTGAGTGTCAGAATGTGAAAACTGGTATCCTACCGATATGGAGTTTGTGATCGTGGCTTAAGGTAACTATCGACGCAAATACTTCCTTCACGCTCAAGCGGAGCTTCTTCCAGAGCCGGGTGTGGTACAAAAACATCGTATCAAGTCTGACGGGATTCGGAACGTCGGGGAGTGACAGGATAGCTGGAACGTGCTCGTTATGCACGCTTGTGTCGCACCGCCGGGGCAACAGAAGCTCTGCAGCAATGACTTCACGGGTGATGAGAACGTCAGTACCGAGGCGGCTTCGAGTGAGGTCCAGCAGCCACTCTATGATGACTTCCAAGACTTGTTCTCGGAAAGTATCGTATGCGCGGCGGATGGTCACACCCAAATCGATTTGCTTGATCGCCTGCGCAATCTCGATCACACGAGTAACGCTGGTGTGCATGTCGACAACCTCCCTCCCATTCTCATCGATATGATGAGCAAGTACGGAAGCTTCCTCTCTTGTGCGTGAAGTCGTATCGCAGAGAAGCTTGATGACCTCCTCAAATGAGTGCTTGTCGTCGTTCCAAACAACGATGCAGAAATGTTCTTTTGACATCGGGTCGGCGGAAGGTTGCATTAGAAGTTCAGCTTCGTTTTTGGGGAATGAATTTTCATCTGGCGAGTAGTCTAGTGTGTCGAGAATGAAGTCCAAGGCATATGCAACGGTGCGACGCATCCTGTCATGCAAGTCTGGTGGAACAGAGACGCGGAAAGGATAGTGGGGAACGGGCTGGATTTCCTGGGGAAGGGACCTCGTGCTGAACCTTGGGGTCGCATCGGCCTCGGGTACGGCGAGTGGATGGTAAGGACAGTTCAAGGAGACTCTCCAAGCCTCTTGATCTCCACAATCACAGCACCCGCCTGGCTGTTGCGCAATAAAGAAGCTGACATTGTGGTCGATGTGGCTTGTGGAATGGAAACACGACGAGCACATAACACAGCTGTCATCGAGCGCACAATCTCTGGGCACGGTCTTAGCGACCTCGAGTACAATGAATCAGAGAACACTCACTTGCACCGAAAGCAACTGTCTCCCTTTTTGAATATGCGAGTGCATGGTCTCCCAGGGATCGGCGGATCTTCGCGTCCGGCACCGCTGAACTTGAGAGCTATTTGGACCTCGCTTAGAGTGGAGTGAAGCGGGAGGCTGGAGTTGGAGTTGGGCAGAAAGAGGTGTGCATAAGGGCCCCAGAAGGCTGAATAGAGCTCTGAGAGGATCTCGGCGCGAGTGGCAGGCGTGAAGACGTATTTCCTTGATCCCGGCATCGTCTCCAGTGCAAACCTGAGATGTTGGATGGGGTCGGATGAGTGGTCATCGACATCGTGCGGGTTCGACGTGGCTGGCATGATAATAGTATGGGAGTAAGGTGGGAGTGGCGAGTTACGCGTCAGTGGTGGTCGTCATCAGGAGTTGTCGGCAACTTGCTCCGCGACCACCATCAACAACAAAATGTCTGGCAGCAGCTCCAGCCCCGCAGCTTATATCGCTCCAAGCCTAGCAGCTCTCGCAGACCCTCCCAATCGCCAAATCGATGCTGCCGTCATGGATTACTTTCTCATTGAGATGGTCAGCGCCCTTCGGGCTTCATCCGCTGTGGCAACCGCTCGTTCGAAGAAAATCGAGCAGGAAATGATAGATACAGGTCTATTGCCGCCTCCTGCACCGGTTCCACTAGCAAAGAAGGAATTCGCACGCGATTCAACCCCTAGCTTGTTGGGCACTCCGCGTGCAGGAGGCAAGGTAACACACGCTGATGAGGAGGAAGAGGCATTACGCACGAGACTCGAAGCTGTTGGAATACACGTTGGTGCTAATTACACAGAAAGGTACATCCGCTCTTCTCATCTCAAGGTTTGACTTGATATTGGTGCCTCAACAGATTATGCCGCGATCGGCCACTCTTCAGTGAAACGTTGGATGTCATCAAGTTCATATGCAAAGACGTGTGGGCCGCATGTTGGGATAAGCAGGTCGATAATCTTCGGACGAATCATCGGGTATGTTTACTCTTCTGCATTTATGGTCTCAAGTTTATGTGTTTGTGCAGGGAGTCTATGTGCTACACGATAACGCGTTTAGACCCATATCCAGGATATCATCTCCTGACGGCCGTGCTGACGCCACTAGACGTGCTAAAATTGTGTGTTACGAGATGAAATCTCAACCAAGAACATCTCTTGACCATCCCCTTCTAGTATCTGGCTATGGGAACAGGTATTATCAGAGGGATACTTTTGAGGTTGGGTATCCACGGTACCGTCACAGCGGACATCACCTCTCTTCCCCAATGTAAGCCCTTAACGAGACTGACGAGATTTTTTCCCCTACTCAATTCTGTTTCTCTCCTAGGCACATTCCAAGTGAAGCTACCGAAAGGCACGTAGCCCTATCAGGCCCCGTCTTTTCCAACAAGCGAGAATGTCGCGTTGGATCCTCGCCGATCATTACTATGCAAAACCAACCTCCAAGGGTTCAAGCATCAACAAAACTGTGCCTATGCGACGTCTCAGCCTGGTTGCTTCCCAAGGCCGGATTGATAGCTTGAGGGAAGATATGGACTGTCATTCGTCCCACTATGATTTGTGCGTAATGCGTTGTATCTTGCCACAGGGAATACAAAGAATACAAAGGCTTGCATCACAAGGATATGATGTTTTACTGTCACGACAATATCAAGAATCACAACAAAGGTTTGACAAACAACCACCACATGCAACCCGCTATAGCCGTGCTCTCCGAGGCCCTCCACGACCACGAAAGAACAAGGGCTTCTCACAAGAGAATTCGTGTGTCATGGAGATTTGTCCGGGATCAAGGCATGCGCATGCGTGGTCAGCTGGCGCACATATCGGACACCGGATCTTTGTGTGCGTCGTCGAAAAAGGCAACTTGAACAATCTAAGAAATTTCTTTCCTCCCTCAGGCCTCAGGTCCCGCCTTTTCCGCAAGCGAGAACGTCATGCCGGATGCTCGCCGGGATCATTGCCGGATGCTAAAGCCGGCATGGTAGCTTGAAGGAAGTATCATTCGTCCCACTCTGATAGCGAGGGCTGTGGGTAACGACTATTATGTTGTATTCTGTTGCATTTTGCGACGGGCGATACACTGCAAAGAATACAAACATTTTCATCACAGGACGTTTACCCCGGGATTTCCCCATCGCCGCGACCGCCGACCTCCAATACAAAATGTCCAAATGCCACAACAATATCACGGATCACGATGCAGGTTCGGTGAACCACCATCACATGCAACCCACTACCATAGCTGTGCCCTCCGCAACACGAACGAGCATATCGGAGTTGATCGCCAGGAAAATCAGTGCGTCATACTTACGATGACGATCACGAACATTAGTCTCGGACTATGACATACGTGGTCAGCTGGGCATTTCCTGGCTTATCAGCCATGACATCTCCGTGCACCCCAAGGTCGTCGTACGGCTCGAAAAAGGAAACTTGACCAATCAGACCCTCACTCAATAACTCCGTTCTTTCAGATCATTGTCAAGCTTAATCAATCTGCTGATCGATAACTCCGATCCAATCAGTACTTTGTCACTGCCTCAGCGCCGACGATGATCCGGTGCTACGGCGTGCCAAGATGGCCAGTTCTCTGATCGTATGGAGCATGCTCGTGGCTGAGTGTTTGCTGATGCCTCATTCACAGCCTTAGACTCTGGTCCAAAGCGGATGCACGTATAAAAGGTGTCGCCGGGCCCAGCTTAGGGCGTCCCATAACTCTCTACGTTGAGCTGGTCTCAATTGGAGTCTACCAGATATCCCCATCCTCCCCTCACATACTTCCCAAGTTTCCCACGTCCTTAAAGTTCTCATAATCTTCAAGAGCCATGCGTTATTCCTCGGTCCTCATCACTACCCTCTTTGCAACCGCAGGACTCGCGGCACCATTCGCGGTAGACCCTCGCGACAGTGCATTCAGCTATGTCAGTTTGTCCGCACTCTTCTTAGACCCTTTACCAACTTCCCAATCAATCCTTACTAGGGACTCCGCGATGTCATCGACGATCCCACTCATTTAACCGAACGAGAAATCCATTACGAAGACCTCTATGCCCGTGCCCCTAAGCTCAAAACGACAGCAACTGCTATCGGTAGATTCACAGCAGCAGCCAACAGGGCCAAAGCCAAACCCCCCCCCGTCAAGACGCCCTCTCATGCAGAAATCAAAAGTCAGATGAACCCTCCTGAGAAGGACAAAGCCCTCTTCTGGTCCGGACCCAAGGGAACATCGTACAAAGGCCCCTCGGAGGTCAAGGCCAAATCAAAAGGCCTCCAGACCCTCCAAGACCTGTGGAAGACCCCCGCATATCCCGGGTCGGCTCCCAGAAATCGCAAGTTCTGGGAGAAGGCGTCCGGTATCATGGCCGACAATACGTCCGGCAAGGCGCATGTCTTGCTTCCAAAGACGGGAGAGCCGGATAAGAAGTCGGTTTGGACAAAGATCGAGCGTCCGGCGTTGGAGAAAAATCCTAAGGTGTCGTCGATCGTGAGGTTGAATCCTGAGGATCATCACGAGCAGGTGATTCACCAGGCGTCGGGTGCGTTTGTGTTTTTCAATTTTTGTCTCTCGTTCCGCCCCGAGTAATTAGTTGTGCTGACTATACCGTTGATTGTACAGATTCAAAGCCGTCTGACTCGGGGAAGAAGAAGTGAGGATCATTGGAAGTGTAATAATTACAATAGCGAAGAACATAACGAACATAAGCAATTCATCCAACTGTACGAACCAAAATTTATGTACAATTTGGCACCCGACGAACATGTTGATTCTTCGCCCTCAAATTATTGTGCTACCAAACGAACGGTAGGCGATGAGCCTCAGACTCTTTGTGAAACAAGTCCACCATCCTGGGTCGGCAGAATCGCGACCACACCGGAGGGCTAGCGGGTTTTGATGAGTCGTTCCCACTGGCATGCCGCCCGATCAGAGAAAATGCCACATCGCTTTGGCCCCGACTTCACCATTCATTGCTGTCTGAACGGATTACCTCGTGATCGGCAACTCCTCGGAATCAACCATTTTCCAGAAGACCAGCATCAGAATCGAAGAGCGTTATCAGCAGCGCCCCTTCAATCTGTGCATGGAGACCTGCTATTTTATCGTTAAAATCAGATTAGCATCTCGAGGACCAAGGTAAAGGAAGAACGATTCGAAAACATCATTCAATAATGTAAACAAGCAATGCCGGCTGCGCTGGCGCGACATGTGAGTACTTGAGTGATGATCAGCGATGTCGAAGTCAGAAGAGTAAGATGTGCAAGGAGACGACAATAAGCGAGCACATCTTAAAATGATACACATGGAAAAGTCAAATGCGAGGAGATCACATCTAAGAGACGCGAGGAGACGACAATAATGAGGGAACCGGCACAGGAGTGGGCAAGGCGTGCGCGTGGGCCATCGATAAGTGAGAAGTGGAAGCGTGAGAAGATGGCGAAGAAACGGCAGCGCGGCACGACAGGCGTGAGGTGGCAAGCAGTGCTTAGGGAGAAAGGGCAAAAGAAGAGCAGGAGACGCGAGGAGGAGACGACGATAATGAGCAAGGAACTGGCACAGAAGTGGGCAAGCGCCTCGGAGCTGCCGAAGGAGGTGGTGGAAGCGTAAGAAGACGGTGCAACCTGGTAAGCTGTATGACCGAGATCTAGGGACACACTAAGGGACAGGCGATCGACTATGATACATTAGTAGGTAGTAGTCGGGAGCGGACCAAGAATCACTCACATCTTCAGTCAAGGAAGTGGAAGAGACTGAAGACGAGAGGAAAGAGCGGTCACAGGATATATACCGAAGATCATGTGACCGTGACAGAGGGCGATGACAAACAAGGACATACTAGTCCAACACACCCCCATCATCGACCGGAGGGAAATAGAGAAGAGAAACGTAGAAAAAGTAATAAAGAGACCATGTTATAAGTAAAGTATCATGGTAAATGCACCAGGCCAAGGGCTTTGACATGGATATTATGTATCACAGGGGGGAGAGGTTTCGTGAGAATATCGGCAGTCATGTCCGATATGGAGATCCAGGCCGTCGAAACTGAGCCGGAAGATATGTGTTCGCAGTAGAAATAGTAACGTACATCGATATGCTTTGATCTGGAGGTAACTGAGTTGGAGTTCGTGATCAATAATGCACTCTGATTGTCACAAAGGATTGGAAAGAGACGGGGGGCGGGGAGATCCAGTGCCGTGAGAAGTAGACGTAGCCATAAAAGCTCCCGAATGACATGACAGATTGACATATATTCCGCCTCGGTCGACGATAGGGCTGTGGTTCATTGCTTCGTCGCAGACCAGGACACGAGTGCCGAATACAAGAAAACCGTGTAGCCGGAGATGCTGCATCGGTCCCGTTCATCTGAGGCCCAATCTGCGTCCGAGAAGGCACAATTCCCAGGTACGATAGCGGCGTCGAGGGAGGGGATCGGAGTATGTTCGAAATTGTACTTGAGTGTAAAGTCAGAGGTACCAATGAGATAATGCAGGACACCCTTGGCAGCGAGGAGATATTGGTTTCCGATTGAGGAGGATTGATCATCAACAAAATAGTTGGTGTTATGGAATGGCACTAGCTTCTTATATAATCAGAACCTAAAGAGGGAGTAACACAAACCTGAAGAGGGGATAACACCTATCTAAAGAGGGAGTGGCATTAAAACCCCTTTCCAATATTCTTATCTTTTTATTGTTTGGTCTTGTGGACATTATTATAAGGTTCAAGGGTGGACACATGTTGGACACATGGTAAACACATGTTGCTGCGCAACACCTCACTTATAATGCATGTAGAACATTCTGGAACTGCTTACATAAGGATTCCATGGAATGCCTCATTGCTAACACATGTTCTCCAACTAGTATATATAGTCAGTAGTTTAGACTGTAACCTTAGTTGTATTCTCTTGGAATCCCCACCTAACCAGTGTGTGACTCTAATGTCAATACTATCTCATTTCACTCCTTTATTGTTTGATTCTATGTGTGAGCCCACAATGCTAGTGCTCTGGTCACTGTTGAGTGTGCCATTGAGCTTGCTGGTTTTGGTGTTGCTCTAACAGTCGGGTTATCAATTGAGATGGACTATTCATACAGGAATCCCAGTAAGGAAGGACCTACTGTGGATATTTGACAAGAGCATACTGTGAGGAAACCCCCCAGTATAAACAGCATTGAAATGTTGAGAGTATCTGGAAACAATCAGGCTGCCGACTGAGGAAGATTGTTTGGACAATGATGAAGGACCAAAAGGAGTCTTTCATGGACAAGGACATGCTGTGAGGAAGCACCCCAGCATATATATGGTACAAGGAAGTCAGAATGCCGAATGAGGCAGACGATTTAAAGAATCAGATTGCCAATGGAGGTAGATCACTTGAACTCTGGTATCAGACAACGGCATTGGATGTTGAGAGTGCAAATTTGAGAAGAATGTACTGTGAAAAAGCCCCTCCAGTATAAACAGCATTGGATATCGAGAGTACCTGTTTGGAAAGAACAGTGGCATAAGGAAAACAGAAAAAGTTCTTCAGAAACCAGTCATTGGTGCAAGCTTCATATCAGAATGCTGGAACTCAATCTGGAGACCCAATATCATGAGACAAGACAGGTGATGACAAATTATGATTCAAAGGAATTGAGGATATGGAATCCAGATGAATGAAAATTCTAGGCTTGGACAAATTATGCGCAACTCTCAACACCACCTCCACACTCTGGCATAAGACTTCATCATCTCCCATGCACGCTCCTCCTCCTCCTCCTCCTCTTCACTTAATATAGGACACTCCCAACCTGCTTCTATATCTGCCATTACATGGTCGAGATGCTCCAGTCTAACCTCTCGATTACTGCCGCAATAACCTCATCAGTACCTGGATGCTGCATAAGCTGCATAACAGACAGAGATGCCGGGGTTCCAGAGGATGATAAAGGGGTTATTGACAGAGAAGACCATGAAGACGTCCATGACATGGTTGAAAAAGATGTCCTGGAAAAGGACAATGACATTCTGGAGAATGAAGACTACAAAGAGATCAGCAATGTGACTGAAAAGAACATCAAAAGGAAGTTCACCAGAGAGTCTAGAGAAGACTCAGAGGAAGAATCGGTTATAGAGGTCATCATGAGTGGTGAACAGCAGCAAGGGTGTTTGATGCTCTTGACGGGCTCAGCCAACTATATATACTCATACACAAAAAATTCTGAACCTTATCAGAAGATGGCAGATGACAGCAGTCATTCAGGGTTGTTGGTGACAGATGTCAATATTAGGAACCCGCTTTGATCAACAATTTCCAAGATTGTCAGGGACACTCTATGACAGGCATCAGGAATCTGAAACTGGCCCTGAGTCTAGGAATGGTCCAGGCCCTGATTGTTTTCCAGGTCCATCCCCTTGGAAAATGCTTACACTCATTTTTGATGTCCATCCACTATGCAATGGGTGGATACAGAGAATAAGATGGGAATGTCAGTGGATGAATGCCTAGAACTGCTGCAGCACAATCTTGGATGATGCAAGGCCACGGTACGCCTCAAGCAAAGCGGCGGCATGATATTAATAGATACTGCGACCCTGTCTCAATTTACTCACCATGCTAAATTTATCAGAAGCAAAAGAACCATGTGGATGACCCTGAACAATGCGTCAAGCATGTGGCACCCACATAATTAACCAAGCCACGCATCAAGCATGTGGCATCCACACAATTGAGAAACGGCATGAGGCGCACCAGTTAAAAGAACCTCACCCCCCACGTCTTTCACTCACACATTCCATTACCATGTTGTGCATTGCCCTCTACATCATGCTTGGAATTTCTCTGATCGGGATAGTCATCTTGTCTACTCTTCTATATCGCGCAAGGATGCATGCGCGACTATCACACAACATTGAAATTTTGACAACGCGCCTAGCAAATTTGATTCTCGATCACACAAGAATGCCTGCGCAACTCTCACATGACCTTGAAATGTCAATGATGCATAGATCAAGTTTGACGCACCTGTCGAGTTTGACAGAAATAACTGAAGGTGAATTCAATCGCCTATGGCTTTCCGGGATGCGGTCACAGAGGTTACAGAATATATGCCCGTCTATCCACCGCATGTGCTCCGCACTTCATATTCGATGCCAGACTTCAGGACATGACCATATTAGGATAGAGTGATGTAACCCATCCATGTGCATATGATTGATTATATTGTTACAATGTGATCTTATGGTGTTTATGACCCTTCTCACCTGGAAGTCGAGACCTAAAGAGGGGATAGTGTTATGGAACAGCCCCTTGTCTTATCTTATCTCATCTTATCAACCATGCCTCTCTCATCTTATTAAACAAACTATCTATCCTTTTCCATCCCATCATTGTTTGGCCTTGTGGACGATATTATAAAGTTGAAGGGTGGGCACATGTCTGACATGTGTTTACCACACCAATCAGACACTTCTCCATATGGTTACCTTTTCACACCTTATCCCTTACTCTGATTGGATGATATCCATC
>Ga0307516_10001448_pt1 | contig 32797 bp, 43 predicted proteins | sample 19_EM_MG_FD_203310 | JGI IMG/M metagenome (GOLD analysis project Ga0307516, IMG submission 203310) | Populus trichocarpa ectomycorrhiza microbial communities from riparian zone in the Pacific Northwest, United States - 19_EM | ecosystem: Host-associated > Plants > Roots > Unclassified | place...
CTCCAGCTGCTCCGGGGCGGCCGGTTACCCCCCCCCCCCCCGTTTCAGAACACGACCCCGTCGCAGCAGTTCGTCCCAACATTCGGACATGCGCTCGGACGGAGAGGTCTCCAAGCATCCCGACAGCGTTACGTAAGCACGTGCCGCCGCATGCACGTGTGGTTCCGCCGTGGCGAAGTCCGCACCTACGAAGCAGGCGGGCGTAGGGCATCACGATATGTACAACTGTTGTGCAGCCAGAGTGTAATATGTACGATAGATAGATAGATATCTATCCAGTACACACATACATATGCAGCTACATACGTAGAGTGCGTGCATGCAAGCGACTCCCTACGGCCGTTGCGCGCGCTCTCGCTCTCGCTCTCTCTATCTCTTCGATATTCTCCGTCCCGCGGCTTGCATCGGCTCTCTCTCTCTCTTTTTCTTTTTTTCCCCCGTGACGGTATATACACGCTCCGTGCACCGTTACTTTTTCCTCAGGGGGCCGGCGCGAGTTCAGCCTTATGCACCCCCGTCCCCGCTCACAGTCTCACCCGGAGAGAGAGAGAGAGAGTGGGAGCGAGAGGGAGCGAGACAAGACAAGACGGCGCAGCCGTGCCCGGGCGCGAAGCGGACGATGCAAAGTCGTCATGGTCGCACCTGATGCCGATGACGTGCGGAGATCGCCGCGGGTGATGCACAGTGGACAGTGCTACATATAGATATAGTGCCTTATGTACTTATGTACACATGTGTAATATCTATGTACGCATGCGCTAGTTGGAACGGAGGGGGAGGAGAGGAAGGAGTCGCGCCCTATGATGAGATATGTTTTTGGCGCTGGACGAGGATGGATGGATGCACGTGCACTCACTCGCTTCCCACCCCCTTTTTGGCTCTGCTCGCGGGGGCGCGAAGAACATGAATTTTTTACTCATTTATTTGTTAGTAACTAAGATTGATTATTATTCCCCGTCAACCACAGGGGGCCGTCCAGGACGAGTGTGCATCGCCGGGATCTAGATACATAGGTCGCCTGCGATTAATGGATAAATAAGAAGGAGGAGGAGAAGGAGAAGAAGAAGAAGAAGAAGAAGAAGAAGAAGAAGAAGAAGAAGAAGAAGAAGAAGAAGAAGAAGAAGAAAGGCCGTCCAACCATGAACCTACCCCGCTGCCCCGTCCGGGCTGTGTCCGTACGCGAGAAAGCGAGGGCATGTACAATCTAGAGTGATGTGCGGGGAGGGCGCAGTTCGTTTCTCGTCGCGCGCAGCCGGTTGGCCCATCGAGAGACATCGGAGACGTGCTCCCACCACCGGACAGCCAGCCACAGCGGAGCAGGCACGACGATTCGGTCCGGCAGACAGATAGATACCCTCCGCACTCGAGTGATCCCGCATGACGGCCGTCGAGCGGGCGGACGGCCAAGGGCCAAGCCCCCCCCCCCCCCATTCTCCCGCTTTCCCCACCGAAGAGAACGAGCAATTCCGGAAGTCCAGCGTGCCGAAACGACGGCTCCCCCTCCTCCACCTTCGGTTGGGCGGCGCGGTGGCACGCTGTGATAGGCTGGCCAATGCGTGGACATCATTGGCGCGCTGGTTTTCGTTTCGTGTCGTTTCGTTTCGTCCGGGGGTGGGTGGATGCTCGATTCGTTCTATTTTTTCGAGAAAGGGGGGAAGAAAGAAATAAAAAGACCGGACACGGCGAAGGAGTGGGGGAGACGTACGGAGAGGGGGGGGGGGGGAGCTGACGCGGCGGGCGGTGTGCGGGGGAATGTGCAGTCGTGATGGACCGCGATTGGGCACGAACGGCGATGTTGGTTGTGCGACTGATCGTGGCGATACGCCGCATGTGCTTGCTGTCTCCCCCTTCTCGGCTTGCATTGGGCGCGGCGGGAGGCGCGCACGGGAACTCACTCGCCCAGCGGGGCGCGGATAGTCAGCAGCAATCTCAGCCGCCGGGGTCCGCGCATCTCCCTCTACATCCCCACCGGCCCCCGCCCAGAACGTGCGGACTTTCGGCCATCCTCCGCTACTGGCCAGCGGCGTCTCGAGGGCTCAGCAGACCCAGCTAGCCAGTGCGTATGTGTATGTGCGCAGCGAAAAGTTCGCCGCGGGCGGGTAGACAACTCCTTGGACTATGCTGGGCTGTCTCTGCCGGTGGATGCTTGGTCAGCGCTTCTTTTCTTCTCGGCGCGAACTGATAGATAGTTATTTGGGCAGCCATCGCACCGACGTCTCAGAGGGCGCAGGTTGTGCGCAGCTGGTATGATAGATGCGCACGGCGCAGTACTGCACTACATATGTCCAAGTTAGTCCACTGCGGCACGCGACCGTACATACGATCGAGTGTTCGAGCTGGGTGATGGTGCCATTGATCGCATACGACCTATCTACATATGTGTTCGAGCCGGAGTACGTCGGATGTTGGATGTCGGGTGTCGGACTGGTGTCACGTGAGGAGCGCTGATGCAACGATTCGCCCCCGGAACAGGCGTGCGCTGCATTGCCACGCTGCCCTCCACCGCGCTCGTTTCTTTCGCGCCGGCCCCGGGCAGAAACGAAGAGCGCGACCTCGGACGACCACGATCGGAAGCACATGGAACGCGCTTCGGACGCGCCGACGCATCGCGACGCGGCGGAGGGCGACACCAGCTGCGCGCGAGTGTCCCCACTACCGGGGGAAACAGGAAGTCCGCGCTGGCGGCAGCGAAGCGAACCCCGCGGGAGATGATCGGACGTTCCTCCGACTCGGACCGCCCACTGGCGCGGGCTCGGACGGACGGACGGCCGCAACGAACGGCGAGCTGCTGCTGCCGTGGCTGGCAGCGCGAAGCGGCTCTTGCTCGTTACCAGCGGACGGACCGAAAGCGAAGGTACATAAAGGATGGAAGCGCCAGAGCTCGGACCGCACTGCGGCCCCGGACTTTCCTTGGCCCGATGCGCGTCCCAGCCATCACGCCCGCAACCCTCTGACGTCAGCTTTTACGTACGCATGGGTCTCTCGGGGCCGAAAGCATGCGCAACTTCTGCTGGCACTCGTCTTCGCCTCCGTCGTGGCTCGGGGATAAAGAACGCATCCCTCCATGAAAGAAACAATCAAGTCGCGCCGTCACAGGTGGTCACCCGCCCGCCCCGGGCCCGCGGTGGACGGGGAAGTTGTCGCGCGGCGGCGGGAAGCTTCCAGCATCCAGTCCTCGGAGAGGAGGGTGGATGCTTTATCCGCACCGTGCTGTCGCATTTCGCCATACCCGTGATCTTTGAAGGCCCATATCCCCCCCCCCTCCCCCTTCCCCTCCCCATCCCCAACAACGCACCGCTCAAACCATCCGCAAATGACGAAACGACGCACTAAGCCCCGCCGCCGCACGTCGCGGCGGCAGTCGCAGCCGAGCGCGTTCCAGTTTCCGCCACTACAGACCTTCCACCACCACCACCGCCACAACCAGCACCGCCACGTCGCGCGCGTGCACAAGGCTTCTCCCCCCGTGCGTCCGCCACCGCCCGTGCCTCTGCGTCCGGTGGAGGGGGCAGCGGAGGTGGTGCTGGATATACACCTGCCGTTACGGAGCTGGCGAGTTTCGATCCCGCTGACCTCCGTACGCTCGGCGTCTCCGCTGCCCCCGCCGGTGGCGGCGGTAGAAGAGCAAGCAGAAGAAGAAGAAGAAGAAGAAGAAGAAGAAGAAGAAGAAGAAGAAGAAGAAAGAGGAGGAGGCGAAGCATCGATCTTCCCGCTTCCCCGCAGCAGCAGCAGTAGCGGCGAACGGGGGAAAGAGAAGAAGCGCGGCGAGATGCAGTGGGAGCACGTGTGTCCGCTCGTGCTCTTCCGCGACACCGAGAACGGCGAGATGGAGATGGGAGTGGCGGCGAGTGGCGGCGACGGAAACAGGGAGATGGAGTGGAGGAAGGAACCGGAGCTGGCAGAGCTGGTTCGGGCTGCCGCCGCTAGGTTTGGTGGTGGTGGTGGTGGTGGTGGAAAAGCGGCTGGGAAGTAGGGGGAGCGTGAGGTACATGCTGCGTCACTCACATCTATCTGATTGTGGGGTTGAGTCGAATGATGTTCATAGAGGTTAACTATTCGCCACTGAAAGGCAACCGTGGACCCCCCCCCCTGCCATTCGAACCAAGACAGCCCTATTTACATACACCACCGCAACTGTCTCAAAACCCCCCTCCCGCCCTGACCAGAAACATCCGCCCTAACCAGAAAAATGCGCCCTAAACAAGCTCCCTGGTCATATCCACGTGTCCAACAGTAGGCTCTACCCCGCCGGATATCTACCCGAAAGAGGGGGGCAAAAAAGCAAAGAAATAGAAGGACCTCAAACAGAACCGAGTATATATCAAGCCGTAACCTAGTCGAAGGGGGTGACGTAGTATCAACACCGTCAAAATACGTGTCGTAATACGGATAGAATATGCATCCAGCGGGGAACACCGCTTTTTTTTTTACCCCCTTGAACTATGCAAGTAAAACTATACAAGCAAATAATGAAAGGGAGGAAAAATTTGTGCCCACAAAGCTAGACATGCTCCACTCCACTGTTGTAACGTTTTTTTTTTATATAAAAAAGAGAAAAGGGTGAAAAAACGGTCAGTTGTGCAAGGGAAAAGGTAAATCCTCAGTCATATACATCATGTTCATCAAGGCGGTGGGTATGAAATTCGAAGTCGGATTCAAATGGTAGTAGTAATAGTAACAAAAGCGGAGGGGGGGGGGGAGGGGGGCGAAGACCGAAGAGGAGAACGCAATCCACTAACGTCCATTACAAACCACGTATGTGGAAATAGTGCCATGATCGGTTCCAGCAAAGCATGCGCCCCTAATCTCGGTAGAGAATTATTAAGTGGTGGAAGAGGAGATGCTGCTTCTGGGCATCATGCTGTTGACAGTACTGTGGTAGGCACTGTCGGCGTCCCTCGTGCCGTCGTTGGCGTTCAGCGGCTTCTGACCGTAGGCGACAGACCTGGAGCTGTGAGTACGGGGAAAGCCCTCTGCGGGGGGCGGGAAGCTACATCTGGACCCACAGGTTCTGGCGCGGATCTCTCAGTTCGTTGACGATCTTGTCATGAAATTCAAAGTACTGTTGAGCGGACCATCCAAGGTAGCGCGTGAACAGAGCAAGCGTGAAGCCCTCTACTCTCTGTTAGCGCACCCGTCCACGGGCCAGTCGCAAGGGCGCAAACTCACCCATCCCTTCGAGGACGTTGATGCACATCATCTTGCCAACCGCCTTCATGCGTTCGTCCTGCCGGTCATCGTCAGCTTACGATCGCGCGCTCCGGTCCACAGTCCCGCTACCAACCTTCGGCCAGGGACCGTAGGGAACCTTGAAGGGCTTCTCGGTGACGTTGATGAAGCCGGCCCGCTTCATCCATCCTCCGACCTTCCCAGCGACGTCCAGCGTACGGCCAGACTTGTCGGAGGCCTCGACAGCCAACTCACCCCAGCGACGGAGGATTGTGCCCGGATGTAGCTGGCTGTCGGGAGTGGTCTCGGTGCAGAAGTAAGGCTTCACCTCGACGCTCTCGAACCAACCGCCAGGAGTAAGAGCGGCGTAGGCCTGGCCAAGAAGCTGCGACCACTCATCAACGCAGCCGTACAGCCCTCTAGCGTAGATGAGGTCGAACGAGCAAGGCGCATGGGTCCACGGACGCAGGAAGTCGTCCACCTCGAACGAGCCTACGAGCGTGAGTCAGTTCGGCTATATATCTCATCGCTGGAAGCCGTGTTTACAGTTGGCTGGAATCCTGCGTGCAACACTGTCAGCGCTGTGCGCTCAAATATATCCGAGACACCCTCCGCAACAGACGGGTGCGACCTCAGGCATGCATCCCATCATGGTGCAACGCGGTATCACGGAGTGGGGGACGGCATGGTGACACGGCTCACGCGGGGAATTCTGACCAAGTTGGCTGGACCGGACTCAGATCGTTGCCCAAGATCTGAGAGTTGACATGAAGGTCGGCCATCTCAATGGCCCAGATGCCTGCGGTCCGACGTTCCTGTCAGTGATACGCTGTGAAATTGCACGTAGAGGGAGAGCGCGCGCTGTGTGTACCGGTGCCGGTTCCCAGATCGAGAACGCGCTTCGGCTGCTCGACGGGCGACAAGTAAAGACGGCCATCCAGGACCATGGTGAAGATGTGATGGCTGTCGGACCCGACACGCCGTTAGCCAACCAAGTTCCGAGGAAAGCGATGGATTGGATGCAACGCACAAGATCTCCAACTGCTGGTTCTGCTTGTCATCGTTGGGACCCCAGTACAGACCCTCGGCGTAGGCATGGTAGCTGGGCACTCCAGTCAGTTTTGCCGCTGCGGTGCGCGCGGACAGCCAGGTAGGCAGGAATAGAAGCTGTCTGACCGACGACCGTTCTCGAACTTGTAGTTCGTGACCTCCGAGAAGAGGGTAGTGGTGTTGTCGCTACGCAGTGGGCTGTCAGTTACTTCTCTCCGGGCGACAGCGACGCCCGGGTCGAAGAAAGAGAGGACGGACCTTCCGGACGAGTAGCAAGAGTCGTACTGCGAGCTGACCTCATCGTGGTCGCTGTCGGCCTCGATGCCCCTCATCGACCCAGCCTCGGTGCTGAAGACAGAGCCTTCGTAGTCAGAGTGCGCCATGACTATCTATCTGCAGGGGCGGAACGAATGCGAGTGATGGCCGCTAGTCAGGCGCTCGTCGTCGGGGGGTTTCGTGCGGTTGAGGTCGACGGGTTGGAGGGTTGAAGGGATGGCGGGCGTGCAGGCGGCAGAGTTGGTTGGTTGCGTTTTAAATGAGGGGGACCAGGGAATCGTTGGGGAGGGGTGCACGGCAGTGGGGTCGGGGGTGGGTTAATGCGAGAGGGGTTATCCCGACAACTCCACCTGGAGGCTGCTGCATACCGGCACCTCTCGCAGCTTCGTCTCGATCTCGATCTTCAGATCCTTCGTCATCAGCGTCACGAGCCAAGCCTCGGCGAGAAGTGCAAATCAGCATACCGTCCGAGCCGGACCCCATCGCCGAATGAGCTCCTCGGGAGGCTGGCTCACAGAACGGGCCCGCCATCGCCGCCACCGACACACATAGAAACTTGGGCAATCCACTCTGCCCGATTCATACTGCCAAACTTCATTCCCGCTACGCTGTCGTACCTGGATACGACTTCAGCGCCAGCCCACCTGGCGTGGGTCCGTCATCGCCCTCCACACCCTCCGCTCCTCAAAGAGGCGCACCGCCAACCGCTCCCTTGGATCACCACTACGAGAGCAACTATCCGCTTAACTGCGTCCTTCGTGGTAGGCGCCTGGCGGTATCGGACCCGCTGAGCTGGGAGACGGACTCGGTTTCTACTCGTACCTAGTTCGCGGAGTAAGCACCGTGATTTTGAACCTCCGTCCAGCCTCGCAGCTTCAGATCTTATCTGCCACCTTGCCGCGGACTCATATAGCGTCGAAGTTCACTCTTACTTCGAGCGTCAAAGAAAAATTGATCCTTTTTGGGTGTGTGGTGCGGACTAGGGGCTCTGTACTGACCAGGGGCTTTGCGCGGACCAGGGGCTTTGCACTAGCCAGGGGCTTTGCACTGACCAGGGGCGTTAGCCGCCCGTGGCTGCATTGTTGAAGGATCATGGCATCCCACAGTGCTACATAATCCGAGCAGCCCGGCGTGTTGATTCTCTATAGTAACGACATCAATTCCGGCCTGTTAGATCGGAACAGCCCACCACCACATACACGAAGAGAGACTGGAACGCCACTTTGGGCTCGTTGGGGAGTGGGCGGAAAAGGAACCCTGAAGCGCGTCTGCCGGACGCCACACGAAAAATTCCGTGTCTGGCGTCATATATTGTTTCCTAAGATGCGCTAAGCGATCACTGAAAGATTCGCGCAAGGTGCATTCGAGCACGATGGGGACAGAGTGATGATGGGCTGTATCGTATTGAAAATTCTCCCGTGACCGCGGCAGGGTGTTCACTTTACCGTATGACAGTCAAGTCCTACTACAGGACATTGCAGATGGTCTATCGCATTGATACGACAAAAGACTGCTCTCCATCAACCAATGACGCAATAGGCGAGGTCAGTCTCCTCCAATCTACCTCAGTCACTTGGCCTAATCGTGAGCAGTATATCGAGGTCGATTTGACAAGCGGGTGTGATCTTATCATGGAAGGAAAACCCAAACCAACATGCTCCGTTGTCGACCTCTGCAACCTATTGCACTACCATTGGTGCCAGGACGATAAGAGTATAGGCAGCGGGCGGGCTCGAGTCCAGGTGGCGTTTCTCACGCAATTGATGGCATACACTTCCTCTCAACCAGGAGTTATTGTTGAATCGAACGCGTTCAAAGGAGAAGGCCACTTCCTGAAATACAAGGTCTGTCTCATTGCCCTCCTTAACGAACCGCACTGACCGCTATGATGTTAACTTGATGCTTCTTCAGAATCCACCTAAAGGAGGATCTATTCTCGTCCTAGGGATCGCCACTACCTATCTTAAAGGCAAGCGGAATACACGGGAACTGTGAGTATAATCTGATGTGAGACGAGTCACCTATATTCTTTATGAGAGGCGCGACAATCCTCTATTCTGCCCTGTTATGAACCTCCTGGCCTGTGCCTCGCAGACGAAACGTTCAAAGAGGTGGGTATTTGGTCTCCTGAAGATTTCAGCAAGCTTGAGGTCCCTGAGTTCATCGAAATACTCCCCATCGAATGGAAGTCGAGCATTTTCGAGATACCCATATTCCGGAGGAGCAATGATTCTCTTTACTGCGAACGACCTCAACGACCGCTTGAAGGAACTCGGCTATATGGCAGAATGTCCAGAGAGTTTGATGTCGTGCGTTCTGCAAAGAGGCGCAGCGAATGCGATTGACTGTAAGACCTACGCCGATTCACTCATGTGATTTGCTAAATACTTATAGGCTCTGAGGTGACGGATGTGCAAACAAAATCAAATCATGGGCCATGAAAATGCCGCCGTTATTCAACGCCACTACCTCAATCAAACCGTCAAGGTGGATACACAGAACACCTACCTGGGATCAACGAACTTCGCGACCTCATCGAAGCGGTGGGACTGGTGGGCGCTCGAAGAGACACACGGGCCACGGGCTCCCACCAAAAGCGACGGTCGGTGTAAGGATTCCGAAAATCCGAAGTCGCGAGAGCTATTAGGCCTAAAAGAAATCCTACATAACGAACTCAAATGACGTTACGGGACGCTCGCGAAGGCGGCACAACAGCATCCCATTAAATACCAAAGGCACAAAGAATTGAGAATTTCCATCGCAGCGGAGCGACGAAAACAACAGAGAAAGAACGACGGCGCCGTAAGAGTCGACCACTTTGCAATAGTTTACATCAAGGAAATCAAGAAGCAGCTCAGTGGTTCCCCGGCTTCAACCTTCGAGTATCCGAAACTTCGGTTCCATTGTCACCTACGCCTACGATCGTGTATTACGGAGTTTCACGGCTCAACATCTTTTACCGATACCTAGGAGTTCATCCAGTGTTCGAGATAGTCCGGTCCAGACTGGACAGACTGCCAAGATCTGGTCTCGTCCGTCTCGTCCGGCCGTTTGGACGGACTGCGTAAAAGTAGTCCGCCCAGTCTATGACTTTCGTGGACTGGGTGCGGACTGCAGTGCGATGTGCACTTGGTTGCACCTTCGATCGAGGAAAGAGACGCTTTTGGGTGCTGAGACTTCGCTATCTCGTAGCATACCAGTAGGTAAAGTGGAAGCTCGCTCATCGTAATTAATGCCCACCTGGTTTCGCTGATAGCCCCCACCTCTCTCCCGTCCTCGGGAATTTAGCCGATCCTGTCCCTCTTCTCTCTCCAATTCTCTTCTGTATGTGCACGATTTTCTAACTTGTGATGATGGCCGATCGCTCCCAGCAAAAGCCAGCACACGGTGATGCATCACAAGTTATCACTCGCTTGACCTACCCCCCCGCCGACCAGACTGTGGAGCACTGAAGTGTGCCGATATTGTGATGTCACACCTGCCTCTGATGGAGCGAGCCCCTAGGGGAGATGGCGGACCCTCGGAGATGCCGTCTGTGTGTAGGAGGCACAAATTTAGGGGTTTTTACGTTTCTTGGCATTGCACTGCGGTCAACCGGTCACTGCAGTCTGTCCTGCCGTCGACTTCCTCCGGACCAGTCCGCCCGAACACTGCCCCCGGACGGACCACCAAGATACAGTCCAGTCCAGTCTGAAGCTCAGGGCGGACGGACTGGACTAGGTCGAGCACTGAGTTTATTGTACGGGCGCGGAGGGTTATACTTCGTTTGCCCTTTCTGTTTGGCGGATCCCAATCTACAGGAACAAGACAGGTTTCATTTTTACCGCGGGCCCGCAGCCCGCAGATCGCACATCCACGGAAAGCACGGCAGCTACATCAATTCGTTATCACCCCTTTCCTGCCCATATCGCGACTGTCAACTAAAGTTGGATTGCGGGGATCGCTATACACCGGAATGGCAGAAGCAGCAGTACGAGGGCCTCTGGGTGCATACACATTTCATCCAGGGCCATACAACGGGTTGAAGACCCTTGAGCGGTGTCGTGAGTCTAGTACTGTACGGAGTAGATAGCTGGGGTAACACATAAGCTCACTAGTAAAAGAGAAAAGACACAATGACGTTGAAAAGTCATCCAAGCCATGAGAGCAGCTGTGATAGTGCTTCATACAGCCGATACTTAGTCCTCTTCTACACCAATGACGTACGTGATTCTACATACTGACGAGCAAGGTTGTTGAAAGGACCTGCAAATTGTCCCTGGGCATCGCCAGCTCTCCCCGTTACCCTACAGCCATAAATTACCACCCCGGCCCAACATTCCGCCGATCCTCCCTCGGAGAACGCGTTATGAACGACCGAGCGTCCATCCTATAAATACCCCGTTACACTGGCAAATGTAAGTGCTTCCAGAACACGGCGAAATTTTTGATACATACATTGCGATGAACTTGGGTTCGACAGTCGGAATCCCTGCAGATTAAACGACCGCACCGCAATAAATTTAATTGCCCGCCATAGACTATGGTCTAATTACCAGTGAGCGGCGTGGCTGGCTTGTCTAGAGAAGAAGCGGAGCGTTCAAACGTGGTGACCCAGCAGCCGGTTTGGCCGCGGATAACTCATCGGCAGCTCTCTCATCTCGCGAGAGGGTAAATAGGGAGAGCGCTGCACATATCGCGCCACCCTCTTGAACTTAACCGGTGAGATCTATTTGCTATTTGCTGGATGGTTCGACCTGCCGACAAAAACCGTTGTCCTACTTGGTGGGGCGACTGACATATTGGTTCTAAAAGCCGGTTTCCTATTTTTTTTCTTTCTTTCATTACTCGCATTCGACCTTACGAGATCATGACGAGCCAAGGCGTTCTCCGAATTTTGTAGCTTGCAATAAGCTAGGACAGTCTATAGACTGACCAGCCCATCTAGATATAAGCAATAAAATTTCCCAGCTGTCTACAGTAGAACCTGTGTATTGTGCATTGGCGCCTCGCTCAGTGACTAGTATTGTCGAGTGATATCGAAATCATGCAGCTTCCTCGGTACCTTGGTGCCCATGAGCTCTTTGGCTAGAGAGGTATCGAGCAGAAAGAAGAATAGGCGGCCGGACTACCGAGACCCCTGGTTCCGTCGGGTACGTTGGTGGGTGGTGTAAACGTCTCGGCAGGAGCTGTTACTTCCAACTCCTTAGGTTTCTTACGACGATTTGCAGACTTCGGAAAGTGGCTTCCGGGCGCGTTTGCCAGACATGATGGTTGTAACTTGCAAGTCGACAACGCGGACACTGCTCATGAGGTTGCATTGCCAAGAAACACTATAACTAGTTACTACTTCAGGTCTGGTGCGAGGCGCTAACTAATGCACAATACACCATTTTGCCAGACAAAGGGATACATATATATAAGTCATAGGACTCGAGCTGGGCTTCCGGCTTGCCGCAGCACCAATAGCAGGTGCTTGGACCCCTCCAAGGATTATAAACTCAAGGTGCTGGGATCGTATTGGTATGAGGGTGGGATACTGACATCGGCGCAAGGTGAATGCGATACTTGAAACAAGATTCTTGATTCTTGAAACTCAATTGCTGCGGCAGATAGGCAGAGGGTGTAGGTGGAGTGGATAACCCGGTTCCACGACGTACCCCACAAAAAATGCATGCCACGAGAAATCTCTGAGGGGGAGATAAGGAAGATGTATTCTCTCTCTTCTTTCCGTAATGGGATGCGCCAGGCGGGGGCGGTGGACGGTACATATCGCTGATCCGAAAACGTCACATCGATCGGTGCTCATCAGAGTAATTTCTGATAAAGTGTGCATACGATAGAAGTGCATTTAGTGATACTGATAAATTCTATTCAGCTGGACAAAAATCTCTTAATATCCATCTTGTTGCTTCGGGCCACGTCCTCTCCTGCGCTCCCCGAAGGCGAGTCCTCCAGTTGTGGAAGTGGAGATGGTTCTCCTGCACTCCCCGAGCCCTCCCCGGCGCCCCCGGCGCCCCCAGCCGCGCCATCCAACAGCTTAGCCTTTTGCGCTTTCTTTGTCAGTATCACTCTATGCCCTTTGAGCGCGGACATCAATATCCAGTGGTAGCAGGGCACCTCGTCGTCGCAATGAATCTGAAAGGGCAAACGTATGAAAGATCTGTCTAACAGTGAAGGTGCCACTGGCCACGCCTACAGCTTTCCATATGTTGCTTTGTTTGTTGTGCGCTCCAGTATCCACACGCAGCGGTTTCTCAATTCGAGCTAGGAAGCTGAATAGCGAACCAGGTGGTGAGATTGCGACTTCTTGACTAGTTTCGGCTTCGATCTTTCTGGCCAGTTCTTTCTCCTCCTCTTCAGGAGCTCGCAGAGTCCATTCGAAATTTGGGCCAGTCCAGTCAGGCGGCAGCTCCCATATTGTGTTGTTCCGGACATACTTCTCTTGAAACATGTTAGAATATGTGGTGGTGGTATCATGTGTCAGAATAATGGGCGTCCGGAGATGACGGACCAGAGGCAACATGTCCAGAGATGACAGCAGCCTTAGTCTCCGAGCACCGGCTCGGGAGACAGTCTTCCGTCCTTTCCCCTTGGCGAGTCCCTCAGGCGCGTTGTATATAGAGAGAATGTTTTTCCTTCGACGTTGTATCAATCAATAAGTTCACTACCTTCGTCTCTATCGATCCCTATATTCCAACATCATGAGGAGAATAACTACCGTATTCGTTGTAATTCCGAACCCCAAGATATAGGGCAGACCAGAGGTCCGCAGGCGTGGCGAAGTTTTCTGGGTTTATGGTGAGTACCATGGTGTCGGGCAACGATTTTCGCGTTGCGGCTGTCAGTGGAAAGATTGGAACGTGCGGGGTTAGTAAAGAGGGGATCGGGTAGATGATCTCATACTGCAGCAATATAACTGTCAAAACGCAGAGCCTCAATTAAGATGGGACTGCTAAGCTTTTGGTGAGACTGCAGTCTGATCCCAGCTGACCGTGTCCCGCCCGGGCTGGGCGTACTGCGTTCATATGTATGTACAGTCTCCAATCCTCGGACTGCGCTCCTTAGTCACGCTCTTTTGTCCTTTCCTGTCGTTCTATCTCTTTCTCCCATGTCATCCTTGAGTCTTTCTCTAACTCTCTCTCTTTCTTTCTCTCTTTCTTTTTTTCTCTTTCTCTTCTCGTGGGACAGGCCGGGCGGGGGCAGGGGGAGTCGCCGCGAGCCGCTGGCCGACTGCTCGAGGGCGCAGCGGACGGCAAACAGGAAAAGGACTGTATATAATATCGTCATGATCCAATAGGGTCGCACACGATTAATGAATCATCATCATCATCATCCTCGGACTGCGCTGTTTAAATACAACCCGGGTCAGACTATGTAGAACACTAATTTTTGGGGCATGTGGTATTCCTTTATGTACAAACGCGTGCTGGCCCAACCCGCTATGCACCACCTACAACAAACCACATTAGAATGTTGTCTCGCATTCGTCTGCAGCACTCGCACCCCATCCGCGCCCTCACCAGCCTGATGTACGCAGAAGACCAGGACCAACCATCAGCAGTATGTGATATGTACGGCAGTGGAGGAGACACGGATGCCCAGCACTTTTGTCATGTCAGGCAGTATCGGAATTGCCTGGATCATCGATGATCGAGTAGATACATACAACACCTAACACTGGAGACTGCCGGGGGCTGCGGGGGCCATGTAAAACTACCGCCGTTGACGTGGTCGGGGTTCCCAGATCCCTCGCGCACCTCAAGCGAGAGATCTCCGAAAGGAAGTGGGCGGAAGCCCGACGATGGGCTCGAGGCCGAACCTCCAAGACAAAATACAGACTGCCGAGTAAACAGAAGCCCGACATCACGGCTGCGGGTATTTCCAAGAGGCTGCAATATTAAGGTCGAAAACTTGTGATTGTGGAGAAATATTTAGAAACGAGATTTATATACCAAGCATACTGCCTGACTCTTGGCAAGGGGGCCGGATTTTAGCACACCAGGATAGGATAGGGAACATTGAGATGAACGCTTGGATTGGATAACTAGGTAAGATCCAGATGAATTAATTGGCTATGTACCTATCCTATACTGCCTATACTGGCGTGCTAAAATCGGCCCCCATGCCAAGAGTCAGGCAACTTGGTCGGGCAACTTGGTCTGGCAAATTTTGCGGAACGCCTCTAATAATTAGTTGCGATTCTCCACGGAGTGGCTTGATGAAATGTACTAGTACTAGAGCTGGCCCGGGGAGGCCCGCCGGCCGGCCTGGGTTAACGTAGTTTGGCCACTGCAGGACTACCTACATTTTGTAATACACTAGCTTATCAGAGACGATGCCTGCTTAATATGCATTACCCCAAAACGCAACAGTGCTATGTCATGCTTACGGGACGCTATCACTACTCGACATAACACATATCCTTACGGGACGATGGTGCTGGATATTTATTTTACGGTCTGTGGCACTGATGCATAAGTATGTATGGTACGGACATCTCTGCCGAGGTTACCCCGCCGTATATTTAGTACAGCAGTACTAAGTACTTAGCTTCTGCCTGGGTCTAGCACTTATGTAGGCGCCTAAGGCGTACTGTTCGAGGACCCGTCCGGGTCCGGGCTGGGGTAACGCGGCCTGTACCACAATGGGTCCGAATTGCCAGACCGTGGCCCGAACCTGCGCCAACTGCCTTTCAGCCCCCTACCCCAACCACAACCACATAATTTAAAAATTGGTCCAACATAAGGAACACTAGATAGCTATCTGGAATTTCAAAATCTGGCGTTAGATTAACAAAAAAAGGGGTTTTCGTTGCGTGGCGAGCGGCATGGTGGGCGGACTTGTTTTCACCTTACTTTTAACGCCAAGCCAGTTGACTAAATTTCCTCCAGAATGGGAAGCGCCGCAAATAATTAAATTGAGAGACGCTTCCTATGGGCTGCCTATACACAACCTGATTAGGTCCAGGGTGCAGACACGCACCCTCGACCACACCAGGTCTATACCAGCAAGGGTGTGCACCGCTGGCGCCGTACTGCAACGTAAAAATGTGTACCGCTGGGTAAGCATCAATGCCCGGCATAACTCTGCCTTCTGGCGACGTACAGGTCGGTACCGGGTCAGCAGTAATGAATAATGACCAGTACTGCGCTGGTTTGTGCCACATTATCAGTACTGCCGGATAGTTTGTAGTAATGACGAGTACACAACCGAACTGAACCTGGCAGCTAACGCTGCGTGCGGCACCATTGGGACCGCCTGATCACGGTACATACTGGTATTAGTCAGTACGCCACAGCGCAGTGCTGTACCGAAATTGCCGCCGCGCCGGTCCGCGTACCGACCTGTACGGAATCTGGCCGCGCGCAGCGAACCGAAGCCTAATCAGACTGGGGTGGTACGGACACGTATTGCGCAGTACCGCTCGTCAGAGTACAATACCAGTATCCCCGCCTAGCCGCGTACTGTGCAGTACTGGTGTCGCTGCCTCACCGCACACCGTACCGATAAGTACGGAATATGGCCGCCTAAGCCAAATCGGACTGGAACTGTACGGACCTATACTGCGCAGTACCGCTCGTCACAGTATGATACTGGTGTGCCCGCCTAGCCACGTACTGTGCGGTATACGAGTGAGTGTGAGTGCGAGTGAGAGTATGAGTTCGCTGTGCATAAGGATGGTTCCCCCACTCTCGTATAGTCTCTTCTTTTTTCTTTCATGCAACCCCTTGTTTATTCCACAAATCTATTCGATATCCTTCCGCGTTCACGATGCCCACCACGCGCTCCAGTCCCTCCTTATCCCCGGCCTCCGCTCATTCATTCCCGGCGTCACTCTTTCCCGGCATTGCTCGCCCGGCGTGGCTTGTTCCCGGCATTACACGCCCAGCAAGGCGCGTTCACAGTATTGCGCGCCCAGCAAGGCGTGTTCACAGTATTGCTCGTGCAGCGTGGCTTGTTGCCAGCATTACTCGACCGGCGCGGCTCGTTTCCGGCATTACTCGACCGGCGCGGCTCGTCCCGGCACGGCCCATCCCCGGCACCGCTCACCCGGCGCGCCTCACCCCAAAAATCCCGTCGATGACAATCGAGATGGTGGTGCTGTCATGGGTATTTCGTAGTTTCTCCGGTGTCGTGAGTGGCCATCACTGGGAGGCCCCGGCCACCGCCGCATCAGTCGAAAAATCACTTCGATGTCATTGAATGACCCTATAAGACACACATACAGCTGGGCTGGAGCGGGATGCTCATTACACGTCACTCGGTTATCCAAGCAATATGGAATTCATACTTTAAGGTCTCAATCATCAGATCGCGAGGTGATATAAGCACTAGAATTAGTCTCTACGATATCGGTAGCCCCTGTCTGCGCCTGTCGGCACAATCCTAGGTGCACACATGTCTGAAGTCGGCGAGCGTTTCATTTTGCATCGAACTCCAATTACCAACAGAGCCGGAATTGTGAATATTACCACCCAACCACGTGAAAGAGTCTAAATTCTGCCGGCAGTCACTTTAGATACTGGCAAAGCATGTCTTCTTTCTTCATTCAATTCTACGCAGAGGTTTTCGATTGGCGAGGGAATATGCGGTTGCCGCTTACCATGGTGCGTATTCGGTGATGGCGGCAAGCACCTCATGTTCAATCCCATGCCGTTCGCACAGAAGGTCTCGCTAAGAGACACACAGGTGCCGGCGAGGTACTTCAGATACAAAGAATGATGCCCTCTTTCCTCGTTCAATTCTACTCAGAGGTTTTCGAACGGCGGGGGAATATATGGCAATTCTGATGCTTTGACCTAACGTTTACGCGTTTCCCGTTCGCAGCCTCCTCACGCTGATTGATAATATAGGAGTAGTTATGAACGAGGAAATAGGCCATGCTTCCCCAGTATCCAAAGTACCTCGCCAGCACCTGTGTGCCTCTTAACGAGACCTTCTGTGCGAACGACATTGGGTTGAACATGAGGTGCTCGTCGCCATCACTGGGTACATACCATGGTATGAGCGGCAACCGCTACATATATTCCCTCTCCGAATGAAAACTTCGGAGTAGAAAACCATGGCGCAAGACGGCATACTTCTTTAGTATCCTACGTCGCCACACCTGTGTGCATATTATCTCGACCTTTTGTGTGAACGGCGTGGCCATTTTCTTCTTTTTTTTTTTCATTTATTCATACTCGCACGCGACCTATATAGATCATGGCGGCGTACATTTTACCCAGTTCTCCTGTCCGCAGTACGCGCCGTGGTGGCATGCTGCAAGCCCCCCTTCGCCCTCCGCCCAGGCCCATCCCAAAAACAAAAGAAAGCAAGAAGGGGAAAGGTGCGCACCAAGGAAATCACAAAGGAAAGTAACAAAGGAGAAGCGGCCCTCCCCTACTCCTCGTCCGCCGATGCCATGAATGAGGGCGTGGGCAGGAACAGCGGCAGTTCCTCCCTGGCCCCCAATCCTCCCGCAGCACCCAGCTCCTCCGTCTCCGCCTCCCGTTCCGCCTCCCGTTCCCGGCTCCCGGAGCTCTCATTCTGACACCTGGCTCCCGGCGTCACCCTCCTCCAGAGGTGGCATCAGCCTTCCCACGTCCGTCGAGGAGAGGAAGTCCAGCACCGCCCGTCCGCATCTCCTATCGGCGAGTAGATCCCGGCTCTTCCACCGGCTCTTCCACCTCCCAGTTTCCTTCTGCACTTCCGCCCACAGAATCTTCTGCTGCATCCTCCATTTCACAACTTTAGATCGGGCGAAGGCGATGTTGGAGTACGGTTACATGATTGTGGCTAGGGTTACGATAATTTGATTTTTCGCTAAATAAAAAGAGGCGACTTGGGTTAACACCAAAATTGGGCGAGGACTTAATCCAGACTAATGACTGGAGTGGTGGCTGGCGAGGTACGAGGGAGTCACCAACGTAGGAATTAGGCAGGTGCGAGACAAGATCCCCCGCGGCCCCTAATACGCCATCCGATTCCTAGGCACAACCACCCTCTTCTTCAATGTCTTCGCCTCCTCTTCTGCAACCGCCAGCGCATCATCAAAAGTCTTGATGACCTTCTCGTACAACCTATCCCTGACATCCTCTCTCTCTAACTCCTTCCTCTCACCAACCGGAAACAGCGCCCTCCTCAAATCCCACGCCGCCTTGTTCACCGCGGGCCCTAGATTCTCATCGAACCAACTTGCCAACTGAACCTCGAAATCCTCTTCGCTACCAATCTGTTGCATTTTTATAGCACCGATAAATCCCGGCTTGTTATTGCTGCTCCAATCCTCAAGCGCAGGACACTTGGCACGGTCTCTGATGATGAGCCACAAAAAGACCCACATGAAGCTCTGCAAATCATCGTAGTAGATATGCCGGAAGCTCGGGTTACGCTTGAGGGCGTCAATACTCATGAACTCGAATGCCCCCGTGCGCTCGGGGACAGAGCTGTGGCGACCGATAGCATCCGCCTCAATGGCGTGGTCGAGGTCAATAAGGAAGCCGTGAAAGCCGTCAATGCGCGGACGGGAGGCGATGGTGATCATAATATTGTTGACGCTGATGTCGCGGTGGAGGATGTGGCCATCGATTAGCAGGGAGCGGTGGCCGCGGACGGCGTCGCGCATGGCAAGGAGAAGCTCAACGGGGTCGGCGAACTCGTCGATGGGCTTTCCGCGGCTCATCAGCACCCGTGTGCTGATACGGTCCGGGACTGGTATCTCAGCCGCTCCCACAACGGCCTCGGAACCCACCTCGTCCACCGGCTCATACTGTCCAGCCATTTGCCGCTCCTCTGTGCTGTCTCTCAAGGACGGCAACGACCGAGGACTAGAATCGTGGCTGTTGGATAGTTTAGCTTTCTTGTGGGGATAGCCAGGCGGTTCGTGGGGCGGCTCGTGGGGTGGCCGTCTCTCAATAGATACCACGGCCAGCTGGTTCCGAAGATTGTCGCCAACATTGGGGGCCTTTCTCACTGCAACTTCGGGAGTGTGAGATTGAGTGCCGCTATCTCGGAGCGAGTGCGGCGACGGCCCCTTGTTGATCTTCCATCGGAGATCAAGAGCAACTGCTGATTTGGTGTATTGATCACCAAGGATCTCGCGGGTGCTCAGTCCCTGGTCATGGGCGATATATTCGGCGACTCCCTTGACCTTGCGTTTGTGACAAGACTGGAGCATGATACCTTCATGCTCGCGACCGGAATAGCGCCAGGAAACCTTCAAGACCCATGGAAACTCTGTGCTCTCACTGTCCATTGGTCGTGCAGTCCAGCAGGTTGTCCCACGCGTCACTATGGCATGTGTGGTGAAGAATGGCTCGCCCCGGATGATTTTGCGGTCTCCGATAGTGATGGTATCGGGTGCGGCAGTGTTGTCACTGGTGGCGAGGGTGGTGGCAGTGGTGGCAGTGGTGGCGGGGTCGACCGCGAATCCCATCTCCGTCAAGCTCATGCCTAGATAGCCGTTATAGACCCGACAAAAAACGTTCAGGCCTTGGGTGGTACTGAGGTCAACCGAGCTGGAAGCAAATGCGCCGGAGCGCGCGTATACCCAACAGCGCAGGGTGGAATTGATGACCGTGAAGCCATGGACGAACTGACGATCTGGCTGGCGATGAAAGACGTGTCGCGCATATCCGGCCAATTGCAATACCACCTTCGGATTGAGGTCCATACGACCCTGAACGCACTTCAACTCAGCGATGACCTGAACATACTTCCAATCGTACTCCTTCCTCCCATCGCCCTTTGTCTCCTTTTTCTTGCTTCCAACTGACTGGTTGGTACCCATGACATCCTGTTCAAGTCCGATCAAATTCGCCTTGGCACTGGATTCCTGAGGTGGTGCGTAGAGGAAGAGGTCGAGTTTTCTCTTAACGGTGGGATGGCTGAGGGATTGGTTCGCCGATGTCTCCAAAAACCGCCCACAGTTCCGTAGCTCCATAGCTTTACGGCACTCCTTGTCGTAGGCCTCAAACCAATCGATGACCTTATTCTGCTGTGGATCGTCGGGAAAGAGTTTCGGGACCGGCGGGTCATTGATTTCCGGGAAGAAGTGATCGAAGAAGCTCATATCCCCAACCTCGGAGAACCATATGTGGCGTTTCAGCTCGTTCTCCAACCGCGGAGTGACATCGTCGAGAGTAGAAAGGGGGCTATAGAGGCTCGCGGAGGACTGCGAGAATGCGGTCTTTCATTAAAACAGAGTCAGGATCCTGAGTCCACAGGACCTGAAGAAACATCGTCGAAAGCTGAGTTCTGAGAGAACTGGTGAAGTCGTTGAGAGAAAGGAGTGTTGTCAAATGCGTGTGTAGAGCAAATTCGTCCACTTCTTTGACGTGCTCCACGATAAGTTGGAAGAGACCTGACAACCGGTTGCGCCACGTCTCGGAACGCGTCTTGTCAGTGTCGTACTGCGACGCCATTGAGAGGGTTTTCATTGTTTTGTCATATGAGGGCCATAGTTTGGGTAGGTTGCTGCGCGTGGGTGAGAGTGGACCGGGCGCGGAGAGTTGGGTACATACCTAGTATGTACAGATGGAAGGGATCGATTCATGTGTTGGGCATGCTAGCACATTAAGTAAGTACTTACTTAACCGCACGCTGCTTGGCACACGACTAAGCGTCGAGCTGGAATCATGGGGTTTTTTTGGTCCTAATTACTACGTTGGTGACTCACCTCGTACATCGCCAGCCAACACTCCAGTCATTAGTCTGGATTAATTCCTCGCCCATTTTTGGTGTTCCCCAAGGCGCCTCTTTTTGTTGGCCGGAAAACCAAATTATCGTGTAACCGTAGCCCAACATCGCCTCCGCCCGGCCTAATTGCGGTTGTGAATAGCCTATGTTCATGGCCACGCCGTTCACACAAAAGGTCGAGATAATATGCACACAGGTGTGGCGAGGTACTTTAGATACTAAAGAATCACGCCCTCTTTCCTCGTTCTGTTCTACTCGGAGGTTTTTGATCGGCGAGGGAAAATGTGGTGGCCGCTTACCATGGTAAGTATCGGGTGATGGCGATGAGCACCTCATGTTCAATCTCATGCCGTTCGCACAACAGGTCTCGTTAAAAGGCACACAGATACTGGCGGGGTACTATAGATGCTAGGGAATCACGCCCTCTTTCCTCGTTCAATCCCACTCAGAGGTTTTCGATCGGCGGGGGATTTGTGACAATTCTGATGCTTTGCGCCCAACGTTTATGCGATTCCCGTTTGCACCCTCCTCAAGCTGATCGATAATATAGAAGTAGTTATGAACGAGGAAACAGGGCGTGCTTCTCCAGTATTTAGGGCACCTCGCCAGCACCTGTGTGCCCCTCAACGAGACCTTCCGTGTGAACGGCATTGGGTTGAACATGAGGTGCTCATAGCCGTCACCGGATACATACCATGGTAAGCGGCAGCCACATATTCCCTCGCCGTTCGAAAACCTCTGCGTAGAATTGAATGAGAAAAGAGGACATGCTTCACCAATATTTAGAGTACCTCGTCAGCACCTGTGTGCCTTTAACGAGACCTGTTGTGCGAACGGCATGGGATTGAACATGAGGTGCTTGCCGCCATCACCGGATAACTACTTACCATGGTAAGCAGCAACCGCGTATCCTTTCACCAGTCGGAAATGTAGTAGCAGGAGTCGGTGGGGAGCTAGGAAGTGCTGGTTTGGTGCCCGGGGTGCCCCGCCGGGGCCTAGGTGTCTCTTGGCTCGACCTGTTGTGTGTATGGCGTGTAGATAAAGTCGTCTTTCTTACTGCCAGCAGTGTATATTTAATGGCAGGTCAGCGGTCACCAAATTTTCCAATGCCGACAAGACACCTGTATTAAAGCGACCGAGATAGGGGCACTTGTTTCTTTGGTACCCAGTGTACGTCACCCGCACCTGTCTACTGCGCACCTGAACGTGGTGCGGGCTAAGATTGATGGCGTGTCCGCTGCTGCGCACATAGTATAGCAGCGGCGATGAAAATTTCCGACGTCAGACAACCATTACGGCCAGAAGTAAGCATATTCGCTGCGTGTAGACCAATATAAACTGCTGCAGCAGAGGTGGACATCCGAATATAAGAGCGATGAAGGTCTGAGCAGTGGTTGTTACTGAGAATATAAGGTGTCGTGAAAAAATTGCCCTATTTGGGGTACACAAAAATTATTTAAGATGTATATATCTCCCAATTTACAGTGTCATTTTTGGTTGACTGACGAAACCCCCCCTGACGCAGACGACTTAACCCAGACGTTAGTGCCGAAGCGAAAATTCTCTCCAGCGCAGTGGGTTGCGGTATGGGGTTTGGGCCGGCTGACTAACGGCTGGTGCGAGACAAGTTCTGTTCCGGCGCCTCGGGATTGCCCTTACATTTGAAGTGCCAGGAAATTGTCCGGGGTACGTATGTTCGGCACGGTTTGGTAGGGATGTCAAATTACCGAGTCAAGTTCACACGAAGTTGTAAAGGCTTGGCGGTCATAATAACTACTGTACGACACGCCATCCACGTGACTGAGGATGATGAGGGTGGCGGAGGTAGTTATCTATCTACACAGTGGGCGGGGGAATGGGGTGCCTCAAGGTAAGCGGGAAGTAAGGACTCGAGTGGAGAGAGGACTCCACCGCCAGGCCAGAGATGGAAAGGAGGAGAATCCTTTTAAGAATCTGTTCTCTGAGGAAGATGCCAAACACAAAGACCGGCCGTGATGTGGCGCGTTCACAAAGGCGACGAAGCCTGGCTTCAACTCCAGTGGTGCTCTACTGCTGTTCCGCGAGAAGTTTAAAGACCCATGAATTGAATTGAAGTGTCCCCAATTATTGCGGCGTAGAAAACGAAAGGTGGGTTCGAAGAATGAACTGGCACCAGCGATACCGCCACCAGCCACCATAGCCATGCTTGGGCAAAAAAATACATGACATGAAATGACTGCCATTTACCGTTGATATCCCTATCCCTATTAAGGGGTATCTGCTTTTCTTTCCAGAGACCAGACTCCCAAGCCGTCAACGCAGTCTCGATGTCTCCCAGTCGGGTAGCGTGGTAACATGTAGTTTGGAATTAGCCGATCACGTGCCAAAAAAAATATTCACTCCAATTGTTGCCCTGTGTAAGGCTGGGAGTCTTATTACGTATCTACATACAAAATTCCCACACATCACCCAACACACCAACTTTCAAATCAACGCAACTTCCGAGCCATTGGAAGAATGTTGGAGGGGTTCCGAGTACTAATTGATTATTTCCCGAGTTCGAGGTTTGGAGGGCTCAGACTTTTCCTTCTAGACCCTGAGTGAACGAAGTTTATTATTAAAGAGCGCCAGCGTAACTAGATAGTGATGAGTGATGACGGACTTCGCGAAGGGTCCATTACGTGACGTCAGGGCGGCGTGCCTATGTATACTCGGGATGAGTGTTGTGTTGGGATGCTCTAATGTCAGTGGCTTCGACCGAACCGCCAGACGCGTACAGCGCAGTATATAGGCGATAGATAAAGTCATCGAGGTTCCGTGTTCTCGGGCCAATCACTCTCCTCCCCGCAAATCGGCCCCGCAGGTTACCCAGGTGTGCACAGCTGGATTAACTTCTTGCAACAGGAGCCGAAAGTCATTCGAACCCCACCATGACCTTGTCTCCAACGCCTTCCAGCCACAGAAACACACTGCCGCCTCTCAGGGCCCAGGGAGCATACCCACTTCTGAACCTCCCCAACGATGACCCAAATGCTTACGTGGACGCTGGCGACGACAAGGCAATACCGGAATTCAACACGCACAAGCCATGTGAGCGCCTCGCGGAGCGTGCCGCAGAAACCGGTCCCCCCCGAGCGTGGGTCTCCCTCCTTCCGGCCACCGCCGACCTCGTCGACCGCTAGCTCAGACGCCGGAAGCGTCCGGCCACACCCCTTCCTACTTGGAGTCGGAAGTTTTGACGTCGAGAGGTTTCTATCTATCTAGACTGCTTTCCCGGTAACGCCGCAGTACCGAGACGGGCCGCCTCGCCGCAGTCGCACGCGGACGACTCAAGGCCGAGTCCCTGCCTGCCGCAGAGCTGGTTGGTTAAGCTCGACATGACGTACCCGACCTCGGATATGATGACGACGATGACAGCGCAGACCGGGTTGACGACCCCGCGAGGTGGGCAATCCTCGAGACTCGAGATTTCTTTGTTCTTTTGGTTGGACCCTCCGTCACCCGTACTTCGCGGCCTTCCGTTTCTTGTGCGAGCCGGGCCGCTGGTCGAGGCTGAACGCGGGGGGTATCGCCGACAGTGATCTTGGGCTGTTGAGACACGCCCTCGCATTCGGATCCAGCATCTGCGTGTCGCTCGCAAACTCCGCGGGTGAGACCTGGCCTTGGTGCAGCTCAGCATCCGCCCGGACTTCCCGTTCGCTGCCTTCTTGGACGCCCAATCGACTCCCTCGATCACCGGGAGTTGCCCGCCGCGGGCTTCGGTCAGCCGCTTGAAGACGACGACGACCGCCTTCTTGAGCTTTAGATTCACGCTCAGGAGGACTTTGGCAACTCTGGAACGCGCACCCGTCAGCTGGCTGCACACAGCCGAGACCCACGAACACATCCAGTAGGCAACATGTGCAGATACTCAGGAGATATCGGCATGCGCTGAGATTTTCGATCGGTGCAGGTGCATATATCGTCGCCGGGAGACGCATCTGACGCACGCCTCCTCGCCCATCGCACTGTAGATACCGTTAGCAACGCCAGCCGAGACCGAACGTGGAGTGGTTCACCCCACCACCGGATGAAATGAGGCATACCTTTGCCTTCCTCAGCCGACACCAGTCGCAAGCCCGAGAGGTCCTACAGTGTGCCTTTCCGGAACTGTGGTTGCTGTCATCCATGGTGATCTTGGGCCAATTGGAAACCAGCTTCACGGGCAATTGCAGGGGTCAACGAGAAGAAAGATCAGATGAACGGAGGGGGGATTTGGATATTTCAATGGAATTCCAGACCCTCTGGGCTGGGCCGGAACCGAACTGGGCTGTTGCGCGCGAGGCCCATCGTGCTGTGGTAGATATCTGTATACCGTGGAACACTCTTCGCCACAAGGTCATGCACGACTGGACTGCAAATGATTTTGGGGCGCCACATTCCCCATTCCAGGCCACAATACTTGGTTCCACTCCACAGCCTACGTGGCATTACACGAAGGCATACATAGGTTGCACACGATTATTGACAAAAAAAATAATCTCAACACCGGGCATATATGTGACAAGGGAAAAGGCAACCTGCAGCGAGTTCGTCCATGGAAACCTTTGTGCCGGGGCTGCTGTCATGGAGAAGCCTGCCTCAGAGGTTTGGGAAACGAAGCTTATCTATACTACGGAATGCAGAGGGTAGATCTCGGACACCGATCATCACTCAAGTCGCACGAGTGACTTCACATGTAGTCAGATGGCAAGTCAAGAGCTGCAACGTAGACTCTCCAACAGCTCGAGCGTCAAGCCGAAAAAGGCGGGAGTTTTTAGACAACGCGTCTACTCTAGTGGCAGTGGAGGTGCAGTCTTCTTCTCCAGCCGTGCACTCTGGAGCTACGCAACATTAGCGAGGATGGACGCATTTGACACTGCGGACGCACGGCGAAAGGAGCAGGCGCAGAATGAATCCGATATCTTGTAGTGCACCCTACAGCTATCGAGCCACGCAATCCAGTAGAGCAGAGTAAGTAATAACTACCGGCATCCGCATCTGCAAGAAAAACGAAACATTCGAGAAATCCCCACCCAATCATCTCCGGCAAACAATCGAGGGTGGACAAAGCAACAAAGTAAGGTAGAGTAGAGCTCTAGGGCAGAGAAAAACGCAAAAAAAAAAAGAACAAGAAAATGGAACAAAAGAAACCCAAAGAAGTAACACCACCGTAGCCCTTGTCTTCTTCTCTTTTTCTTTCGGTTCTTTTGGTAAAAAATGTGCAAGTCGGAATCACGTAAAAGACAGAAAAGCTGCGAGCGGAAGCAAAACATACCTCAAAGATTCCCACTTCTAAAGCGGCAGAAATCATGTGAGAAGGAACGAAAGAAAATTTTCAACTTCACCGGTTCAACCAATCGATTGATCGGACCAGATCAAGTGCAAAAGTGGCGTACCCGTCGGAGCTTTGCCAAAACAAAGTCCCTCCCCGTGAGTACCGCCTTTTCTTTTCACACGTACGGATTCTTCCTCTTCTTGACGGCCTCCATGCGCTCCCCCCAACCGCGCCTGCCGGCACTGTCAAAGGAAGATTCGGCGGAGGAGGACGAAGGTTTCTGCTTGGGCTGGAGCGTGTAGTTCTTGGCGAGGTCCTCGACGACGGGCAGGAACAGCTCGAAGAACCACTGCCTCAGTTCCTGCTGCGAGTGAATGTTTACGACGCCGCTAACTTCGCGGTTGCTCTCGTTGATGGCACCGACGTACGCTCGGAAATAGCGCGGCGTCTGGATCGGGAGCTGCGGGGGGTAGAAACTTGCCACTCGGACGAGACAGCGATCGGACACCACTACGCTGGCGAGGCCCTGCAGGGGAGTTAGCATCGGGTACGTACATCGGTACCGGGGGAAATGCGACAGACATACCCGCAAGTCACGTCGCTGGCCGTCCTGGTCGAGACCGAGCGCGTGGAGCAACTCCATCGCAAGAAGCTTGAGCTGATGGTGTCCAGCCCATTCGAGGACGAAATGGCGCGGACCATGATCGCTCGGATCGGCGGGGTCAGAAGCCGCGAGCGGGCTGAATGTGACGAACGGTCTTAGAGCGTACTTTATGGCTGGGATTGCTGGCGGGTACAGCGGCTTCTGCTGGGCAGAGCCGCCGAACTGGAACTGGGAGCCCGGCTGATGTTGAATCATACCGGAGGCATCCATCTGGACCCCCGGGAACTGCGGGAACTGCGCGACGCCCGGGAGCCTTCCCAACTGCGGGAACAGCTGAGCGGACTGGAACGGGAACTGTCTAGCGAAGTTTGACATCATCGGTTGTGGCTGCTCGAAGGACCTCGGATCGGGCGAGTTGATCGCGAGGGAATTGAAGCCGGCCGGCACCCAGTCACGACCGGGAAGGGAGCCGAAGCGAATCTTTTCGTCGAGACCCATGTGCAGATGGTCGCCCCAAGCCACCCTCGAGAGCTCGGGGGCAGTCTCGACTCGACTGGGTGTCGCCGGTCCCTTCCCCCCGTGAGCGTCTCTGATCAGCCCTTGGAGGTCGCCCCTGAGGAGCGGATTGCCGGCGGCAGCACCTTTGGCCGAAGAGGGACGATAGCGATCCCCGGAAGGTCGGTAGTGATCCGCCCACAACTTCGACACCTCGCGGTCGTCGTGATACCAGTCACGATCGGGGGACGCCTCACGTCTATGGCGGTATCTGCTCCTCCCCGAGTCGCGATCACGAGAGCTCCGGCGCTGACGATACTGGCTTTCATTCTTCTTCTCCGTGTCTTCACCCCCACCAAGCCGACTGGACGAACGCCTCGCCCGCTTCGAAGCCGGCACGGGGCTAGTGTTGATGTCCCTATAGTACTTTTTGCGGGGCGCGGGCGAGCTCTGAATCTTGTCGCTGCGCGTCTTTTCCTTCTGGCTCGGCGGTAGAAAGTCACTGTCGTGCGTCTTGTTTTGGGTCGGTGTGGACAGCAGTTTCTCCCCAGTCACACGGTTGTACTCGAGCGGGATGCAGTTGGTCTTGGTCTGCTGCGGAGCCTGTGGCTCCTCCTCTGCTTCGGGCGAGGGCGAAGGGATCTTCGGACGTGAGAGCATGTGCAGCCGTCCCTGGTTGAAGGGGATGTACTTGTCCGTCTCGGCAGGAGCACCGGCGACGCCCATAACGGACAGGGCATCGGCGGTGGCATTCACGGCAGTGGTGAGTGTCGGACTACCGGACTCGTTCCTGCCATCGACACTGGGCAAGACAGGAACATCTTGGTGCTCCATCTCCTCCTGCTTGATCTTAGTAGCAGGGAAACCATCGAACCACCACCACTCCTTCTCGGCCGGCTTCTTGAGAGGCACAGGCCCGACCCCACCCATAACGGTATCATCCTCACCCTCGGTCTTGATATGTGGCGTGGGCGAGGGAATGTGTGGAGGCTGAGACGCAGCGGTACCGGCCCTGAGCCCCTCCGGCGAGAATTGCGAGCCCATACTCTGCCTGGAGACACTGCAAGGCGCCTGCGGCAAGCCGTGCATGCCATCACCAGCAGTAGCGCCGCCACCACCACCGCCACCGCCCCCACCGCTGCTCTGCAGCCTCGGGTCCGTGGCCTTAGCCGGGGCCGGAGCGGGCGCCGTTGCGAAGCTCAACTTCGGGACATGGTTGCCAAACAGGTCCTGGGCGCGCGGCCTGGAACGGACCAGAGTGGGCGAGAACCCCGAGCCGTGCGTCTGAATCCGCAGCGACGGGTTAGCAGCAGCATTCTGCCTCGCGACATCTGACTCGCCTCCTCTTCCCGTCTGAGACCTGGAGGCTAAGGCACCCGTCGGCGTCAGCGGTGGACCACCGGGTAAGTGGGTGGAGGGGAGGGGGGGGGGGGGTCTGAACCTGAGCCGGAGTCGCCTTTATGCTTGGCATCGTCCATCCTCGAGTCTCTCTCGATGCTGCTGCTCTCGTAGCTGTTATCGCCGTTGTTTGTTTTGAGGCTCGGCGTTCCAGCGTCCCCGCGAGAGGAGGAGGGAGGGGAGGAGAGAGCGGTGAGAGAGGGTGAAGTAAAAGGTAGGGTCTCCAGGTTGGTTGCCGCGGAGCTAACGACAGAAAGAGAGAGCGAGAATGCGGCTACCTCTTTTTGGGGTGGCAGTCACTCGGTGGTCGCACACACGGCCCACGAAATGCAAGTCACCGAATCGATCGAACAAACGTCGGCGGATGGTGATGATTCATCGAGCGCATGCGACCCTGTCGGGGCCATGGCGATATTATGTACGGTCCGCCGACGGCCCGCGGCAACTCCCCCTGCCCCCTCCGCCTGGACTCCCCCCGAAGCGTTGTACTGAAAAGAAAGAGCGAAAAGGTACCGACCGACAGCTAGCGTCTCGACCAAGGAAAGGGAACACAAAACAGAAAAAGAAACCTTCTCTCCCACTCCCCACTCCTCCTCGTCCTCCGTGCCCTACTCGTCTCCCAGTTCCTCGTCCTCGCGGCCCACGAAACCAGGCTTCCGGGTCCTGCCCGGTTGCTGTGTGTCGGACACCACCGTATTTCGATGCAGATGTTCGGCCTGCGCTGCATCCGTGAATATCGTGACGAACAAACACCAGCCTCGACGTTTTCCCGGGGTTCTGGTGCTAGCGAGCCGAGTGATAATTGTGACCTTGCAAACAAAAATGTACTACATACTTCTTAGCTTGTTATATATTAGGTTCTGGTTTCTCAACGACGTGAAAAAAAAATTACGTATTTTGAGCGTACAGCGGGAAAACTACGTTTTTTTGTTTTTTTCTTACCCTCTCCTTGACTACTTACACAATACAGAAGCATCGTTGCTGGGATTGAGAAGGTTGAGTGTGAATGTGGTTGTCGGGTTGTACACTTGTCTGCTGTATCGAGAGAGAAAGAAAGAATGAAATTGATTCGAAAGTCTTGGGAGGTATCATGGTCTCGCTCCCGTGTTGTAGAGAGGCTGGCCTGGCGGTGAGAGTGGAGACAACCAGACACACACTGGGGAAAGGGGCGGCGGGTTCGAGAGAGAAATAAATTCCTGGGCACCGAGTAGAGTAGGCTGTCAGCATCGGTTTCTCCCCCGTTTGTACATACGTATTAATCATCTCATCGCAGGGGGTGCCAGTATCAAAGCACCATCAATTCTCCAACTCTTCCTCTGCCAACGTTGTGCGTACAGAAATACCACCCAACTAAGTACTACTAGACTGGCTAAGAACAAAGACGGTTACCAAAACACCGCTACCAGGAACATTCCACACTTTAGGTATCACATCCGCGCGAGAAGATAAACACAATATAAACACACATAACGCCGGGAAGAAAAAGGAAAATATATCACTCAAAAGAAGGAAAAGAAAGTGGAAGAAAGCTGCGGAATGACTTTGGGCGATACGAGCAACGACACGAAATGCTATACATGTTGACGAAATGTCGAAGGAAAAACAATTGGGAGGGGGGGGGGGGGAAGCAGCTGTCAGAGAGTAGCGGTTCCATCGAACCGCTCCGATCCACATGGCATCTAGCAGGCCTCGGCCGTCGGAGCAGTGGTTTCGGGTCCTCCGCCGGCGGCGGGCTTTCCAGCAGCGATGGCGCCCTCATGCACCCTGGCCGTGACCATGAGCTCCTCCGTGTGCTGGATGAGACCGTACCAGAGGTATCCCGGGTTGGTGACCTCGACATCGAACTCACGAACCATGCTCGAGACGAACTTGATGAAGGCGGTGGTGCTGAGGTGACGGCCAATGCAGACCCTGGATCCAGCTCCCCAGGTCATCCAGCCGGCCTCGAGGTAGTTCTTCATGGTTCTCGGCAGTCCGGTTCCATCCTTGGCCAGTTCGGTCGGGTGGGTACCTAACCAACGCTCGGGCTTGAATTCCCTGGCGTCTTCGCCAAAGTATTCCTTGTTGATGTTCGTGGGCCAGCCAGACATCGAGACGACGTAGCCCGGCGGAATGAAGAATTCGTTCAGCTGGCAGCCAATCGACGGCACCCGGCGGCCGAGTGAGAGTCCGAAGGTGGGAGTCAGGCGCAGGGCCTCCATGATGGCAGCCTCGAGGTAGGGAATGCGGCACTGTCCGACCTGGTAGGTGGCGTCTTCGAGCCTAACGGGAACGGACACGGTGGCCAGCTCTTCGCGGATCTTGGCGAGGACTTCCGGATGCGAGTAGATGAGCTTGACAACAACGGGTAGCGCGCTGGATGCAACCATGGAACCGGCACTGCAGGCAAGATTAGGTTCCATGCAAAGCAAGGGGTGGTGGTGGAGGCCTACTATATGAAGAACACATTATTAGTGATTGCCTCCGTCCAGTTTCCCTGAGGAAACAGCTTCCGGATTTTCTTCTCGCCAGCACGGAACTTGGACATTAGGTTTCCGGGAAGGTGATCGGCAATCTCGTTGATGCGTTCCTACGTCCAATGTACATATGTAAGCTTCCCGTCCTCGTATGACTACCACCACCACCACCACCAGAAAAAAAAAAGAAAAAAAAAAGTCAAACACCAACGTTCTTGTGGGACTCTCCCTTACTGTATCCGAGACTCCAACGGAACAGATGCTCGAGCTGACCGTTCAGAACACACTTCCTGATGTAGCGTGTCGTGACGTCGAGGGCGAACGGAACGGGAACCAAGGAGCCAACCACGTTGAAGATGACACGAAGAGCGCCGATGGCACCACCTCTGTCTTCGCCGGCTGCGCAGAGTCCGTTCGAGTAACCGCTCATCAAGAGTGTCGCCAGATCGAACATGAAGTAGTGGGTCCAGTCGCTCAGACAGGCGACTTTTCCTTTGGCGACCACGTGTTCCTTGAAGCCCTGGGTGAACGCGTCCACAGCCTGGTACACGCACGCACGTTGGGGCGTAAGCAACCGATCACGCCACGGCTCGGGGGAGGGGAGGAGAACGATACCTGATCGAAATGGTGCTCGAGCGCAGCCAATCCTTTCTCCGAGTACGGATGGGAGAGCGCATACTTGCCCAGCCTAGCCCTGGCGGGATCGGTCTCGAAGACGAAGTTGAAGTCGTCGTTGAACAGCCCGGTCTCGAACGACTTCGACTTGGGGAAGAAGCTCTCCTCCCTGCGCTCGTCGGCGAAGCTGTAGAGCATGCCGCGCAGTTTGGGGTCCGAGACCGAGACCTCGTCCGGCGCGATCCACACGATGGTGCCGTAGTGTTCGTGGAGCTCGATCAGCTTGGCGTGCCAGTTGCGTCCGATATTGGCGTAGTAGGCGCGGTACCAGCAGGTGAAACCGGCAAGGAACGGACCGGGGATACCCTGTCGCCGCATGGGGGAGTTGGCATAGCGGACAGCTCGGCGGCCGAGCTGGTGGACGAGGAAGAGGACAAAGAGAAGCGCCCAATTTCCTTTCGCGGCGGTGAAAGTGGCTCCGAGGGCGCTGAGGACGGCACCTTGAATCATCTACGGATAGGCCGGCGGGACGGTGTCAGAGCGTGCTGTGAGCGCTGGACGGCAATGGATCGCCCAACCTTGGCGCAAGTCTGCTATTCAATATCTATGCGACCCCAACGAGCGATCGAGATACGCGAAAAAGAAGTAGGTTGTTTTCCACTGCGGCAGCCAGTTAGCGAGAAGGCAAGGGAGGCGAACGAGAAGCCATGATTCACGGGTGTGTTCGATCGCATCCTGGGCGGCGGGATGGAGATTGAGGGGGGGGGGGGGGGGGGGGGGGGGGGGGGCAACGGCGGG
>Ga0307516_10001449_pt1 | contig 32771 bp, 27 predicted proteins | sample 19_EM_MG_FD_203310 | JGI IMG/M metagenome (GOLD analysis project Ga0307516, IMG submission 203310) | Populus trichocarpa ectomycorrhiza microbial communities from riparian zone in the Pacific Northwest, United States - 19_EM | ecosystem: Host-associated > Plants > Roots > Unclassified | place...
CTTGGTTGGCGCCAAGACTACAGCCTGACACATGATTCAGGCAATATAGTGCATACCCTGCCAACGGTATGCTTCGCCCAGGAGAACTTCAATCATGAACCAATCGCAGCTCCCGTCCGTCCTGGTGGTCGGCGCGGGCATCATGGGCGCGGGCATCGCGCAAGTGGCCGCACAGGCCGGGCACCGCGTCATGTTGTTCGACGCCCGAGAGGGCGCCGCCGCAGGGGCCCGAGACAAACTGGGCCAGACGCTGCAAGGCCTGGTCGCCAAGGGCAAACTGACCGCCGAAGCCGCTGACGCAGCGATGACGCGCATTTCGCCGGTGGCCAAGATCGAGGACGCGGCCGATGCCGGCCTGGTCGTCGAAGCCATCGTCGAAAACCTCGAAGCCAAGCGCACGTTGCTGCGCCAACTCGAAGCCTGCGTCTCGCGCGACGCAGTGCTGGCGTCGAACACCTCGTCGATCTCGATCACCGCGCTGGCCAACGGCCTGCAGGTGCCGGGCCGCGTGGTTGGCATGCACTTCTTCAACCCCGTGCCGCTGATGAAGCTGGTCGAAGTGGTGTCGGGCCTGCAGACCGATGCGGCGGTGGCCGAACAGGTGTTCAAGCTCGCCACGAGCTGGGGCAAGACGGCGGTGCATGCGCGTTCGACCCCGGGCTTCATCGTCAACCGAATCGCGCGGCCCTACTACGCGGAGACGCTGGCGTTGCTGCTGGAGCGTGCGGCCGAACCGGCGGTGCTGGACGCGTGCCTGCGCGGAGCCGGCTTTCGCATGGGCCCGTGCGAATTGATGGACCTGATCGGCCACGACACCAACTTCTCGGTCACCGAGTCGGTCTACCAGGCGAATTTCTACGACAAGCGCTTCCAGCCTTCGCTGGTGCAGCGCGAGATGGTCGATGGTGGCTTGCTGGGCCGCAAATCGGGCCGCGGCTTCTTTGCCTACGGTGAAGGTGTGGCTGCACCCGCCTTGCCGGCTGCGCGCCAAGGCGCCTTGCCCTCAGCGGTGCGCTGGCATGGGGCCGGGCAGGGCGGCTCGGCGATGGCCGCGTTTGGCCAACGCTGGCGCGACGCTTTGACGGCGGCCGGCGTGGCGGTCGAGCAGGTGATGGGGTCGGAATGGATCGGCATCGAATCCGAAGGCCGCCGCCTCGCGCTGACCGATGGCCGCAGTGCCACCCAACGCGCGGCCGACGAAGCCTGCGCTGAGACGGTGGTGTTCGACCTGCCGATCGCCGAGCTGTCGGCGGGCGCTTCGCTGGCCTATGCCGGCGCGGCGTCTGCCCACACAGCCTGGTTGGACCAAGCCGCTGCGCTGCTGGCCTGCGCCGGCGTGCAACCGCAGCAACTGGACGATGCGCCCGGCCTGGCCGTGGCGCGCACCGTGGCGATGCTGATCAACGAAGCGGCCGACGCGGTGCAGCAGGGCGTCTGCAACGCCGAGGGCGCCGACCTGGCGATGAAGCTGGGGGTCAATTACCCGGCCGGGCCGTTCGAGTGGTTGGCACGCTGGGACGGCGCCGCGGTGGTCGAGCTGATCGACCAGCTGGACAACTTCTACCGCGGCGAGCGCTACCGCGTCAGCCCTTGGCTGCGCCGGCGCCAACCCCGTCCAGGTTCGGCACGCTGACCAGACAGACGATGCCCTTCGGCTCGCGCTCTCGCCACGAGACCGCGCCGCCCATCAGCTTGACCCGCTTGCGGATGCCGCCCAGGCCCAGGCCATGAGACCACTTGGCCGGCGTGCGGCCGACGCCGTCGTCGCTGATCGTCACGGTGAACAAGCCTTCGTGCAGCTGCATCTCGATCAGCACCTGGGTCGCCTTCGAGTGGGCAATGATGTTGCTGATCAGCTCGCGCATGATGCGGGTCAGCGACGACCACTGGATGATCGACAGCGTCAGGTCTTCATCGAAGCTGGCGCTCCACTCCAGCTCGCAGCGGATGGCTTCCAGGCGCGCCGTGATGTCGGTCTTCCACTCGGCCGCGGCCAGCGCCAGTGAATGGGTCGACGCGGCGAGCCCGCGCGTCAGCGTCTTCAAATCTTGCAAGGTGTGGCGGACGTAGTCCTCCATCTCCTTGTTCTGCGCCTTGTACATCAGCGTCAGCAGGCGCGCGCCGATGTCGTCGTGCAGGTCTTGCGCGATGCGCACACGCTCTTCACTGCGGCCCCGCTCGACCGCGCGGTCGTGCGCCAGCGCGCGCATCAACTGCTCGACGATGCGGTCGGCCAGGCGTGCGTCTTCGGGCGTGAACAGCCGCTTGCCGCGTTCGGCGAAGCGCAGCGCGATCTGGCCGTCGAGCATCGGACCTTGCGTCAGGTTGGGTGCCGGCACCAACAGCACCGCGCCGTTGGCGACGACGCGGCTCTGCCGCCCCTGCCCACCGGTATGGGTGGTCTCCAGCGGCTCGAACACGTGGCGTAGCAGGTCGGCCATGCGATCAGCGGCGCGCTCGGGCTTGGCTTCGACCTCGCGTGCGATGCGGTAGAGGTGGTCGAACATGCGCTCGGTGGTCAGCGTGCGCGCGCCCATCATCTGGTTGACCAGCCACTGGCGCACGGCCGCATAGGCGCCGAGCGCGAGGAACAGCGAGAGCGTCAGCGAGGCGAACTGGCTGAACGAGAACACCGCGACGAACAGCAGGTCGACCGAGGTGGCGACGGTGCTGACGCCGGCCAGCATCGCGAACTCGCGCATCACGTTTTGCGAGCGCGAGATGAACGGCACCATCAGGATCACCGAAGCGAAGAACACGCTCCAGATGACCGGGCCGACGGCGGCCAGCGGCTGCACGTCCGGCGGCATGTGCGGCACCAGCGCGACGGCCAGTGTCAGCAGCACCAGCGCGCCGACAGTGACCGAGGCGAAGCGCCGCATCACCACCGCAAACGGGTGTGGCTGCGGCCCGACCGGCCAGGCCAGGAAGACGATGCACAGCACGCCGTCGCCGATCAGCAGCGACTGGGCCGTCCACCAGTGATGGGGCTGCTGGCCCAGCACTGCGTAGATGCCGAAACCCAATGTGGCGCCCCAGCTCAGCAGCACCGGCAACACACGCAGGCGCGAGCGGTAGGGGTGCAGGGCGGTGGCATGCAGGATCGCGGCGCCGGTGGCGAGGTCCAGCATGGTCAGCAGCGAATGCTCGCGCAGCACCAGCGAACTGGGCAGCGTCAGCCCCGGCACCGAGCCGATGGCCGCCAGCAGCAACTGGCCAGCCTGCGACAAGGCCATCAGTGCATACAGCAGGTTGCGCACCTGCGGCTGCACCAGCGGCACGATCCAGCCGACCAGGAACAGCACCATCGCGAAGGCGCTGAGCAGCCAGAACATCGCGCCCAGCCCGGCATAGCCGCGGGGCCGTGGGATCACGTCGACGCGGTGGCCATCGCGGAACACCAGCACGATGTGGCCGGACTCGACCGCGCGCGCCACGGTGAGCCGGGCGTTGATCAACCGTTCGCGCAGCGCGTCGTCGGCCAGCCAGCGCGCCGAGTGCGTCAGCGCGAGGGCGTCGAACGCCAGCGCGGAGCCAGGGGCGGTTTCAATGCCGGCCAACTCGTGGCCGACCTGTTCCTTCAGGCCGGGCAGGTTGGTGTAGACCAGCTCCAGCCCGCCGTCGTGGGTGACACGCCAGTCGGCCGCCACATGCGGGTTGTTGGCCATCACCCGCGCGAGCAGGAAGACAGTCAGGCAGGCCACGACCGCGGCGAGCAGCAGGGCCTGACGGCGCCAGCCGATGCGCGGCGTGCCGCCTGCCATCGCGGCGGCGGTGCTGCCAAAGCTGCTGGGCTCGCTGAAGCGCGAATCGCCTGCGTGGGGCCAACCGCTGTCGCCGTTGGGCACGCCGGTGTCGGGCGCGTCGTCCGCGGCCGTGGTGGTGGAACTCATGGGCCGCCCACCGCCTTGCGCGGTGTCCAAATCGCTGAGAGAGGGCGCCCAGCCCCTTCGGGCGGCCGGGCGGAGCTCAGACCAGGCCTTGCTTGCTGGCCAGGACAGCCGCCTCGGCGCGGCTGGAGACGTTGAGCTTGCGGTAGATCGACTTGATGTGGTCGTTGACGGTGAACCACTTGATGCCCATCAGGTTGGCGATCTCCTTGATCGTGAAACCCTTGCTCAAGTACGTCAAGACCTCGATCTCCCGCGGCGTCAAGTGCGGCAGGTCGACCGGTTTCTCGATCGGCACCGGCTTCTGCCCAGCGCCGCCACTGGGCGCGCTGGAGAAGCTGCTCGCCGGTGCCGGCGCGGCCGAATCGGCAGCCGAACCATGCCGGAAGTGCGTCAACAGCCGGCGCGCAATGGCCGGCGAAAGCGGCGGCTGGCCGAGCACGATCTTGCGCAGCTCTTCCACCAGCACGTCGAAACGGTCTTCCTTCAGCAGATAGCCGTCAGCGCCGCACTGCAGCGCCGGGAACAGATGGTCGTCGTCTGAATACAGCGTCGTCACCACTTTGGTGGCGGGGTACTGTGTCAGCTCGGCCAACAGCTCCAGGCCATTGCCATCAGGCAGTTCCAAATCGACCAACATCAGCTTGAACGGGTCAGCGCCGTGCAGGCCATGTGGACCCGTCAACGCGATCTGCTCGCGTGCGGTTTCGAGGTCCCCGGCCTCGGTGATCGAAATCGGATCGCTGAAGCTTTCCCGGAGCACACGCGATAGAAAATCGCGGGCCACCGGGTTGTCTTCGAGGATCAGCACCTTCACGGTCATTACTCGCTCCCTTTACAACCTAGCGTCGGGCGGCATGCTAGCAGTGTGCCGAGGGGGGACCGAGCCCCCTTTTGGGGGACGTGTTCAGTCCATCCCTCTCCCTATTCTTAGGGGGAACGGCTCAGGAGTCCATCGCGATCTGCATCAGCGGTTGACCAAGACCAGCTTGCCTTTGATGGCGCGCTCGGCCATGCGGCGGTAAGCGGTGGGCAGTTCGCTCATCGGCAGCAGGGTGTCGATCAGCGGCTTGATCTTGCCCTCGCCGTACCAGCGGGCCAGCTCGCCGAGCGCATGGGCATTGGCCGCGGGCTCGCGGCGCACGAAGTCGCCCCAGAACACGCCGACGACCGAGGCGCCCTTCAGCAGCGACAGGTTGAAGGGCAGGGCAGGGATGCCACCGGCTGCAAAGCCGACCACGAGGTAGCGGCCGCGCCAGGCGATGGAGCGGAACGCAGGTTCGGCCAGGTCGCCGCCGACCGGGTCGTAGATGATGTCGGGGCCGCGGCCCCCGGTCATCGTCTTCAGCACCTCGCGCAGGTTCTCTCGGCTGTAGTTGATCGTCTCATCGGCGCCGACGCCACGGCAGGCCTCGCACTTTTCGTCGGTGGACGCAGCGGCAATCACTTTCGCGCCGGCGGCCTTGGCGATCTGAACGGCCGCGGTGCCCACGCCACCGGCGGCGCCCAGCACCAGCACGGTCTCACCCGCCTTGAGCTGACCGCGGTCGAGCAGCGCGTGGTGCGAGGTGCCGTAGGTGAAGGCAAAGGCCGCGGCATCTTCGAGCGCAAAGCCCGGCGGCAGTGGGATGGCTTGTGCGGCCTTGATGCACGCATGGGTGCCGAAGCCGCCCGAGCTGCCGATGGCCGCCACCGGGTCGCCCACCTTCAGGTGCGTGACGGCCGAGCCCACGGCGTCGACCTTGCCGGCGAACTCCGACCCCGGGACGAAGGGCAGTGGCGGACGGACTTGGTACTTGCCTTCGACAGTCAGCAGATCAGGAAAGTTGATGCTGGCCGCGTGGATGGCCACGCGCACCTCGTCAGCCGCCGGTTCGGGCGTGGGCAGCTCGCGCCAGACGAGGTCGCCCGGGCCGGTGGTGGTTTCGCAAAGCCAGGCGTGCATGCTGCGCTCCAAGAGGGTGTTCTGATGGGCCTTGATCATAGGCACGTGACTGCTGTTCGCTCGTCGCCTGGGTGACTGCTGGCCGACTGCCCGGAGGCGGCGCTGCGTGCCGGCGCAACACCGCGGCATCAAAACCAGTGACCAGCTGTTGCGCCTGCCTACAATCGGTCGCATGCGCATCCTCATCGCCAACGACGACGGTTACCTCGCGCCGGGCATCGCGGCGCTGGTCCAAGCCTGCCAGGGCCTGGGCGAGATCGACGTCATCGCGCCCGAGCAGAACGCCAGCGGGACCTCCAACGCCCTCAGCCTGACGCGGCCTTTGACCGTGCACGAAGCACGCGGTCAATCGGTGCAGAGCTTTCGCTTCGTCAACGGCACGCCGTCGGACAGCGTGCACGTCGCGTTGACCGGCCTGCTGCCGCACAAGCCCGACCTGGTGCTCTCGGGCATCAACCAGGGCGCCAACATGGGCGACGACACGCTGTACTCCGGCACCGTCGCGGCGGCGATGGAAGGTTATCTGTTCGGCATCCCGGCGATCGCCTTTTCGCAGGCCGAGAAGGGCTGGACGCACCTGGATGCCGCGGCCCGCGCGGCACGCAAGATCGTCGAGGCGGTGCTCGAATCGGTCCTGCAGCGGCCACCGGCCCAGAAGCCCTGGCTGTTGAACGTGAACATCCCGAACCGGCCGGATGCCGACCAACTGCCCTGGGTCACCACCCGCCTGGGCCGGCGCCATGCCAGCGAGCCGGTGATCCGCCAGATCAGCCCGCGCGGCGAACCGATCTACTGGATCGGCCCTGCCGGCGACGCGCGCGAAGCGGGTGAGGGCACCGATTTCTACGCCGTGGCCAACGGGCAGGTGTCGATCACGCCGCTGCAGGTGGATCTCACCGACCATGCCGCGCTGCCCGATTGGCGGGCGCGGCTCGGTCGGGCATGAGCCGCGCCCGGCCGCCCGAAGGGGCTCATTCCCGCTCCGCGGGACCGGCCGCGGGCCGTAGGGTGCACCCATGAGCGACAAGAAGCCCGTGCCTTCGCGGCCGGCGCGCTTTCCTGCCTCACTCAACAACCGAAGTTCCGTCAACGCCCCGCAGGCTTCGACGCTGCTGCGCCCCCAGCGCCTGCTGCAGGAGGCTGCGCTCGACGCCGCGCGCACCGTGCCGCCGCGCGGGCTGGGGTTGGACAGTGCGCCAGTGCGGCAACGCATGGTGCAGCGGCTGCGGGCCGACGGCATCCACTGCGAGCCGCTGCTGCAGGCCATGGGCCAGGTGCTGCGCCACGAGTTCGTCGATTCGGCCCTGGCTGCACAGGCCTACGAAGACACGAGCCTGCCGATCGGCCTGTCGCAGACGATTTCCAAGCCCTCGGTCGTCGCGCGAATGATCGAGTGGTTGTACCTTGGCGAGAACGCCCGCACGCGTGGTCACCTGGGCCGCGTGCTCGAGATCGGCACCGGCTGCGGTTACCAGGCCGCGGTGCTGGCGCAGCTGTCCACGCAGGTCATCTCAGTCGAGCGCCTGAAGGCTCTGCACGAACTCGCCGCGCGTCACCTGTACCGCTTGCAGGTGCCGCGCTGCCGCCTGGTCTATGGGGACGGCATGCGTGGCCACCCGCCCAATGCGCCGTACGACACCATCATTGCCGCGGCAGGGGGCGACGAGCTGCCCAACGCCTGGCTGGACCAGCTCGCGGTGGGCGGCCGACTGGTCGCTCCGGCCCGTTCGGCCGACGGCCGAGGCCAAGTGCTGGTGATCGTCGATCGCACACCCGATGGCCTGCACCGCCGCCTCGGCGAGGCAGTGCAGTTCGTCCCCTTAAAATCCGGCACCCATTGACCTTGACAACAGCACAGGGAACTCACTACCCGATGAGCACCAAAAAAGGGCGTTGGACAACACGATCGCTCGGCCTCTTTGCCGCAGCTGCCATGTTGCTGTTGGTCGGCTGCGCTTCGCCACGCAACCAGGCCCCGGTGGAAGTGCGGCCCACGGCCCCGACAGCGGCAGCCAAGCCTGCTTCGGCGCCCGAGGCCGCCAAACCGGCCTCGTCACCGGCCAGTGCGCCGGCCGACACGCGCTCGCCCACCTACACGGTGAAGCCGGGTGACACGCTGATGCGCATTGCGCTCGAGTCTGGCCAAGCCTGGCGCGACATCGCGCGCTGGAACGGCATGGACAACCCGAACGTGATCGAAGTCGGCCAGGTGTTGCGCGTGATGCCACCGGCCGCCGAAACCGCGGCCAGCACCAAGCCGGTGACGGCGCCGAAGATCGAGACCAAGCCGCTGGATGGCAGCACCAAGCCGCCGGCGCCTGCGGCGTCAGGGGTGCCTGCCGCTTCGACCGTCGCTCCGGCGGTGCCGGCCAAGGACAACGACGACGATGTGCAGTGGGCCTGGCCCGCGGCCGGCCCGGTGGCCACGCCGTTCGACGAGTCCCGCAACAAGGGCCTGGCCATCACCGGCAAGGCAGGCGATCCGGTCTATGCCGCGGCCGATGGACGTGTGGTCTACGCCGGCTCGGGACTGCGTGGTTACGGCAACCTCGTCATCGTCAAGCACAACGCCACCTACCTCACCGCCTACGCCCACAACCAGACGCTGCTGGTGAAGGAAGACCAGGTCGTGCGCAAGGGGCAGAAGATCGCCGAGATGGGCTCATCGGACGCCGAGCGGGTGCAACTGCACTTCGAGGTGCGCCGCCAGGGCAAACCGATCGATCCCAGCAAGCTCTTGCCCGCACGCTGACAGTTCCCAACGCTGCTTCGGCTCCATGGCGCCGCCTTCGGGCGGCGTCGGCCTTTGCGCAGTCCGTACGAGATTTTCATGACCCAAGCAGACGAGTGGCTGACCGTCGAATCGCTCGACATCGAAGCCCAGGGCGTGGCCCACAACAGCGAAGGCAAGGTCGTCTTCATCGAAGGCGCGCTGGCTGGCGAGCAGGTGCAGGTCGATGTCGGCCGGCGCAAGAACCAGTGGGAACAGGCGACGATGCGCGAGATGCGCTGCGAGAGTTCTCAGCGCGTGCGCCCGGCCTGCCCGCACTTCGGCTTGCACGCGGGCGCTTGCGGCGGCTGCAAGATGCAGCACCTGCATGCCGGCGCACAGGTGGCGATCAAGCAGCGCGTGCTGGAAGACAACCTGGCCCACCTCGGCAAGGTCAAGTCCGAGCGCATGCTGCGGCCGATCGAAGGCCCGACCTGGGGCTACCGATTGCGCGCGCGCCTGTCGGTGCGCTACGTGGCGAAGAAAGGCACGGTGCTGGTCGGCTTCCACGAGCGCAAGTCCCGCTACGTGGCCGACATGAGCGAGTGCCATGTGCTGCCGCGCAAGGTCAGCGACATGCTGCTGCCGCTGCGCGAACTGATCGGCTCGATGGACGGCCGCGACCGCCTGCCCCAGATCGAGCTGGCCGGCAGCGATGCGGTGACGGCCCTGGTGCTGCGCCACCTGGAGCCTTTGTCGAACGCCGACGTGACGCGCTTGCGCGAATTCGCCGTGAAGCACGGTGTGCAATGGTGGCTCCAACCCAAGGGCCCCGACACCGTTCACCTGCTCGACGATGACGGCCCCGAGCTGGCCTACACGCTGCCCGAATTCGGCCTGACCATGCCGTTCAAGCCGACTGACTTCACGCAGGTCAACCACCAGATCAACACGGTGCTGGTGGGCCGGGCGCTGCGTCTGCTGCAGGTGCAGCCCGATGAGCGCGTGATCGACTGGTTCTGCGGCCTGGGCAACTTCACGCTGCCGCTGGCGACCCAGGCGCGCGAGGTGCTGGGCATCGAGGGCAGCGAGGTGCTGGTCGAACGCTCCCGGCAGAACGCCGCGCGCAATGGCCTGGCGGCCAAGACGAGTTTTGCCGCGCGCAACCTGTTCGAGCTGACGCCGGACGACTTGGTGGCTTTCGGCCGCGCCGACAAGTGGCTGGTCGACCCACCGCGCGAAGGCGCCTTCGCCCTGGCCAAAGCACTGGCCGACCTGGCCGAAGCACCGCGCGACGACTGGCAACCCCCCAAGCGCATCGTCTACGTCAGCTGCAACCCCGCCACGCTGGCGCGTGACGCGGGCCTGTTGGTCAACGTGGCCGGTTACCGCTGCACCGCAGCCGGTGCCGTCAACATGTTCCCCCACACCGCCCACGTCGAATCCATCGCCGTCTTCGAGCGCACCTGAAGGCGCGCGCAGCGCCGCCGACTTCAAGTGGCGTGCGCGGATCTGGCTCTGCCAGTCCGCTGCGCGAGCCCCCTTTGGGGGGCAGGCCCCGGGGGGCCGTGGGGGCCCCAACTCCTAGCCGAACATCATCCCCTTGAACCCCCGCCACGACAGCAAGCTGCCCGGCATGCGGCGTTCGTTCAGGATGTCGGACAGCCGGGCGGTCATTCGTTGGCTGTGACGGGCGCGCCAGACGACCAGGCTGACCAGGAGCGGGTAGCGATTGAAGCTGGCGGCCTTGCGGAACATCTCGAAGCGCGGCCGCAGGGCGTCCAGCCGGCATCGATAGTCGGCCAGAACCACCTCGTCGTCTTGATCCATGCCTGCCGCCAGGCATTCGGCGGCGGCAATGCCGGTTTCGAGCGCCTTGCCGATCCCTTCGCCGGTGAAGGCGTAGGTCGCGCCCGCGGCTTCACCGGCGACCAGCACGCCGGGTGCCCGCCATTTCGCGCCCTCCAGGTCGCAGCGCAGTGGTGCGCCCTTCAACTCGCCCAGGCTTTCGCCTTCGCGCATCAGCCGCGCGGCGATCGGGTCCACGGCGAGGAAGTCATCGAACAACTCGCGCAGATTGCGCGCCTTGCGCGGTGTGCCGTCGGCCGCCGAGGTGTGGCTGTCGAGCAGCCCGACGCCGATGTTGAACATGCCGCCGGGCGCGGGAAAGATCCAGCCATAGCCGCCGCTGAGGCGCCGGTGCCAGACAAAACGCAGGTTGGGGATCGCGTCGACCATGCCGGGATGTCGGACGTAGGTGCGCAGCGCCATCGCGCTGGGCGTGCGCCTTTCGCACAGGTCGGCGGCCAGCATGGCGGCGGGCGTGGCGCCGGTGGCCAGCACAAGCCAGCGGCACTGGATGTCGTGCGTCGCGCCCGCGTGGCCCAAGCGGGCGCCGATCACGCGGCCGTTTCCGTCACGCAAAGGGCTGATGAATCGGGCCGGCGCGACCATGCGGGCACCGGCCTCGACAGCGCCCTCACAGAGCAAGGCGTCCAGTTCCCGCCGCGGCAGTACGGCCAGTTCGCCCGGCACGTCGATGAAGCTGCCGCTCGGTGCCACGCACTGCGCGGCCTTGGCGCGTTGTGCCAAGGCCATCACCCGTTCGTGCATGCCAAGCCGGCGCAGCGCGGCATGGGTGTCTGGCACCAGCCCGTCGCCACACACCTTGTCGCGCGGAAACGCCTGGGCATCCACCAGCACCACGTCGCGGCCGGCATGTGCCAGCAAGCGTGCGCAGGCGCTGCCTGCAGGGCCGGCGCCGACCACAAGCACCTCGCAGCGCTCGGGCAATGCGGCCAATGGCTGGTTCCAGTCCGGTGCGTTCATCATGAGGGCTCAGGCGAAGCGGTGGCGGCGTCCATTGTGCCGCCGGGTGGCAATGAAAAAGGGCCCCGCGCGGGCCCTTGGTCGTGTGAGTGCGGTGGTCGCGCCAACGATTGCTCAGTCGCTTTCGCCGCCGAAGATGCCCAGCAGGCTGAGCAGGCTCTGGAACACGTTGTAGATGTCCAGGTACAGCGCCAGCGTGGCACTGATGTAATTGGTTTCACCGCCGTCGATCACGCGCTTCAGGTCGTAGACCATGAAGGCCGAGAACAGGCCGATGCACAGGACCGACATCGTCAGAAACGCGGCGCTGGACTGCACGAACACGTTGATGATGCCGGCGACCATGATCACCAGCGCTCCCACGAACAGGAACTTGCCCATGCCCGACAGGTCACGCTTGATCACCGAGGCCAGCATCGCCATCGCGAGGAACACACCGGCCGTGCCACCGAAGGCGGTCATCACCAGCGCGCTGCCGTTCTTGAAGCCCAGCACCGCGGCCAGCAACCGCGAGAGCATCAGGCCCATGAAGAAGGTGAAGGCCAGCAGCACGCCGACGCCGGCGGCCGAGTGCTTGGTCTTCTCGATCGCGAACATGAAGCCGAGTGCACCGCCGAAGAACACGAGCAGCCCGATGCCGGGGCTCATGGCGGCGACGACGCCGGTGGAGACGCCGATCCAGGCGCCGAGCACCGTGGGGATCATCGACAGGGCCAGCAGCCAGTAGGTGTTGCGCAGCACGCGGTTGCGTTGCGCGGCCAGCGAGCCCGATCCGGCGGCGCCGGTGTAGGTTTGCAGGCTTTCGTTCATGGAACCTCCGTTGGTTGCACTTGCGCCGAAGCGCATGGATCAGACCGGTAAGTGCTGATTCTAGTTCCGCGCGCCCTGGCCGCCCCCGGGAGAGGCAGCCGGACGCCACGCCGGCTTGGTCGGGGAATTGGCTCAGGTTATACTTAGCGGGTTTACCCGAAAACATAGCCGCCCAGCGAAACTCCCCTTCACGGTTTCCTCTCGAGTCCTGCCCGAGCCTTCGATTTATCGAGGCGGTAGTGGGCCCGGGCTGGGTGCGCGAACACCGGAGTTTCCATTTTGCCGCTTTCGTCTTCCCAGGTGCCCGTGTCCCTGGTTCCCGTCGTGGCGCCCGCCATCCTGGCTCTCGCAGACGGTACGGTCTTTTCCGGCACCTCGATCGGCGCAGCCGGTCATACCGTCGGTGAAGTGGTGTTCAACACTGCGCTCACCGGCTACCAGGAAATCCTCACCGACCCCAGCTACTGCCGGCAGATCGTCACGCTGACGTACCCGCACATCGGCAACTACGGGGTCAACGCCGAGGATGTCGAGGCGTCCAAAGTCCATGCCGCCGGCTTGATCATCAAGGACCTGCCGGTTCGCGTGTCCAACTTCCGCCAGTCGCAAACGTTGTCCGAGTACCTGCGTGCGCAGGGCACGGTAGCGATCGCCGACATCGACACCCGCCGCCTGACGCGTGTGCTGCGCACGACCGGTGCGCAAAACGGCTGCATCGCGACCTTTGCCGAAGGCCACCAGATCAGCGACGCCGACATGGCCGACGCTGTAGCGCGCGCCAAGGCCGCCCCCAGCATGGCGGGGCAGGATCTCGCCAAGGTCGTCAGCGCCGAAGCCAGTTACCCCTGGACCGAGACGGAGTGGAGGCTGGCGCGCGAAGACGGCACCCCGGGTTATGGCGGCCTGGTGAACCCCAAGTTCCACGTCGTGGCCTACGACTTCGGCGTCAAGCGCAACATCCTGCGCATGCTGGCCGAACGCGGCTGCAAGGTCACGGTCGTGCCGGCGCAGACGCCTGCCGCGGAGGTGCTGAAGCACCAGCCGGACGGCATCTTCCTGTCCAACGGGCCCGGCGACCCGGAGCCCTGCGACTACGCAATCAACGCGGTGCGCGAATTGATCGACACCGGGATCCCGACCTTTGGCATCTGCCTGGGCCACCAGATCATGGCTCTGGCGTCGGGTGCAAAAACCTTCAAGATGAAGTTCGGCCACCACGGTGCGAACCACCCGGTGAAGGACCTGGACTCGGGCCAGGTGTCGATCACCAGCCAGAACCACGGTTTCGCGGTCGACGAGAAGACCCTGCCGGCCAACCTGCGCCCGACGCATGTGAGCCTGTTCGATGGCACGCTGCAGGGCCTGGCCCGCACCGACAAGCCGGCCTTCTGCTTCCAGGGCCACCCGGAAGCCTCGCCCGGCCCGCACGACATCAACTACCTGTTCGACCGATTCACAGCGCTGATGACCGAGAAGAAGGCGGAGAAGAACTGAATGGCCAAGCGCACCGACATCAAAAGCATCCTCATCATCGGCGCCGGCCCGATCATCATCGGCCAGGCCTGTGAGTTCGACTATTCCGGCGCGCAGGCCTGCAAGGCGCTGCGTGAAGAGGGCTACAAGGTCATCCTGGTCAACTCGAACCCGGCGACCATCATGACCGACCCGGACACGGCCGATGTGACCTACATCGAGCCGATCACCTGGCAGGTCGTCGAGAAGATCATCGCGAAAGAGCGGCCGGACGCGATCCTGCCGACGATGGGCGGCCAGACCGCTCTGAACTGTGCGCTCGACCTGCACAAGCATGGCGTGCTGGCCAAGTACGGCGTCGAGATGATTGGTGCCAACGAGCACGCGATCGAGAAGGCCGAAGACCGGCTGAAGTTCAAGGACGCGATGACAAAGATCGGGCTGGGCTCGGCCAAGTCCGGCATCGCGCACACGATGGAAGAAGCCTGGGCAGTGCAGAAGAGCATCCTGGCGGACGTCGGCGGCTCGGGCTTCCCGATGGTCATCCGACCCAGCTTCACGCTCGGCGGCACCGGTGGCGGCATCGCCTACAACCCGGAAGAGTTCGAAGAGATCTGCAAGCGCGGGCTCGACCTGTCGCCGACCAACGAACTGCTGATCGAAGAATCGCTGATCGGCTGGAAAGAGTACGAGATGGAGGTCGTCCGCGACAAGGCGGACAACTGCATCATCGTCTGCTCGATCGAGAACCTCGACCCGATGGGCATCCACACCGGTGACTCGATCACCGTGGCGCCGGCCCAGACGCTGACCGACAAGGAATACCAGCTGCTGCGCAATGCGTCGATCGCCATCCTGCGTGAGATCGGCGTCGACACCGGCGGCTCGAACGTCCAGTTCTCGATCAACCCCGACACCGGCCGGATGATCGTGATCGAGATGAACCCCCGCGTGTCGCGCTCATCGGCGCTGGCCTCGAAGGCCACCGGCTTCCCGATCGCCAAGGTCGCCGCCAAGCTGGCGGTGGGCTACACGCTCGACGAGCTGCGCAACGACATCACCGGCGGCGCGACGCCGGCATCGTTCGAGCCCTCGATCGACTACGTGGTGACCAAGATCCCGCGCTTCGCGTTCGAGAAATTCCCGGCCGCTGATTCGCACCTGACGACCCAGATGAAGTCGGTGGGCGAAGTGATGGCGATGGGCCGCAGCTTCCAGGAAAGCTTCCAGAAGGCGCTGCGCGGCCTGGAGACTGGCATCGACGGCCTGACCGAGCGCTCGACCGACCGCGAAGACATCATCCAGGAGATCGGTGAAGCCGGGCCGGAGCGCATCCTCTTCGTGGCTGATGCCTTCCGCATCGGCATGACGCTGGACGAAATCTTCGCCGAGACCGCGATCGACCCGTGGTTCCTGGCGCAGATCGAACAGATCGTCTCGACCGAGAAGGCACTCAGCGGCCGCTCGCTGGAAAGCCTGAGCAAGGACGAGTTGTTCTTCCTCAAGCGCAAGGGCTTTTCGGACAAACGTCTGGCCAAGCTGCTGGCCACCAACCAGCACGAGCTTCGCGCCAAGCGCCACGCGCTGGGTGTGCGCCCGGTCTACAAGCGGGTGGACACCTGCGCGGCCGAGTTCGCCACGCAAACGGCCTATCTCTACTCGACCTACGACGAAGAGTGCGAGGCCGAGCCGACCAACAAGAAGAAGATCATGGTGCTGGGCGGCGGGCCGAACCGCATCGGCCAGGGCATCGAGTTCGACTACTGCTGCGTGCACGCGGCGCTGGCGATGCGCGAAGACGGGTACGAGACCATCATGGTCAACTGCAACCCGGAAACCGTGTCGACCGACTACGACACCTCCGACCGCCTTTACTTCGAGCCGGTGACGCTGGAAGACGTGCTCGAGATCGTCGACAAGGAAAAGCCGGTCGGCGTGATCGTGCAGTACGGCGGCCAGACGCCGCTGAAGCTGGCGCTGGACCTCGAGCGCGCCGGTGTGCCCATCATCGGCACCAGCCCCGATTCAATCGACATCGCCGAAGACCGCGAGCGCTTCCAGAAGCTGCTGCATCAGCTGGGCCTGAAGCAGCCGCCCAACCGCACCGCACGCACCGAAGAAGGTGCGATGGCGATGGCGCACGAGATCGGCTATCCGCTGGTCGTGCGCCCGAGCTACGTGCTGGGTGGCCGCGCGATGGAAATCGTGCAGGACGACAAGGACCTGGCGCGCTACATGCGCGAGGCGGTGCGCGTCAGCGAGAAGTCGCCGGTGCTGCTGGACCGCTTCCTCGACGACGCGATCGAGGTCGATGTTGACTGCATCAGTGATGGCCGCGACGTGATGATCGGCGGCATCATGGAGCACATCGAGCAAGCCGGTGTGCACTCGGGCGACTCGGCCTGTTCGTTGCCGCCGTACTCGCTGTCGCCTGCGATGCAAGACGAACTGCGCCGCCAGACTGCGCTGATGGCACGTGCGCTGAAGGTGGTCGGGCTGATGAACGTGCAATTCGCGATCCAGGGCGAGGGCGAGGAAGCCGTTGTCTACGTGCTGGAGGTCAACCCGCGTGCCTCGCGCACCGTGCCGTTCGTCTCCAAGGCCACCGGCCAGCCGCTGGCCAAGATCGCTGCCCGCTGCATGGCCGGCCAGAAGCTGGTCGATCAACGCGGCAAGGATGGCAAGCAGCCGCGCGAGGTGATCCCGCCTTACTTCAGCGTGAAGGAAGCGGTGTTCCCGTTCAACAAGTTCCCGGGTGTCGACCCGATCCTCGGCCCCGAGATGCGCTCGACCGGCGAGGTGATGGGCGTGGCCTACAGCTTCGGCGAGGCGATGCTGAAGAGCCAGCTGGGCGCCGGCTCGCGCCTGCCAGCCAAGGGCACGGTCGTGATCACGGTCAAGAACAACGACAAGGACCGCGCGGTCAAGGTCGCCGGCGACCTGGTCGACCTCGGCTACAACGTGGTCGCCACCAAGGGCACGGCGGCCGCCATCGCCGCGGCGGGCGTGCCGGTGAAGTTGGTCAACAAGGTCAAGGACGGCCGGCCCCACATTGCCGACATGATCAAGGCGGGCGAGATCCAGCTGGTGTTCACGACGGTGGACGAGACGCGCACGGCGATCGCCGACTCGCGTTACATCCGCACCGCGGCGCTGGCCCACCGGGTGACCTACTACACGACGATGGCCGGCTGCGAGGCCGCCACCGAAGCGCTGAAGCACCAGGACGACCCGAACGTGCTGTCATTGCAGGAGCTGCACGCCGCGTTGGTGTGATCCCACGGGGTTGGTGCGGGCTTGCAGCCCGCCCAATCTGCTCTAAACTTCCCTCCAAGCGCGCCTGATGGCGCGTTTTCCTTTTTCCCACGAATTTCAGGGGCTTGCCGGCCCGCCCCAGGACGAATCCGGCAAGCCCTGACCGAAGGTATTTCCAGTGAGCACCATTCCTCTGACCACGCGCGGCGCCGAAAAGCTGAAGGAAGAACTGCAGCGGCTGAAGTCCGTTGAGCGCCATGCGGTGATCCAGGCGATCGCCGAAGCGCGCGCGCAGGGCGACCTGTCCGAGAACGCCGAGTACGACGCGGCCAAAGACAAGCAAGGCTTCATCGAAGGCCGCATCCTGGAGATCGAAAGCAAGCTGGCCGCGGCGCAGATCATCGATCCGTCTTCGCTGGACGCCGGTGGCCGGGTGGTCTTTGGCGCCACCGTGGAGCTGGAAGAAGAGGAATCCGGCGCCAAAGTGACCTACCAGATCGTCGGCGACGACGAAGCCGACCTGAAGCTGGGCCTGGTTTCGATCAGCTCGCCGATCGCCCGCGCGATGATCGGCAAAGAGGCCGGTGACATGGCCGAAGTGCGCGCCCCCGGCGGCGTGAAGAGCTACGAAATCATGGCGGTGCGCTACAAGTGAGCGTTGCCGCGGCGCTGGCCGACCGCTCGGCGCGATGGCCCGGGCTCGGCGCGCAATGCCGCTAGGGGCAGAGGCCAGCTTGAATCTGATCGAACGTGCGCGGCGCTTGCTGCCAGGCTTGTGGGCCGGCGCATTGCTTTGCATTGCGCTGATCGCCACGCCGGCGGCGTTCGCCACGTTGGTGACGCAAGACGCCGGCCGCGTGGTGGGCCGCATCTTTGCGCAGGAGGCCTATCTCAGCCTGGCACTGGGCATCGCCTGCTTGCTGCTCGAGCGGCGTGCCGCCGCGTCGTCCGAAGGTGAAACCCGCCTGTCCATGCCGATGATGCTCGCGTTGGGCGCGCTGTTCTGCACCGTGACTGGCTATTTCGGCCTGCAGCCCATGATGGCGGTGGCTCGGGCCGGTGAGGGCAGCTGGACTTTCGGCCAGCTGCATGCCGTCAGCCTGGGCTTGTTTGGCGTGAAGACGCTGGCAGTGCTGGCGCTCGCGTGGCGTGCGGCCAGTCCTGCCGGCCCGGTCAGTCTTGTTGGGCCTTCTTCTTGACGCTGGTCGGGCGCACCTTGGCGCGCTTGATCTGGCCGCCGACGGTGACTCGCTCGTTGCCGAAGACCTTGACCTTCTTGACCGTCGCTCGATGGTTACCACTCTTGGAGAAGCTGACGATCTTCACCGTGCGCGGGCCGGGCTTGCGGTCTTCTTTCTCGACCTTGGCCTTGGCCGGCAGCGGCCGCCACAGCACCAGCAGCTTACCGATGTGCTGTACTGGCGCAGCGTTCAGCGTGTCGGCCAGCTGGGCCAGGGCGGCCTCGCGGTTGGCGCGGTCATCCGAGAACATGCGTACCTTGATCAGGCCGTGGGCCTTCAAGGCAGCATCGGTTTCCTTCACGATGGCGGGCGTCAAGCCCTCGGCGCCAATCATCACCACGGGGTCGAGGTGATGGGCCAAGCCCCGCTGTTCTTTGCGTTCGGCGGGTGTCAGAGTAATTGCAGGCATCCTCGTATTATCTCCGCGGCATGAAAATCAAAACGAAAAGCAAGAAGGTCAACAAGGCGTGGTTGCATGACCACATGAACGACCCCTACGTCAGGATGGCTCAGAAAGAGGGCTATCGGGCGCGTGCGGCCTACAAGCTGAAGGAAATCGACGAGGCTTTCAAGCTGTTCCATCCCGGCCAGGTGGTCGTGGACCTGGGTGCTGTGCCCGGCGCCTGGAGCCAGTACCTGCGCCGGCGCTTTGCGCCCAAGTCGGCGGGTGTCGGTGGGGCTGCCACCGGTGAACTCGATGGCACCATCATCGCGCTGGATGTTCTGGAGTTCGAGCCGATCGACGGCGTCCAATTCATTCTGGGTGACTTCCGTGAGGACGAGGTGATGCATCAGCTGGAAGCGGCGTTGGCAGGGCGGCCCGTCGATGTCGTGGTGTCCGACATGGCGCCCAATCTGTCCGGCATTGCCTCGGCGGATTCGGCGCGCATCGCTCATCTGGTCGAGCTGGCGGTCGATTTCAGCGCGCGCCACCTCAAGCCGGACGGTGCACTCGTGGCCAAGGTGTTCCACGGCAGCGGCTACAGCCAGCTCGCCGAGCTGTTCAAGCGGCAGTTCCGTGTTGTCAAGCCCATCAAGCCCAAGGCGTCACGTGACAGGTCGTCTGAAACCTTTTTGGTTGGAATCGGTCTGAAAAGACCTTGAAAAACTGGTGAAGACTCGAAAAACCGGGCGTTTGGGCGGTTCTGGCGCCCTTGTCCGAGAGCCCGCTCTGTCAGGATGACAGGGTATTGAGTCGACTAGAATCAACCCTATATGCCTGGGATGGCAGGTGGTTTGTCCGCCTGCTGGCCCAACCTGATCTCGCAAAGGAACCGCGGTGAACAATCAGTGGATTTCAAAGGTCGCCGTCTGGCTGGTGATCGCCTTGGTGTTGTTCACCGTCTTCAAGCAGTTCGACAAGCCGCGCACGAATGAACAGGTGACCTACACCCAGTTCATGGACGACGCCAAGCAGGGGCGCATCAAGAAGGTCGAAGTCCAGGGCCGCAACTTGAAAGTCACGCCCAGTGACGGTCAGGCGTTTTCGATGTCGGCGCCGCAGGACATCTGGATGGTCGGCGACCTGATGAAGTACGGCGTCCAGGTGTCGGCCAAGCCCGACGAAGAGCCGTCGCTGCTGCAGACGCTGCTGCTGTCCTGGGGCCCGATGCTGCTGCTGATCGGCGTCTGGATCTACTTCATGCGCCAGATGCAAGGGGGCGGCAAGGGCGGCGCCTTCAGCTTCGGCAAGTCGAAGGCCCGCATGCTCGACGAGGCCAACAACACCACCACCTTCGCTGACGTCGCTGGTTGCGACGAGGCCAAGGAAGAGGTCAAGGAACTCGTTGATTTCCTGAAGGACCCGCAGAAGTTCCAGAAGCTCGGCGGCCGCATCCCCCGTGGCGTGCTGTTGGTTGGCCCTCCCGGAACCGGCAAGACCTTGCTGGCCAAGGCCATCGCCGGCGAAGCCAAGGTGCCGTTCTTCTCGATCTCCGGTTCTGACTTCGTCGAAATGTTCGTCGGCGTCGGCGCGGCCCGTGTGCGCGACATGTTCGAGCAGGCGAAGAAGAGTGCTCCCTGCATCATCTTCGTCGACGAAATCGACGCCGTTGGCCGCCACCGTGGTGCCGGCCTGGGCGGTGGCAACGATGAGCGCGAACAGACGCTGAACCAGATGCTGGTCGAGATGGACGGTTTCGAGACCAACCTCGGCGTGATCGTGATGGCGGCCACCAACCGGCCCGACATCCTGGATCCGGCGCTGCTGCGTCCGGGCCGCTTCGACCGCCAGGTCTACGTGACGCTGCCGGACATCCGCGGCCGCGAGCAGATCCTGAACGTGCACATGCGCAAGGTGCCGGTGGGCGGCGACGTCAAGGCCGACATCATCGCGCGCGGCACGCCCGGGTTCTCGGGTGCCGATCTGGCCAACCTGGTCAACGAAGCCGCTCTGTTCGCCGCCCGTCGCAATGGCCGCGTGGTCGAAATGATCGACTTCGAGCGCGCCAAGGACAAGATCATCATGGGCACCGAGCGCAAGTCCATGGTCATGGACGAAGAAGAGCGCAAGAACACCGCGTACCACGAGGCTGGCCACGCGCTGATCGGCCGCCTGCTGCCCAAGCTGGACCCGGTGCACAAGGTCACCATCATTCCTCGCGGTGGCGCTTTGGGCGTGACCGTGTCGCTGCCCGAAAAGGATCGCTACAGCACCGACAAGATCCGCATGCTGAGCACGATCTCGATGCTTTTCGGCGGTCGCATCGCCGAAGAAGTGTTCATGGCTCAGATGACCACCGGCGCCAGCAACGACTTCGAGCGTGCGACCCAGATCGCCCGGGACATGGTGATGCGCTATGGCATGACCGACTCGCTGGGCCCGATGGTCTACGCTGAGAACGAAGGCGAAGTGTTTCTCGGTCGCTCGGTGACCAAGACCACCAACGTGTCGGAAGACACGATGCGCAAGGTCGATGCCGAAGTCCGCCGGATCATCGATGAGCAGTACGCGATCGCCCGCAAGCTGATCGAAGAGCATTCCGACAAGATGCATGCGATGGCGACGGCTCTGCTCGAATGGGAAACCATCGACGCCGACCAGGTCGACGACATCATGCACGACAAGCCGCCGCGCCCGCCGAAGGATTGGACGCCTTCCGCCAACCGCACTGGCACGGGCCCGACGCCGCCCGTCAACCCGGACAGCGCGCCGGCCGCGGCCTAAGCCCGGCTTAGACGCTTGCTTTCCAAGACAACGGGGCCTGAAGGCCCCGTTGTGCTTTGCCTCTTCCTCGGACGACCTTCGCTTTACCGTGCCGCTGACCTGGCAGACCGCCCGCTTCACGATCGATCTCGCTGCGCGCCCACGGGTGATGGGCATCGTCAACGCGACACCCGACTCCTTTTCGGACGGCGGTCATCACGCCGCAGCCAGCCAGGCTCGTGCGCAGTGCGATCGGTTGCTGGCCGAAGGTGCCGACATCCTGGACATTGGCGGCGAGTCCACGCGTCCTGGCTCCCAGCCACCGCCGCTGGAGATCGAGCTTGAACGGGTGCTGCCGGTGATCCGGCACGCCGTGACCCTGGGGGTGCCGGTGTCGGTGGACACCAGCCGACCCGAGGTGATGGCCGCGGCGCTGGATGCAGGCGCCGACATCGTCAACGACGTTCGTGCGCTGCAACAGTCTGGCGCGCTGGCGGCCATAGCGGCACACCCGAGCGCGGGCGTGTGCCTGATGCACATGCAGGGCGAGCCGGCGACGATGCAGCAGGCGCCGCAGTACGAAGATGTGGTGGCTGAGCTGGCGGTGTTTCTGGCTGAACGTCTGAAGCAGGCGACGGACGCCGGCATTGCCGCCGAACGCATCGTGCTCGATCCGGGCTATGGCTTTGGCAAGTCGCTCGAGCACAACCTGACGCTGTTCAGGCAGCAGGCCCAGTTGCTGGCTCTGGGACGACCGCTGCTGGTGGGCTGGTCACGCAAGGGAACGCTGGGTCAGTTGACGGGCCGTCCAGTGGACCAACGCATGCCTGCCAGCGTCGGCGCAGCGTTGGCGGCGGTGGCGCACGGTGCGCGCATCGTTCGCGTGCACGACGTCGCCGCCACGGTAGATGCGCTGAAGGTCTGGAATGCTGCAGGCCTCGGCGCCGTTGCTTGACCTTTCATTCGATCAGAACTCAAGAGGAGCAGAACAACATGACACGCCAATACTTCGGCACCGATGGCATCCGTGGCACGGTGGGGCAAGACCCGATCACCCCCGACTTTGCATTGCGCCTGGGCCACGCTGTGGGCCGCGTTCTCCAGCAAGGGCTGCAACGGCGGGGCAGCACGCGCGCACCGGCGGTCCTGATCGGCAAGGACACCCGCATCTCCGGCTACATGATGGAGTCGGCGCTGGAAGCTGGCTTCGCCTCAGCAGGTGTCGACGTGCTGCTGACCGGGCCACTGCCCACGCCAGGTGTGGCCTACCTGACCCGCGCGCTCAGATTGGACCTGGGCGTGGTGATCAGCGCCTCGCACAACGCTTTCCCGGACAACGGTATCAAGTTCTTTTCGGCCAAGGGTGAAAAGCTGCCGGATGCCTGGGAGGTGGCGGTCGAAAGTGCGCTGGCGGAGCCGCCGCAATGGGTGGATTCGGCGCGGTTGGGCCGGGCCCGCCGCCTGGCCGACGCGCAGGGCCGCTACGTCGAGTTCTGCAAGTCCACGGTCAGCGGTGAGTTGACGCTGAAAGGCCTGAAGCTGGTGGTTGATGCGGCCCATGGGGCTGCCTACCAGGTTGCTCCGGCCGTCTTCCACGAGCTGGGTGCCGAGGTGGTCAGCATCGGTTGTTCGCCCAACGGCACCAACATCAATGCGGGTTTTGGGGCGACGGCGCCACAGGCCCTGGTGGCGGCTGTCAAGGAACATAGCGCCGACTACGGCGTGGCGCTGGACGGCGACGCAGACCGCCTGCAACTGGTGGACGCCGAAGGTCGGCTCTACAACGGCGACGAACTGATCTATCTGATGGCGATGGACCGTCGGGCACAAGGTGAATCGGTGCCAGGCGTCGTCGGAACGCTGATGACCAATATGGCGGTCGAAGTGGCGTTGGCCGGGCAGAGCATCGAGCTCGTCCGCACCAAGGTTGGTGACCGCTATGTGCTGGAGGAACTGGGCCGGCGCGGCTGGTTGCTGGGCGGCGAGAGCTCCGGCCACCTGCTGGCGTTGGACAAGCACAGCACCGGCGACGGCATCGTCAGCGCGCTGCAGGTGCTGCAGGCGGTTCAACGCAGCGGCCATAGCCTGGCCGAGATGTTGAGCGAGGTGGTGCTGTTCCCCCAGACGATGATCAACGTGCGCTTGGCCGACGGGGCCGACTGGACCGCCAACAAGGCGTTGAGCCAGGACATCGAGGCGGTCAAGGGCGAGTTGGGTAAATCGGGGCGGGTGCTGATTCGCGCTTCGGGCACCGAACCGGTGTTGCGAGTGATGGTCGAAGCGCGCGAAGCGCAACAGGCAAGCGCCCTTGCCCAACGCTTGGCCGATCTCGCCCGTGCCTCGCGCTAGCTTGAACGACAAAAGAAATAGAAAAGCGCGAAGAAGGCTGAAGAAGCCAGAAAAAGCCTGATGACCGTTGCGTGACAGTCGCATGACGCCTGTCACGTAGCCGGTTGAGCCTGTGACGCTTTGGACCGAGCGTCACGGAGGTGTCACAGAACCTTCCTACAGTCCCGCTCGAACCGAGCCGAAGGGTGCGCAGTTTGCGCCGGCCGGACACTGAAGAAAGGTTTGACGACATGCTGACTTCCCTTGTTCGCCCCCTGTGGGTTGGTATTGCTGCGATCGCGCTGACACCGGTCGCTTTCGCCCAGGACGTCACCGGCGCTGGCGCCTCGTTCCCGGCGCCCATCTATGCCAAGTGGGCCGATGCCTACAACAAGGCCAGCGGCGCGCGCATCAACTACCAGTCGGTCGGTTCGGGCGCCGGTATCAAGCAGATCAAGTCCAAGACCGTCGACTTCGGCGCGTCGGACATGCCGCTGAAAGACGAAGAACTGGCCGCTGACGGCCTGTTCCAGTTCCCCACCGTGATCGGTGGCGTGGTGCCGGTGATCAACGTCAAGGGCCTGACCCCGGGCCAGCTGAAGCTCACCGGCCAGGTGCTCGGCGACATCTTCCTGGGCAAGGTGACCAAGTGGAACGACGCGTCGATCGCCGCGCTGAACCCCGGCGTCGCGCTGCCGGATGCCGACATCGCCGTGGTTCGACGCGCCGATGGTTCGGGCACCAGCTTCATCTTCACCAACTACCTGAGCAAGGTGAACGCCGAGTGGAAGGCCAAGGTCGGTGAGGGCACGGCAGTCAACTGGCCCACCGGCGCGGGTGGCAAGGGCAACGAAGGCGTGGCCTCGTATGTCCAGCGCCTGCCGAACTCGATCGGCTACGTCGAGTACGCCTACGCCAAGCAGAACAAGATGGCCCATGTGCTGTTGAAGAACAAGGACGGCAACTTCGTTGCGCCGGACGACCTGAACTTCAAGGCCGCCGCGGCCAACGCCGACTGGTCCAAGACTTTCTACCAAGTGCTGACCGAACAGCCCGGCAAGGACTCGTGGCCGCTGACCGGCGCCACCTTCATCCTGATGCACAAGGTGCAGGCCAAGCCCGAGCAAGCCACCACGTCGTTGAAGTTCTTCGACTGGGCTTACGGCAACGGCGACAAGATGGCCGCCGAGCTGGAATACGTGCCGCTGCCGGACGCTGTGAAAGCCCTGGTGCACAAGCAGTGGGCCGAAGTGAAGGACGGGGCCGGCAAGCCGGTCACCTACAAGTAAGCCTCACAAGGCCAGCCACGACGCCAAGCCGTAGTCGGCACGCCCCACGCGCCCACCGGGCCGTGAGGTGGGTCGACGCCGCAAGAAGGAGCGCAAGGTGACCGCTACACTGCCGGCCAGCCCCATTGCCAACAAACTGTCCATGGAACGATCGTCTCCGGCAGGGCGACCGGGCGGGCGTGCGATGCGCGCCCCCTGGGCCGACCGGCTGTTTGCCTTGGCGGCGCACGGGGCGGCCTGGCTGACCCTCGCGCTGCTGTTGGGCATCTTGCTGTCGTTGATCGCTGGCGCCGCGCCGGCGATTCGCGAATATGGCCTGAGCTTCCTTTGGCGCAGCGAGTGGGACCCGGTGCAGGACCACTACGGCGGCCTGGTGATGATCTACGGCACGCTGATGACTTCGTTCATCGCGCTGCTGATCGCGGTGCCGGTGAGCTTCGGCATCGCCTTGTTCCTCACCGAGTTGTCGCCGCAGTGGCTGAAACGCCCGCTGGGCGTGGCGATCGAATTACTGGCCGCCGTGCCGTCCATCGTCTACGGCATGTGGGGTTTGCTGGTCTTCAGCCCGCTGCTCGCCACCTACGTGCAGCAACCGCTGCAACACATTTTCAAAGGTGTGCCGGTGCTGGGCGCGTTGTTCTCCGGTCCGCCGGTCGGCATTGGCCTGCTGTCGGCCGGGATCATCCTGGCGATCATGATCATTCCGTTCATCGCCTCGGTGATGCGCGATGTGTTCGAGGTCACGCCACCGATGCTGAAGGAGTCGGCTTACGGGCTGGGCTCGACGACATGGGAAGTGGTCTGGAACGTGGTGCTGCCCTATACCAAGACCGGCGTCGTCGGCGGCGTCATGCTGGGGCTGGGCCGCGCACTCGGTGAGACGATGGCGGTGACCTTTCTGATCGGCAACATGAACCAGCTGAATTCGATTTCAGTGTTCGAGGCGGCCAACAGCATCACCTCGGCGCTGGCCAATGAGTTCGCCGAAGCGGGCGAAGGCTTGCACCAGGCTTCGCTGATCTACCTGGGTCTGGTGCTGTTCTTCATCACCTTCGTCGTGCTGGCCTTCTCGAAGCTTCTGCTGGCGCAGCTGAAGAAGAGCGAGGGCAGCAAGTCATGACCAGTCTGACAAGCCTCGATCCGGGCCGCCTGGCCATGCACCGCAAGCGCAAGCGCGTCAATGTCGTTGCGCTGGCGCTCTCTCTCGGCGCGATGGCGTTTGGCGTCTTCTGGCTGATCTGGATCCTCTTCGAGACCGTGCACCTGGGCCTGGGTGGCCTGAGTTGGCAGGTCTTTACCGAGATGACGCCGCCGCCGCAGGCCGAGACCGGCGGCTTGGCCAACGCGATCTACGGCTCGCTGATGATGGTAGGGCTGGCCACGCTGATCGGCACCCCGATCGGCATCATGGCCGGCATCTACCTGGCCGAGTACGGGCAGCGCACATGGCTCGGCCGCACGACGCAATTCATCAACGACATCCTGCTGTCAGCGCCGTCGATCGTGATCGGTTTGTTCATCTACGCCGTCGTGGTGTCGCGCTTCAAGTCCTTCTCGGGTTGGGCTGGCGTGCTGGCCTTGGCGCTGATCGTGATCCCGGTCGTCATTCGCACGACCGAGAACATGCTGAGCCTGGTGCCGAACGCGCTGCGTGAAGCGGCCTACGCACTCGGCACGCCGAAGTGGAAGGTCATCCTGTCGATCACGTTGAAGGCAGCCCGTGCCGGCGTGGTGACCGGCGTGCTGCTGGCACTGGCCCGGGTGTCGGGCGAGACCGCACCATTGCTGTTCACCGCGCTGTCCAACCAGTTCTGGACTTCGAACCTCGGCGAGCCGATGGCCAGCCTGCCAGTGACGATCTTCAAGTTCGCGATGAGCCCTTACGAGAACTGGCAACAGCTCGCCTGGGCCGGCGTCTTCCTGATCACGCTCGGCGTGCTCGCGCTCAACATCCTGGCGCGCGTGCTGTTCCGCAATAAACACTGACCGAACCGCGAAAGCACCATGGACGCGAAAGTCGACCTGTCTGTCACCGAGAAATCCAAGATCGCAGTGCGCGACCTGAATTTCTACTATGGCAGCTTCCACGCGCTGAAGCACATCAACCTGAACATCCCGGAGAAGAAGGTGACAGCCTTCATCGGGCCGTCGGGTTGCGGTAAATCCACGCTGCTGCGCACCTTCAACCGCATGTTCGAGCTCTACCCCGAGCAGCGCGCCGAGGGCGAAATCCTGGTCGACGGCGAGAACGTGCTGGACAAGCGGCTGGACGTGTCGCTGATCCGCGCCAAGGTCGGCATGGTCTTTCAGAAGCCCACGCCGTTCCCGATGTCGATCTACGACAACATTGCGTTCGGCGTGAAGCTGTTCGAGAACCTGTCGCGCGTCGAGATGGACGAGCGTGTCGAGTGGGCGTTGAAGAAGTCGGCGCTGTGGAACGAGGTGAAGGACAAGCTGGGCCAGAGCGGCTCGGGTCTGTCCGGCGGCCAGCAGCAGCGCTTGTGCATTGCGCGCGGCATCGCGATCAAGCCCGAGGTGCTGCTGCTCGACGAACCCTGCTCGGCGTTGGACCCGATCTCCACCGGCAAGGTTGAAGAGCTGATCCACGAGCTGAAGAGCGACTACACGGTGGTCATCGTGACCCACAACATGCAGCAGGCGGCGCGGGTGTCCGACTACACCGCCTACATGTACCTCGGCGACCTGATCGAGTTCGGCCCGACGCGAGACCTCTTCATGAAGCCGCAGAAGAAGGACACTGAGGACTACATCACCGGCAGGTTCGGCTGAACCAGTCAGTGAGGTAGCTGCGCAGACTGATTTCGCTTTGGCGAAGTCAAGCGAAGCGGGTCGAAGCCACTACGCAACGCGAAGGCACAACGATGAGCGACAAACACCTTTCCACCCAATTCGACGCCGAACTCAGCGGCGTCTCGACCCGGGTGCTCGAAATGGGCGGCTTGGTCGAGGCCCAGGTGGCCCAGGCCATCTATGCGCTGACCAATTTCAGCGCAGAGACAGCCACGCAAGTGCTGCAAATGGAAGAGCGGGTCAACCAGCTCGAAGTCGATATCGACGCCGACCTGTCGGCCATCATCGCCCGTCGCCAGCCCACTGCGCGTGACCTGCGCCTGTTGATCGCGATCAGCAAGACCATCGGCAACCTCGAGCGTGTTGGCGACGAAGCCGCGCGCATTGCGCGCACCGTGCAGCGACTGATCAACACCGGTGTCTTCAGCCGCCTGCGGTTGCCGGTCGGCGATGTGTCGTTCGAGGCCAAGCTGGCCACCGCATCGCTGCGCAAGGCGCTGGACGCCTTCGCCCGGCTCGACACGGTGCAGGCGCTGGACGTGATCAAGAACGACAACCAGATCGACGCCGAGTTCGACGGCCTGATGCGCAAGCTCATCACCTACATGATGGAAGACCCGCGCACCATCTCGGCCAGCATCGACCTGGTGTTCGTGGCCAAGGCCATCGAGCGCGTGGGCGACCACGCGAAGAACCTGGCCGAGCAGATCATCTACATCGTCAAGGGGCGGGATGTGCGGCACAACCCGTTCGAGACCGTTGAGTCGATCGCGTTGACGCGCAACTGAACACTCGGACCACCCCTTGCGCGAAGAACGGAGAACCTGACCCATGCCCACCGTGCTCGTCGTCGAAGACGAAGCAGCGATTGCCGAGTTGATCGCAATCAATCTGCGCCATGCCGGCTTCGAAGTGACGCTGGCCGAGAACGCCGACCAGGCCATGGTTGCCGTCGATGCCGTGCTGCCCGACCTGGTGTTGCTGGACTGGATGCTGCCGGGGCAATCCGGCGTTGCACTGGCGCGCCGCTGGCGTGCCGACGTCCGCACACGCGAACTGCCGATCATCATGCTGACCGCACGCGCCGACGAGACCGACAAGGTTGCCGGCCTGGATGCCGGTGCCGACGACTACCTGACCAAGCCGTTCTCGACGCAGGAGCTGCTGGCGCGCATCCGCGCCGTGTTGCGCCGCCGCGTTCCCGAGGCGCTGGACACGGTGGTCGAGGTCGGCGGCCTGAAGCTGGACCCGTCGACCCGCCGCGTCAGCCGCGAAGGCGTCGATCTGAAGTTGGGCCCGACCGAGTTCCGCCTGCTGCATTTCTTCATGACCCACCCCGAGCGGGTGCACAGCCGCGCCCAGCTGCTGGACCGCGTCTGGGGCGACCATGTCTTCATCGAAGAACGCACGGTCGACGTGCATGTGAAGCGGTTGCGTGAGGCGCTGCTGCCGGCGCGCTGCGCTTCGATGATCGAGACGGTGCGTGGCGCTGGCTATCGCCTGAGCCAGCAAGCCATCGCGTCGGCCGCTTGAGCGCCGGGTACCGCCGGCGACAAGTGAGGCGCTGATGTCCTGGATCTGGTTGCGGGTGTTGCTGGCCGTGGGCCTGGCCCTGATGGGCGGGTTGCTGGGTTACCTGCTCGGGTCAGGCCAACGCTGGGCGCTTTTGGGCGCCCTGGTCGGCGTTGTGGGCGGCATGCTGGTGTTCATCGTGCGCGACATTTGGCGCGGCCACCAGGTGTTGCGCTGGCTCAGTGGCGCCATTGGCAGCGAGCCGCCTCGCATGGGCGGGTTCTGGGGCGAGATGGCCACGCGTGTCGAACGTGCGCTGCGCTCGCGCGAACGCAGCGCCGATGTCGAGCGTGACCGGTTGGCTCAGTTTCTGTCGGCGATCGAGGCCTCGCCCAACGGCGTGCTGTTGCTGGATGCGAGCGAGCAGATCGAGTGGAGCAACGCCTTGGCGGCCGATCACCTCGGCCTCGACCGCCACCGGGACTTGCGCCAGCGCGTGACCAACCTCGTCCGCGCGCCGGCATTCGTCACGATGCTGCAAACGCGTGCCTTCGAGCAGCCGGTGCAGATCCCGCAGCCGGGTGGCGCGGGGCTGTTGTCGGTCATCGTGCGGCCGTATGGCGAAGGCCAGCGGCTGGTGCTAACGCAAGACATCACCGAGCGCGAGCGGGCCGATGCGATGCGGCGCGATTTCGTGGCCAACGTGTCGCACGAGATCCGCACGCCATTGACAGTCGTGGCCGGCTTCGTCGAGACGCTGACCAACCTGCCGCTGTCCGAAGTTGAACGCAAGCGCGTGCTGGCGCTGATGGCGCAGCAGACCCAGCGCATGCAAAGCCTGGTCGGCGACCTGCTGACGCTCGCTCGACTCGAGGGCAGCCCGCGGCCGCCATCAGACGCCTGGCTGCCGTTGACTCGACTGGGCTCGGCGGTCGAGATGGATGCGCGCGGCTTGTCCGCTGGCCGTCACCGGTTGAGCTTCGATTGGGGCGACGAGGTGGAATTGGCCGGCAACGAGGCAGAGTTGCTGAGCGCGGTAACCAACCTCGTCAGCAACGCGGTGCGTTATACGCCCGAGGCGGGCCAGATCGACGTGCGTTGGCGCCAGCGGCCCGAAGGGACGGGCGAAATCTCTGTGCGCGACACCGGCCCCGGCATTGCTGCGGAACATCTGCCGCGGCTGACCGAGCGCTTCTACCGTGTCGACGGCAGCCGCTCTCGCGACACCGGCGGCACCGGGTTGGGGCTGGCAATCGTCAAGCACGTGGTGCAACGCCATGGCGGCGAAATGCTGATCGAGAGCACACCCGGCCAGGGTTCTTGCTTCACGCTGGTGCTGCCGGCGATGCGCGTGCGCCTGCAGCCCACCGGGGTGGCGATTCACTCATGAGTGCCCCCAGGGCTGGCCATGCCCAGCCCCGCCCCTCGCGGGGGTTCAAGCAAAGTGGCCAAGCCACATTTGCTTGAGACCGAGCGGCCGGCTCAGTGTGCCGGGCGGTAGATCAGCAGTTGCTCGCTGCGTTCGCCGGGGCGGCGCAGCCTGGCGTCCAGTTGCCAGCCGGCGGGCGACGCAGGCAGTGTGTTGCCGCGCCAACTGAGCAGCAGATGGTCGCAATGCGCCACTTCAGTCTGTGGGCTGACCGTGGTGACGACCTGGTGACCCCCGAACACTTCCAGCGCTGCGACGTTGGCGCGTGTCATGCCGGGCGCTCGCACGCAGGTGCCAGGGGGTACATGGCGTTCGACCAGTGCCATCAGTGGGCGCGGGCTGCGGCCATAGTCCAGCGCCGGCAGCAGCAAGGTCATCGTCAACAGCCATGCCAGTGCCACGCCGCTGGCCGGCAGCACCAGGCTCTTCCAAAGCGGGTGGCGGTTGCGCGAGGTGCGCCAGCGCACCAGCCACAGCCAGCCCACCGTGCCCGCTGCGGCAGCCAACAACTCGAACAGTGAAAAGCGCGGGACGAAGCCAGGCGCCAGACGCAGGATGTTGGCCATCGGCTTGGCCGGCACGCCGGTCTGCATCGACAGGTAGATGACCCAGACCGCCAGGCCCGCCAGGCTGAAGAAGAAGACCGAGAACCAGTCGATGGCCGAGCCGGCGCTGCGTTTGAGCGTCGGCAGCGAGAATGCGGCCAGCACCGCCAGGCCCGGTGTCGCGAGCATCAGCGCGCGGTCGGAGCCACCCATCGCAATGCAGGCCACGACGCCGACGACCACGGTGACCAGTGGCACGGCGATGTGCCGCCGGAACCAATGTTGGCGCCAGCGCCACAGCGTCCAAAAGGCCAAAGGCCAGGCTGGCCACGAGAACCAGAGCAACAACCTGCCGGTCCCGGCGAGGCTTGGCGCGCTCAGCCTCGATTGCCAGGCACCGAGCAGCGTGGCGACGCCCACAGCCAGCGTCAGCGAAGCCAGCAGCCACGGCCATAGCGAGCGCACTTCGGCGTAGCTGGAGCGCAGGATCACCACCAGCGCCATCACGCCCAGCGCGACGGCCATCGACGGCGCGCCGCTGCTGGCCAGGGCCGGCAGGGCGAGCAGCAGCGCGGCGCGCACGGCAGTCGAGCGGTAGGGCGCGGCCGCAAGCGCCCACAGCCACAGTGCCACCTCGCTGAGTTGCATCAGCTCGGGCGTGGTTTCGTGGCCCAGTTGCAGCAGGCCGAGCGTGGCAATCGTTGCCAGCAATGCGCCGTCGGCCAGCGCGCGGGCGTAGTCGATCGGATCGGCTTCGCCACCGAATGCGAAGGGCACCGGCTGTGCGGCTTCGGTGCGTGCCAAGTTGAAGGTGGCGTACCAGACGAGTGCCAACGTCAGCGCCAGCAAGGCGGCAAAGGGCAGACGGGCTGCCAGCGCCGGATCCATCCAGCTGCCCAGCAGCTTGATGAACATCGCGCCCAGCGCATGCGGCAACAGCGCCGTTTCGGCCGGCAGATCACCCAAGGTCGGTGCCCACCACGGCGTGCGACCTGCGGCCATGCCCTGCATCGTGGCGAACGCGGTCAGGTCGGCGTTGCGCCAGGGGTCACGGCCGAACAGGCCCGGCAGCAGGTAGGCCGCGCAGAACATCACCAATGCCAGCCGTGGCAGGCGCTCGGCCGCGCGTTGGGTGACGAGTGCGGGGGTCGGTTGGTTCACGGGCGGGATCATGCCAAGGTCGGAAGGCGGTCAGCCGGCGGGCATCAAAAAGAATTGCGGCCGGGCTGGGCCTGGCCGGCGGGAAATCGGCTCCAAGACTGCGGAAGACGCCAGCGCACAGCCGCGGAAAAAGAAAAAGGCAGCCGAGGCTGCCTTTTCCGTCCGGGCGTGAGCCCTCAAGATCACTTCTTGAGGCCGACGCGGGCGAACTTGTTGCGGAACTTCTCGACGCGGCCGCCCAGCGTATCGATGCTCTTTTGCTGACCGGTGTAGAACGGGTGCGATTCGCTGGTGGTTTCCAGCTTGTACAGCGGCAGCTCGCGGCCGTCGTCCATCTTCACGGTTTCCTTGGTCTGCGCGCACGAGCGCGTGACGAATTTGAAGCCGTTGGACAAATC
>Ga0307516_10001450_pt1 | contig 32767 bp, 27 predicted proteins | sample 19_EM_MG_FD_203310 | JGI IMG/M metagenome (GOLD analysis project Ga0307516, IMG submission 203310) | Populus trichocarpa ectomycorrhiza microbial communities from riparian zone in the Pacific Northwest, United States - 19_EM | ecosystem: Host-associated > Plants > Roots > Unclassified | place...
TTTACCCATCTCTATTCTTTATGAATTAACTCGCTGAATCAACTCGGTTAAAGGAACTCAATTAACTTACTTGTAGAGTAGTCCGTCCACACATTCAGAACCCCCGTTTTTTTCAAGATATTTCCGAACCAATTTTCACGAGGAAATTTTTATTTGATTGGATTTTAAGCATATCATTTAAATCTAAATCAATATATTTTATAAAATTCTTTTCACCAACTTTCTTTTAAACAGAAAATAAACTCATTTATCATCGAAGACAATAAATGGAAACGTCAAGTTCAGTTCTTGAATTAATCAGCTAAAAACCTTCCCCATTCAACAGAAACTGAAATTTGAAGGCAAAAAGATCTTTGAAGTGCTTCTAAGATATTTGCTGGTTTTGACATTTTGAGTGCCAAGGTGGGTTTAGCACAAGGTTTAGAGAACGCGGTGCAAACTGTATTTTTAAAAAATTTAATTTTTTTTATTAAAATTTAATATGATTTATATGTTTTGAATCATTTTGATTTGCTATATTAAAAATAATTTTTTAAAAATATAAAAACATTATTAACATATATTTTAATATAAAAAATTATTTAAAAAGCTACACTGCGAACTCCCTCTCCCTCTTAATATACAAGTTGAAGACTTTTTGTTTTTTGTTCGCCAAATCCCACAGCTCTCAATAACAACAAAAGAAAGCGAGCCCTTTCGGTGGTCGTGACCGTATTTTCGTCCCCGCAGGTATTCATGTCTTGCCCATGTTAATTTATTTTTTGTTTCCTGATCTGTCTTTGCTGTCAATCTAGATGATCTGCTGTCTTGATTTTCCCATGAATATTTCGCGACATTATTTGTTTTGGTAGATTGGAATGAGAATGGAAGAATTAATTGGAACATTCGCAGGCAAGGAAAAAAAAACATGGGATTTCAAGCTGTAATGCAGAATTTTATTAAAAATCTAAGAGCCAATTTTTACAGAGATTTGAAAACAAGTAGTAGAAGGGAAGCATTGTTAAGGACGTTATAGCTACTAAATTTTCTTCTTCAAGCACTAAAGCAGTCCATAAGCATGGAAAGGGAAGCCTCAGAATATACCAATGCTGGTAAACTGACTCGCATGCCTCGGATTAAAGCAGGCGATGACTTGGCCAAACGCAAGCTTCCTTCCTCTCCTAGAGCCACTTTGTTTGACTCACCGATATTAGTAGGGCTCGAGCCGCTTGACCAAATAGTGCCACCCTTTTCACGTAGCTTGGCAACCTTACTCGTCCAAATATCCACAAGTCCTGACATTGCTAAATATCTTGCAAGAAGTGATGATGAAAATAGAGAACAAAAGCGTAAAGATCTTTTTGAAACGTTGAAGAGTTCTACAGGGGTTTATACTTTATATAGCAAGGTTAGCAAGTGGTTTTGTGGGTTAACCAAGGCGGCACACGTTCTTGCTGGAAGGATTGTACTTGTTTATGAGCTTTCATAGCCAACCATTTTGTCACCGACAGTAAATCTCAAAACCACAGCAAGCTAGTGGTATTTTAAATCTTTTGTATATAAGCTAGTGGATTTACTCGTGACGACAGGGTTGGAGTTAATCTGTGTTGGTTTTTTATTTTTTATTTTTAGTTTAATGTAGGTGTCCGGATCAGCTTGCGCGCACCTTGACTAATCTCACGGGCCCTAAAGTTAACGATCATGTAAGCCTCCAGTGACCATCATATGAGCAACTACAGAGCTCGAACCTGAGACCACAGAAGGAGCAAACCTCTTGATTCCAAAATCTTATTTTTAAGTGATAGGGCAGTGGTTAAATATAGGAGATTAGTATCCTCTGGAGCTTGGTGCCTTGTTTAAAGTTTAAAGTGGTCTAGTGGCCCCCCTTCATGTGATGTAGGAATTTAAGCAATCTAACTAGTAAGAACATTGAGTATCATGATAAGAAGATAAAAAATGTTTTGGAAGACGACGAGAATTGAGAGGTTGAAGAGGGAGCTACAAGGATTTCCAATTAGAACCTGTCTACAAATTACAGATGATTCCTTGGCATTTTACATTTCGTCAGATTAGCTCTCTCGTTTAAATTAATTTTTTGTTTGGTGTATTTGAATTGATTTTATGTGTTTATATAAAAAATAAATTTTAAAAATAAAAAAATTATTATTTTAATATATTTTTAAACAAAAAAAAATTACTCCTATTGTTCTTAAATTCTGATTCAGGTAAAAAAGCAAGGTCAAGAGAAAGAGTAGCAAAGAAAACACAGCACTACAATTCTCAGCTGATTGATTGTGTAGTAACTAGGTTCATAGACTGAGGGAGTGGATTATAGTTAATTTTCAAAATGTTTTTTAAATATATTAAAATAATAATATATTTTTTTAAAAGTTAATTTTTAACATTAACATATCAAAATAATCTAAAAATACTAAAAAAAATTAATTTAAAATAAAAAAAATTAAATTTTTTAAAAACACTTTTAAAAACACAAAAACAAACCGCCTCTAAATTCTAAAAATCTCACAACTGATGTGAGAGAAGAGGATTGCACGCAGATCACCTCAACTAGTTTGGGGATTAAGATTTAGATGAAATGAGTCTAGTTAACAAGGGGCAACTTCAGTTATCCTTCATTTTCTTCAATTTACATTTGTTGCCACCTTCCTGTTATTTAATGGCTTTATTTCCTTCAGTAAAATTTTTCATCCAAAAAGAAAACATGAGAGCATAGAAAGAAATAAGGTTGTGCTTATGTTCACATCTTGATAATATACTCACTCAGAGTAGCAACTTGCATTGCTAATTGTTATCCAATTTATTAATCCACGCCATGATTCCAAATGCCAGAGCGGAACGTAATTTAGGCAGGGATAGACCAGAGAGTTCCCCTAGAACACAATCTTCTCTTCTGCAATCTAAAGCTATCCAACCATTTCGGCCCTCATTCACAATTGCTTCATAGAAGGGTCATACCAAGCTTCTTGAATAGAATCCCATGCATTTTCATTTTATTGCACAAACAGAGACGGGAGTAAAGAAAGCTGTACAGCTATTGAAGAATAAGACGTTAATACACTGTGTAATTGAATTTTAGAACATGCGGATATGAAAATGATTTAGCTTGATAACCAAGTTGAGAGTAATCAAATAATCTCATAACCATGCTAAGTAAAGCTTCCATCTGCAGGTTAAGCTTCACTTTAGATCAGAGAACCTCACAAATCCAACAACCTAGTGTTTATGCTAATGGTAATGTCTTGGGCCTGATGCGAAATGGCCTCATTGTGGCCACGGATCGGACATGATGTTTAATGCAGGACATGTGAGAAAACAAGCATGCAACTCAAAGTCAATCTAATTGCATCCTTTTTCTGTTTTTTGGCCGCTCGAATAAGTGATATAATGGGAAAACAAATATAAAACTCAAAGAAATTCAGTCTTTGGCGCAATAAATTAAACTCAATAGCTAGAGCTAACCCCCAATATTTCAGTTGATCCTCACATGCATTTGAGAAAGCACATAATGCAACAGCAGCTGCATTAAGCCAACTGAAGCACCCACTCAAACCTTCATAAACACCTCCATCAGTCACTCAACTGCTAATCATAACATGGCAAGTAAATCATCAAACAAGCACCCATTTTGATTTCCAAACAGAAGTCTCCAAAAACAGCCCTAAATTGTAAAATGATTGATTGAACAGAAGCATCCACACCACAATACTAGCTCGAGTAAAGTATAGAAACAAAGCAGGATGAACTGAACCGCATCTTTCTTATCACTCAATGAATCAGCCTAAAACTATCTCAGCAAAAATAAACATCCACCAAAAACCACAAATTATACAACAATATAGTCTACAACTCCTGAATCAATCAACACATGAAAACTCAGCAAAAAACATAGCCAAATAACACCTTTATCATTAACAGCAATCTCCACCTAAAGAAAAAGGCAAAAAAAAAATCTTCTTTGATTCACCTCATAAATAGAGCAACACATTGTAACAACAAACAGCAAAGAAACAAAATTCTTTAACTCACCTCATAAAATATCATTTCTCACCCAGCCAAAAATCATTGAAAACCCTAACAGTATAATCTGATAACAGTTCAGCAACCTTGAATTTGCGTGTTTTTTAAGCAACAGAAATAGGCAGCTGTTTCGCCGGCTCTAAGTTCTTCTTCTTTGATTTATCATTATCGCCGAGGAAATCTTCCTGGTTATAAACAACGGTGATGTAAAGAGAACAACTAGGGCATCGAGCAATTTCTTCGCCGAGTCGGAGATCGTCTTTCGTGATTTGAAACAAATCGCCGCACGGGCATGGATATGTGAAGGCTTGTAACTCTTCGTTCCACTCCATATCTTCTATCTCAACGTCGTCGTACGACATCGTCTTTGAGTCTGTCTGTCTGTCTGTCTCGAAATTGCTTGAGGGTTGATTGAGAGAGACGAAAGGTGATTGATATGTATTTAGGGTTTTGTTAAATTTGGACTTGGGGATTTGTTTTAAAACGACGAGGAAGGATGTCGGTTTGACAAGTTGAATGAGCCGACCAAAAACTTCAAAGCCCCGTGTAGTCTTTCTACGACTAAAAGCCCAAGCTTAATCAGTCACAAAATCAGAGACACAAGTGATCTGTTCCTCTCTAGTCTTTCTACAACTAACTCAATTCTCTTACCGCGCACTGTATCATGTATTTGAAAATGTAATCACTGTAATTTTTATTTTTTAAAAAATATAAAAAATAAAATTAATTTAATTTTTTAGATTTCATGTTACCCGCACAGCTAGACCAGTGTTTTAAATGGGGTCAGCCAAAATTTAATTTTTTTTATTTAAAATTAATTTTTTATATGTTTTTTTAGATTGATATACTATTATCAAAAATAATTTTTTAAAAATAAAAAAATATTATTTAAATATATTTTTAAATAAAAAAATATTTTAAAAAATAACAGCTATCAACCTCACACCGTCAACAAATCTCACTCTCACGTATTATTTTAACGGTGCTTGAAAACGTGGTTATGATTATTTTTTAAAGTATTTTCTATTAAAATATATATTAAAATAATATTTTTTTATTTTTAAAAAATTATTTTTAATATCCCTAAGCTCTAAAAATTATTTTTAACATCAGCATATTATATTAAAAGAATACAAGAACACAAAAATATATTAATTTAAAATAAATCAAAATTTAACTTTTTTAAAAATATTTTTATAACAGAAATAAACATACACATGTTTTTTCAACAACACCGAACCCTATCACTAACTCTAACAGCCCACAATCCCAAACTCCGTCTCCAAGCATTCCCAAAGACCTCTCCCCACAGAAAATACTCAATTCTATGCATTCTTCTCAGTGGCATTTTGTCAAACACTTTGCACCAAAAATAACTCCTTCACTTATTTCAACTACTATTATTAATCTCCATAAAACCCCTGATTTATCCTTCCAGTTTGTAATCCATATTGGATTTAATGGTGTTGATATCAGAAGCAGGTACCTTGCTATGGCGGCAACCTCTCACGCACCGAACCCAAAACCCACACTGCAGCTCTTGAAAGAAACTAATAATAACGGGGCTTGTAGTATCAGGGAGGTTTTTAATGAGCTGGGAGTTGCAAGAGATGTCTTAGGTGGTAAAAGTTATGTTTTTTATGACTTGTTGATAAGGGCTTGTTGTGAATTGAAGAGGAGTGATGATGCATTTGAGTGTTTTGATATGATGAAGGGAAAGGGTGTAATTCCTTGTGTTCATGCTTGTAATGATATCTTGAGTTTGTTTCTGAAGTTAAATACGACAGAGAAGGCGCGGGTTCTGTATGCATAGATGTTTAGGTTGAGGATTAAATCGAGTGTTGTCACGTTTAATATAATGATCAATGTGTTGTGTAAGGAAGGAAAGTTGAAGAAGGCAAAGGAGTTTACTGGTTTATGGAGAGCTTGGGGATCAAGCCTAATGTTGTTACGTATAATACAATAATTCATGGATATTGTTCAAGAGGGAGAGTTGAAGGTGCTCGTATGATTTTTGATGTAATGAAATGTAGAGGTTAAACCAGATTCGTACACATATAGTTCATTCACTAGTGGAATGTGCAAGGAAGGAAAACTTGAGGAGGCATCTGGGATGCTTGAGAAGATGAAAGAAATCGAGTTGCGTCCAACTGCTGTGACTTATAATACTTTGATTGATGTGTATTGCAATTAAGGGGATTTGGAGATGACTTTTAGCTATAGAGATGAGATGGTAACAGAGGGTATAAGGCCGACTGTTTCAACTTACAACATGTTGATTCATGCATTGTTTTTGGATGGTAAGATGAATGAAGCTGATGGTATATATTATAAAAGATATGAAAGATTAGGGGTTGGTTCCTGATTCTATAACTTATAACATAGTAATAAATGGATATTGCAGATGTAGTAGCATAAAGAAAGCGTTTAGCCTCCATGATGAAATGATGAGCAAAGGGATTCAGTCTACCCATGTAACTTACACGTCGCTGATTTATGTTTTGAGTAAACGGGATAGAATGAAACAGGCTGGGGCTTGTTTGAAAAGATAGTCCATAGAGGCATTTTCCCGGCTCTCATAATGTTCAATGCATTGACTGATGGTCACAGTGCAAATGGGAATATGGACCGTGCGTTTGCATTGTTGAAGGAGATGGAGCAAATGAAAGTTGTTCCTGATGAAGTAACTTACAATATCCTAATGCAAGGGCGTTGCATGGAGGGAAAAGTTGAAGAAGCACGTGAGCTTCTTGAAGAGATGAAGAGCAGGGGGGGTTAAACCTGACCATACTAGTTATAATACTCTAATTAGTGGGTATAGCAAGAGAGTATAGGATTCAATCCTGCACTTCTCACTTAAAATGCCCGGATACAAGGCTTATGCAAAAACCAGGAAGGAGATCATGCTGAACAGCTCCTCAAAGAAATGGTTAGCAAAGGCATTACTCCTGATGATAGCATCTATTTATCTTTGATTTAGGGGATAGGGAATGTTGAGGAATATTTGGGAAGAAGTAGTTCATGGTTAATTTCTTTGACAGCAGCATTAAATCCTTGCCAGTCACCACTGAAACAGTTTTACACAAAAATATTCGTCTTTTTTTCCACGGAGGCAAGTTCTTGTCTGTCAGATTTTAATGATGCTGGTTATGGAATTCTGAAGGCTTCGTTTAGGAAACCTTTTTTTTTCTTCTAATTAGTTTGTTTTATTATACGAGAATCTGAACAGGTCTCATAAAGAATAAACTACTTCAGCTTGGAGGTTGGACAGTTAAATTTACATATTATCTGTGAATATTTTAGAACCCATGTCTGATTTTGAATTTAAAGCAGTTGGAATTGCAAGTGAAGTTGAGCCTGCTTTTAAACAGAGAATAATGATTTACCATGCCATAAGTATCTTGGCAAATATTATGTGAAACATGCAGATATTCCTGTTCTTAAAACATCCTAGGATGCAATTTGGCTTTTCTTCCTCTGTTGCCCTCCCTTTCTAGTTACAATTTTTATACCATTATATAAGATAGGCATATTAACAGTCTCAGTACGCTGAAATTGTTGCCAATCCAAAACTACTTTCCGATTATTTTGACAAAATTTTCAAATCATGATGTCATGTGTCAAGTAAAAGGTGTTTCCATTTGTTTTACCATTCCGATTTCCACTTCTGGTATGATCAGGTTCTTACATGCCAAGGTAGCCATGTAACTCTATTTCATGCTGGATCTATCTCATTTCAACTCTTTGTAAGTTAGCTTTTTCAGCAATTTTTATTTTGCATGAAATTTGATGGTGTGCTGGTTGTTTTTTATTTCTTTCTGGACTGGTGTTTTTTCTTCTCTTTCTTTTTTTTTTTTTTGGGGGGGTGCTATTATTAATTTTTCAATCTTCTTATTATTCCATAGACACAACCATTAAGCTGATAGAAAACTCCGCAGGCTTAGACCAAGCCTGTGGTCCTTTTCTCGCCCATTGATTTTGAGCTGAAGTTGGCGAAAGCTGTAGAACTCAGCAGAAATGGCTGTAATTGATTCAGCGTCATGTTCTTCAGAACGAACACGCAAGCTTGATCATGCATCTAGGGTTTTGCATCATTTTTTTGGCTTGCAAAACGGGTCTTCTTTTGGGGTTTTTTCCCCACCGAGACATCAAAGGTTATCCTGTCTATAATCCTACCTTGGTTCGATATTATCAAAAAAGTTAAAAGGGAAAAAATTAGCACTCCGAAATGTTATATAAAAAAGTTACGTCTCCCTTTCATTATACACTAGCTATGGCCCATGCTACGTCATTGGCATTCAAGTTATGAGAGTTATTTTAGTGATCGATGAGTCAGCAATGAAAATCTCATGAACAGTCTTCTTGTTTATATTCAACCAAATTAAATAAAATATTATTCATCTCATATTTATATTTAATTAATTTAATTTTAAAATATCTTAAAAAAATTAACAAAAAAAAATAACATGCAGAAAAAACTTTGGATAACCTGGTTCATTTTCAAAATCAATAAAAAATCTTAAATGAAATAAAAATTAATAATGAATAGAATCCTATTTGAAGAAGAAAACTGGAAAAACATAAGTTAAAAAAATATTATGAAGTAAATATCTCATGCTTATTTTAGTTAATAAATTTAATTTAATTAAATATATATTTTTAAAAAAAACTAACTTTAATAAAGAACAACAAATAAAAAGGTTAAGGACAACCCAAGTTTGAGGGAATTGAATTAAATTAAAAATTTAAGTATCTCATGCTTATTTTAGTCAATAAATTTAATTTAATTTAAAATATATATTTTAAAAAAACTAATTTCAATAAAAAACAACAAATAAAAAGATTCAGGATAATCTAAGTTCCAAAGAAATTGAAAAAGCCTCCAATAGAACTCTAAACTTCTAAATCGACAAAACAAATTCTATAACATGCAAATAAAAAAAAACCAAAGGATTACAATGTTCAATTAAATAAATATTGAAGTATTCAATTGCAAAGAATTAAACTTAAATAATAATAATAATAAAGTAAAACTGAATGAAACTCCTAAACTTGAGTTAATTTTTAAAACTCGTAATTTGAGAAATTCTAAACTCGAATTCAATTAAAAAACTTAATTCTCAAATAATTTAATAATGAATGATGAATTCGGGTAAAAAAAATCAATTTAAACAATTTAAAGAAATTGCAAAAGTAAAAAAAATAGCAAGCAAAAGAATTATGATAAAATTTGATAGGAAAAAAAAACTCAAGGAGGATAAAATAATATTTATATTTATTAAATTACAAAATTACCCCTAAAAAACTTGATGATAACAAAAAGCCAAAGAGAAAACACAAAATACCCCTAAATATAAGCTTAATAAAATTCAACTTTTAAGGGTATTTTAGTCATTTTATTATTTTTAAGAAAATAAAAATTCAAAAACACCCATTGATATCAACTTTAAATTTTTTTATTTATTTTAAAGGTAATTTAATTATTTTAATGTTCATCATAAATAATCAATTCATCCCGTTAACACGGTAATGACCAATACATTTTTATGAAAAGATAATATTATCCTTAATAAATAATTATTTGATTTGTTTTGAGAAGAGAAAATGGTCCTTTTTTTACCGTGAATTGGGTTCAGTGTTTTTCCGCATCTTTTATATTTTTTTTATAATAATATTTATTCCGTAAAAAATGCTGAAAAAAAGAAAAGGAAGAAAGAGGCAAGTGTCTTGATGGATGAAAGAAAAGTTCCAGCGATTGGAAATATGATTCGACATGAATTGGTCCTCCATAGTACTTTCAAGTTTCATACTTTCCTCTTTTCCGGGTGCTGTAACTTCAACTTGGTGAAGTGGAGATGGACTCGAATATGAAACACCGTCTTCCAGATCTCCACCGCAAAAGCAAGGTAATATGCCTGGAATCTTTTTTACTTTGTCAGTGTTCAATTTAATGAGGCCAACAAGAGACCCAGTTATTGAACAAGTGGAGACATCTTATTTGCTACGCTTGTATGTTGGAGGACACGCCACTATCCACTACATGCAGATAGGTTAATCGTGTGGCCTTCACAGCCTTGAAGAGTCATAATTTTTTTGTTTTTTTATTGATGTCTATGTCCGGGTTAATTTGGATTAATTTTATAATTTTTAAAATTCTTTAGAAAGCAATACACTCCATGTTTTGATTATACAAGAATTGGTTGTTTGGTTCCATAGAAACCAAACCACGGTAATCAAATGAAGACATCACTCCTTGTTTGTTGGTTACTCTGACTTGGACATCAATGAAATTTGACAAAAATTGTGGTCATCAAGTCAGCAGCACATAGATTTTCTAGCTCTGTTACTTTTCATGGTCTTGAAATAACACGATCAATCTCCTCTTTCTTTCACCGGGGACCATCGTTGCATGTGGTTCCTTTAACTGTATTTTTGTTTGTGGAAACACATGCACCATGCACCGAACGTTTGACTAGATTGCCATAATGCACTTCATTTACCTTCACTATCATTTGCTCGCTACTTGTGTATTTAAAGCTTTGTGTGGTATCACGTTATTGAAGAGAAGTTTCCATGGGCACATTTGTAGGTCACATTGTACCTGGTTTAGCCTTAACCCTTCTCGGGTTATGGCACACCGTTAACACCATCAGAGCCTTCTGCAACAAAGGCTGTACTAACTTTACTGTAAAGTTCTGGTACCCATTTTATGGCCCTGTTTCTAGACTGAAACACTTGGAGCTCATCTTCATTCTATCTTTCTCCGTCTTGGCGATTTTTATGCAACTTTTGGACTTCCCTTTCCTTCGCTTTTCTTTTAAGCTTGATAGCTTTGAGCATGCAAGCATATTTCTCCACCTTGCCATATTTGCAGGTTTTACTCTTTCCGCAGAGATATCTCAGTCTTCTGATATCCTTTCTGGCGTCAGTGGTATTCTTGCAGCCTTTGTCTTTGGCCAAGAACTTTTCCTTCTGCATTTCCACTCCACTGATCATGTTGGACTCGAAGGTCATTATCATTGGCTCTTGCAGCTCATCGTGTTTGTCTCTCTTTTGGCAGCTTTAGCCGCAACTAATTTTCCAAACAGTTTTCCTGCGGCTCTTGTCCTTTCAATCTCAGTTGTATTTCAAGGATGTTGGTTTATGAACATGGGGTTTATGCTGTGGTTTCCTGATTTTATTCCAGAGGGCTGCGTTATGCAGTTTGCTGAGGCCAGCATTGATGATATGCATGGAGCAGTCACTTGTGGATCCCTTGCCGCAGAATTAAGAGCTACAGCACTGGCGAATCTGCAATTCAGCTGGATACTTGCTGGAATTTTGTTGCTCACAGGGTGTATGTGCCTGAAATTAGCTAGAAAGTGCACCCCAAGAAGCCAGTCAACAGAGTATGAGCAACTTCACAGTAGAGGTGTCCCTATAGCCATTGATGGCTTCAAGCAAACTGATCCTTGAGATATTGCTGTGTATCAAATTGGGGATGTTTATGCCTGTCATGATATGAATTACCGTAGCTGTTAAACTAGTATGCTTTCTGCCAGTACACTCAAGAGGTATTCCTGTCCCTTAATTATCAGGATGCTTTGATATAAAAACCTCGTGAAGCCAAGTGAGATTGACAGCGTGTGACTTCTATTAACCGAGAGTTAGGCCAGCAGTTCTACGGTGTAATAAAGTTGATGTACCTTCTGGAATGGAAATAAGGCCCTACTTGACAAGTAATTTCTATTCTGATCACAAACTACCAAGAATATGTTTTCGTCATTGTATTGCATTATGCAGTTCTCTCTGTTAACTGGGTTCTCGTAACGTGTGTAACAGTAACTGGGATACAAGAATGCAACTATTAGTTTACCTTTATATGTTGTTGTCTGTGGCTGAAAAACAAAGGATTGCACTGCTGATACTAAAGGGTCGTATTTGCATATGCGACACTAGCTACATGTAATGAAAATGGCATTGTTGACCTGATCCTAATTCCTTATGCATCAATACTATCAACTGAATGGATGCATGATGATGCATATAAATTGAGCTAATTAACTTGTGCATATTATGCCCCCAAATTAAGATCTTCATCTGCTTAACATTCAGCAGACTCGAGCTAACCATTGGATTTGATGAATCCAGCAAAAAATACCACTTAAATTTTGCCTAATTCAAGCTTTTAAGTTGTACCATTGAGAATCATAAAACTTAAAAGCAGAAATGGTAAATACTTACCAATCAAATTCATTTTGTTCTCCTTGTATATATATATTATTTATTTTTTGTATTTTGATTTTATTTTTAAAAAGTAATGTTAATTTCGACTTGATGAGAAAAATAAATAATTATTTTAAAATGAGTTTGTTAAAAACTGAACATGTTAAAAGTAAAATTTTAAATTAGCATTTCTTAAAAAAAAAAACTGAAAATAATTAAAATAGCGTAAAAACATTAAAAATATATAGTTTAGATATTTTTTAAAAAAATTGAAAAATAAAATAACAGAGAAAATAAACCATACATAATTAAAAACCACGAAATAAAAATTTGACTATAAGATCAGTTTAACATTGGCAATAAAAATTAAAACACTTCCTGCCTTTATTCTGCCTTTTTTCGTTTTTTTGTTCCTGCCTTTATTCTGCCTTTATTTTACACATTTTTATAAAGGATTCCACAATGATCTTCTTGTGCTTGCTGCTTAGAATTCGTAAGCGATGGAAGGTAACCTTGGCCTGAGGACAACCTCCAATGGTGTTGCTTTGGGGACTGCCAATCCAGGGCTTTCAGTCATATCGACTGGAGTATCCGAGACTGTCCTCAATTCAAACCCATGAAGAAGCCGAGCAAGTGTCAGGTGCACAACCTGGACAGCGAATGACACCGCAGGGCACATTCTTCTTCCAGACCCGAATGGGGTGAATTCGAAGTCCTGGCCCCTTACATCCAAATTGGCATGCTCTTTCAGGAACCTCTCAGGCTGAAATTCCAATGGGTTAGCCCAAATGTTAGGGTCACGATGCAACTTCCAGAGGTTAACCACAAGGCGCGTGCCTGCTGGGATGTGGAAGCCAGCTACAGTGCAATCCGCCATGGCTTCCCTTGGTGCTGAGAGTGGTCCTGGTGGGTGTAGTCTGAATGTTTCCTTGACAATGGCTTGCAAATATACAAGGTTCTTTATGTCTGTCTCGGCCACTTGGCGGTGCTTTCCGACGTGGGTGTCAAGCTCACATTGAGCTTTTTTAAGCATATTTCTGTTGTTTAGTAGCAAAGCTAGTGCCCATGTAACAGCTATCGTTGTTGTGTCACTGCCTCCCGATAGAAGGCTCTGCCATAGAGATTACTTGATACTGTGAGATGATGGAGTAAAAATCTGATTTATATACACATACGAAATTTATTCCTTTAATTTATTAGGATTTATATGACCATTAGAAATTACTATGTCTGCTATAGTGCAATTTCTTTTTTTGATAAATACTATAATGCAAAATGCAAAAATCGAACATAAACTCTGGATGTTTTGCCTAGCTGTATGCAGTATTGCAGAAAATGAAAGACAGAGCAAGGGCCTCTAGTTAGAGACTTTCCTGAAAACTTAAATCAAATACAGATCATCATTTACCCAAACTCCTTTCAGACATGTGAAAAAAACAAGTTTTGCCCCAGTTCCTTGAGTAGGTTTCAGCTGCAACAGAAAAGTATAAAACTTTTAATTGCAGAAATTTACTAGATACTTACCAAGCAGGTAGCCTTAACGGTTGTGTCAGCTTCATCAACAGAAATGTTACTATCATCCATGATAGAAAGCATTACATGGATGAAATCTTTCTCCTCCTCGCTGATGCTTCTGTTGAGCCTGATTCTTCGATGCTCATCCACCCAGCTCCCAAGCACGCAATCTAACTCCCTTGCCGTTCTTTTCATTTTTCCTATATATCCCTTCACCAAATCCAGCCAACTAAACAATGGAACAGCATCTGAAGCCAAATTTAAACCCACTAGATAGAAGAAATTTCGTAAAGCCTCTTGACACCTCTTTGCCTGTTGGTTGCCTTTTGCATCGGCACTAAAATATCGCTTCCCAGAAATCATTCTAACTGTTATGTTCGTTGCCATGTCCGCTAATCTTTGCTTCATTTCCACAACAACTTGCCCTCCATTCCTTGACGATTTCTCATAAAAATCTTTCATGAGCAAACTGGTTTCTGTGTCCCTGACATGCTTGAGCAACTCAAGCCTATGATTGGAGAGGAGTTCAACCATGACTAACTTCCTCATATCACGCCAATATCGCCCATATGGTGCAAAGCCGAACATAGTTTGGTTATAGCCCATGATCTTTAATGCTAAGAATTTCGGACGTGTGGAAAAGACCCTATCATTTGCAGTGAAACATTCTTTCACAATTTCCCAATCGCTCACCACAATTGTTGGATGAATTCCAAGGCGGATAGAGAAGATTGACCCATACTTATCTGCCATGCCCCCTAGTGTTTTATGCAGCAGCTGGTTTCTTCCTCCAAGAAGATGTAGGTGGCCAATAACAGGCCATGACCCTGCTACCTCTGGAGGCATCTTGCCACTTTTCTTGTTTCCTTTGGCACATATTGTGGCCAAGACAATAGAAATTATTGCAAGAAGAAGGGCAAAAAAAGAGATTTCTCGGAGCTCAATTAAGGTTTTCATGGTTTAGTTTGTAATGGAGGTTGAGCACTTGGTTGATATTTTTTTCAGCTGCTACTGAAAGAAACTTTCGAATTTAGACAAATGAAATAATTTTGTATGGCTCACATCTTATTTTGTTCACATGTTGAGAGCTCATTTATGCCAAGTGAATCAGTGTAGCTGATGGTTACAGATGGGGGGATTTTCTTATCTGGTTTGGCACTTCTATCTGATTCAACTAGTCTTCTCTGTAAACCTAAAAAACGAAAATAACCATCACCAAGTTTGGCAAAAAAATCCTTCTTAATGTATAACTACTGATTATTACTTCCGTACGTGAACAAACTATCTTCTCTTAAAAAGAAATGATCTCTCGATGCAAATGATTTTCTTGATCATTATACACAGTCACAGACTCACAGCTACTAATTATTCACGAAAAAACGACAGGATACCAAACAATCAGACTTCTTTCAGCACATGCTCAGCTTTTTCCAGAATAAGACAGGCATGATCCACGTGTGAGACTTTTGAGTTAAACGGAGGCCACCCGACGGCACACCTTTGGGGACCATCAATCTCGTGACATCGTACCATGAGTACAGAATTTCCATGCGGTGGGTGATAATAAAAAATATACAGTAAAACTCACCTACGCAAATCCAGTATCTTAGTGTTTTTTTTAATCTGTTTCTCTAAATTTTTTATTATCACCCACCGCATGGAAATTTTTTATTTCCATGCGGTGGCATTGATTCCTAGAAGGTGATTCTTGAAATTGATTGGGGTTGTTTCAGGCTTACGAGGGTCAGGAGAGATCAGAAATCTATCATTTTTGGCATCGTAGTAGCTCGTTGTATTGCCTTGCCCCTCTCGTTGACTTTTTTTGTCGTTGGAGGAGCATTCCGGTTTGGTTTTATTCCTCATGATCCTCTTTATCAGTTTATTCTTCTGCTTCAATTTACAGTTTCACCTGCTATATATGAACATGGGTAATATCCTGCCTCTGCAATATCTCACTCCATTCTTTCCCCATAGTTATTGCCTTGCCTCTCATGGGTAATAAATGCATGAATTTCTTGTAGCTTGAGCATGAGATGCATGTTTGATAACAGGACACTTAAGACGGCCAGTTACTGAAAACTGAAAGCTTTTCTTTGTTACAGCAAGTGTGGCAGGTACCATCACTCAACTGTTTGGAGCAGGAGAGATTTAATGTTCTGTTATCAAATTTCACTAACAAAATTTGATGGATGCCCAGCAATTGTTCGTCTGAAAGGGATTTGTGTTTATGAAATGAGTTTTGGGGAAATTGTTCGTCTGAAAGGGATTTTATTAAAAAAAAATTGGATAAATTATGGTTGAAAAGAAAGATAAGTGGAGTGGATATGGTTGAAAAAGGAGAATTTGTAGAGAATAAAATTGAAAGAGATTGATGCAAATGTAAATTTTCCATAGAAAAATGTTTTTTTATATAAAAAAATTAAATTAAAGGATACAAAATATAGTTGTTTAATAAAATGGTAAAAAAGATCTTAATGGGCAAAAAATTATTTAACGGGAAAAAAAACAGTGCATTTTCCATGTCTTTCTCTGTCCCTTCAACAGAACATCATCAAGAATCAAAATCAAAACTCCACGTTTTTTCACTTTAATTAGATCATACTCAATCACCACATGCCCCCGTTGTCTCACCCACAGCTCCTCCCACTGGCGGCAAGCAAACCTCCATCATCATCATCATCATCATTAAATCCTTTGAAACTTTTTTCCTCATTTGAATCAGATTATGCCTAACAACCACAACCCTCCGTTATCTCACCCACGAATGCTCCCGCTGTCCACAAGCAACTCTCCAGCATCATTTATCTCAAAACCCACATCAAATATATCATGTCCAATCACCATAAGCCTTCGTTATCTCCCCACAACTCCTCTCACTGTCAACAAGCAACCCTTCATCATCATCATCTCTCTCAAAAACTAGACAATTGCTCATGATTTGAAGAGTGTTACAATACTCTTTGACTCATTGTATATGTCTCCTATTTAAAACCACAACCACTTGTTATCGTGACACGACAAGAATTACATTTTTCACCTTTTATTCTTCTGTTAAAAAAAAAAAACTTTTTATTAATATTTTTTTATAAAGTTTCGTGTTGAAACTCAGTTTGCTGGTTTTGTTTAGACATCCAAGAAATATCCTTAATTAACAAAGAAGATAGGGTACAAACAATATCCTTGATTAACAAAAGAACAACCAACCAAGAAACTGGCTATAGTGGCTAAAATTTCTCATTCAGTCGTCCCCTCCACAAAAGCTTCGACTCGAAGAAGAACAAATCCCACTGCAACTCCAACAAGAACAAGCCCATTCATGATTGCTGCTATCCTGAATATCTCACCAACATCACTGCAGGTTGAAGAGAGTGCACCCCCACTTCTGCCTTTACCCTTTGATGGAGCTCTCAATGAGCTGACCACCTTTGCAAAGGACTGCTCAGTGCATACTGGCAGGCCTAATGAACTCACATTGATGTGAGCTTTTAGCCCACCAAAAGAATCCAGTCCTGTTATGTAGTTCACTTTGATTTGCTTCCTCTCAGGACTGCTAACTGTGGCAGCAGCAAGTGTTGCTGGAGAAAGCGTTGCTGAGGCTGTTGCCATTGACCCAAAACCTGCAATATATATGATGAGAAACAGGAACACAATCACCCCTTGTACACCAAAAACAGAACTTACAAGTTACTACTAATTACTATATAATTTAATGAAATAAGTGTCGTATGCCTAACAGAGGAATATGCATGTAGTTACCTTTTTTTTCGGTGGTGTTTGTCGGGTTAGAAATATTACAAATATGATTGGAAAGGAAGGAGATGGAAACTTAACTCTGTATGGAAATGAATGTGAGAGGATGGATAAGGAAACAATGAGCACCTCTAGATGCCAGCCAGTAAAATAAAATTGAATAATTTTACAGTCCAGGCACCATGGTCTCCAATACAATTAAATAAATCAAAAGAATCCAGACCCAGGCCCATTTGAAAGTAGACCAAAAACGAGACCCACCAAGCCCAAATAAGATCCCAAAAAAGAGACTTTCTTCGGGGTGAAACATCAACAATTGCCGCATCCTGATAAGCCCCTAAATATACTTCAATAAGCACCCTCTATAAAAGCTCTCGGTGCAGCCTTCTTCCCCAACCTCATCAGCTCAAACACGCAAACATTTCCTCCCACCATATTGTTGTCCGCCGTCCCTTTATCAAATTCTACCCTCCGCCTTTTCTCCATTTTGTTTGACGAAGCCACTCTTTTCCGTCACAAATCTGAAGTCTGAAGCTTTCAGAATCTTCTTGCGGACACCTGTTAGCGGATGTACTGCATAAATCAGCAAGAATTGCAATAATTAGAACTTAACAAACACCTTCAAGATTGCATTTTTGTAAAGGCTCGCCAAAACAACACTGTGCATGCTTATTATAAGAGCTGTAAGTACACATTGAAAATAATAAAATTATCTACTACATTTTCGTAAAGGCTCACCAGTAGATCATGCTTACTATATATTTTCCTGCAAGATAGTCATGAATGAAGGATTTTTTGGGCTGGACATCCATGCTATGCTGGCTTTACGCGCTGCATTCGTAGTTCCTTGTGACGCCTTTGCTAATGTGGCAAGATTTTTTAAAACTAGTGATGATTTCCGATTCTTCCTGATCTGCACATTATAGATTCATAAATTAAGCACCATCATGGATGTATACACAAAGAACTCACGAACTTATTCTGATGAAGTTCCTTTCTTTAATGAGAGTTTTTTGAAAAAAAAAGATATATTATGTGGTTATCAAAATTGAAAGCTTACATTCAAATTGAAGAAAAATCATTGTTATCATAAGACAGGTTTCGTAAGGTGCAAAGTTACTTATGATGTTGAAGATTGGTGATAAGATGGTCTAGAAAATAGAGTTCGTGATGGGTATGCCTATAATCCCATCATAATAAGCTATGAAAACATTGTTAATTTTTAATTCTATAAAATGATAACAAAGAGATTTTATAATGAGCATATTATTATTATTACTATCTTTCTGTTCATGACGATTCACTATCGTCAACATTTATTGCTCTGCTACTCCCTTTGATTCAATTATGGCCACAAGGGACAAGGGAGCTAAGTCTAACTGATGGTGACCAGATGCAAACAATTTTCTTGTCTGCTTTTGCCAATTTCAGCTTTCTGCTAGTCCTTCTGTCCAAATTTGTTTCCACTGAAATTTTTAAGTTTGAAAAAAAACGCACCAAATGATATAGTTGATAAAAATAGACAATAGTAAATTAAAAACCACGAAATAAAAACTTGACTATAAGATCAGTTCAACAGTTATTGCAATACATTGGCAATAAAAAATACTTCCTGCCTTTATTCTACCTTTGTTTTATATATTTTTATAAAGGATTACACAATGATCTCCTTGTGCTTGCTGCTTAGAATTCGTAAGCGATGGAAGGTAACCTTGGCCTGAGGACAACCTCCAATGGTGTTGCTTTGGGGACTGTCAATCCAGGGCTTTCAGTCATATCGACTGGATTATCCGAGACTGTCCTCAATTCAAACCCATGAAGAAGCCGAGCAAGTGTCAGGTGCACAACCTGGACAGCGAATGACACCGCAGGGCACATTCTTCTTCCAGACCCGAATGGTGTGAATTCGAAGTCCTGGCCCCTTACATCCAAATTGGCATGCTCTTTCAGGAACCTCTCAGGCTGAAATTCCAATGGGTTAGCCCAAATGTTAGGGTCACGATGCAACTTCCAGAGGTTAACCACAAGGCGCGTGCCTGCTGGGATGTGGAAGCCAGCTACAGTGCAATCCTCCATGGCTTCCCTTGGTCCTGAGAGTGGTGCTGGCTGGTGTAGTCTGAATGTTTCCTTCACAATGGCTTGCATATATACAAGGTTCTTTATGTCTGTCTCGGCCACTTCGCGGTGCTTTCCCACGTGGGTGTCAAGCTCACATTGAGCTTTTTTAAGCATATTTCTGTTGTTTAGTAGCAAAGCTAGTGCCCATGTAAGAGCTATCGCTGTTGTGTCACTGCCTCCCAATAGAAGGCTCTGCCATAGAGATTACTTGATACTGTGAGATGGACTAAAAAACTGATTTATATTCACATACGAAATTTAGTCCTTTAATTTATTAGGATTTATATGATCGTTAGAAATTACTATGTCTGCTATAGAACAATTTCTTTTTTTGATAAATACTATAATGCAAAATGCAAAAATCGAACATAAACTCTGGATGTTTTGCCTAGCTGTATGCAGTATTGCAGAAAATGAAAGACAGAGCAAGGGCCTCGAGTTAGAGACTTTCCTGAAAACTTAAATCAAATACAGATCATCATTTACCCAAATTCCTTTCATACATGTGAAAAAAGCAAGTTTTGCCCCGGTTGCTTGAGTAGGTTTCAGCTGCAACAGAAAAGTATAAAACTTTTAATTGCAGAAATTTACTAGATACTTACCAAGCAGGTAGCCTTAACGGTTGTGTCAGCTTCATCAACAGAAATGTTACTATCATCCATGATAGAAAGCATTACATGGATGAAATCTTTCTCCTCCTCGCTGATGCTTCTGTTGAGCCTGATTCTTCGATGCTCATCCACCCAGCTCCCAAGCACGCAATCTAACTCCCTTGCCGTTCTTTTCATTTTTCCTATATATCCCTTCACCAAATCCAGCCAACTAAACAATGGAACAGCATCTGAAGCCAAATTTAAACCCACTAGATAGAAGAAATTTCGTAAAGCCTCTTGACACCTCTTTGCCTGTTGGTTGCCTTTTGCATCGGCACTAAAATATCGCTTCCCAGAAATCATTCTAACTGTTATGTTCGTTGCCATGTCCGCTAATCTTTGCTTCATTTCCACAACAACTTGCCCTCCATTCCTTGACGATTTCTCATAAAAATCTTTCATGAGCAAACTGGTTTCTGTGTCCCTGACATGCTTGAGCAACTCAAGCCTATGATTGGAGAGGAGTTCAACCATGACTAACTTCCTCATATCACGCCAATATCGCCCATATGGTGCAAAGCCGAACATAGTTTGGTTATAGCCCATGATCTTTAATGCTAAGAATTTCGGACGTGTGGAAAAGACCCTATCATTTGCAGTGAAACATTCTTTCACAATTTCCCAATCGCTCACCACAATTGTTGGATGAATTCCAAGGCGGATAGAGAAGATTGACCCATACTTATCTGCCATGCCCCCTAGTGTTTTATGCAGCAGCTGGTTTCTTCCTCCAAGAAGATGTAGGTGGCCAATAACAGGCCATGACCCTGCTACCTCTGGAGGCATCTTGCCACTTTTCTTGTTTCCTTTGGCACATATTGTGGCCAAGACAACAGAAATTATTGCAAGAAGAAGGGCAAAAAAGGAGATTTCTCGGAGCTCAATTAAGGTTTTCATGGTTTAGTTTGTAGTGGAGGTTTGGTACTAGGTTGATGTTTTTTTCAGCTGCTACTGAAAGAAACTTTCGAATTTAGACAAATGAAATAATTTTGTATGGATCACATCTTATTTTGTTCACTTGTTGATAGCTCATTTATGCCAAGTGAATCAGCCTAGCTGATGGTTACTGATGGGGGGATTTTCTTATCTGGTTTGGCACTTCTATCATATTCAACGACTAGTCTTCTCTGTAAACAAAACAAAAAAAAATGGAAAAGAAAATAACCATCACCAAGTTTGGCAAAAATATCCTTCTTAATGTATAACTACTGATTATTACTTCCGTGAACAAACAACCTTCTCTTAAAAAGAAATGATCTCTCGATGCAAATGATTTTCTTGATCATGATATACACAGTCACAACCACTACTTATTCACGAAAAAACGACAGGATACCTCGACAAATTTTCTAATGTATTTACATATATTTTTTAATGTTTTTGAAGGCTCAAACTCATTTTCTGTAATTTCCTAGAATATCTTGACAAATTCCTTAATAGCATTTTTGACATTTTCCATAATTCTAGTATCTCCTCTCCATGAAATTTTGAATTTTTTTTAAATTATATATATATATGTCAAAGATAATTTTTTAAAATAAAAAAATATTATTTTAATTTATTTTTAAATAAAAAACAACCGTTACCATACTGTTACACACATAAAGCATGGTCAAATGCATCTCGATGTATCAACAAAGCAATGGAATTCAAGTTATAGGTGGTGCTTTGAAATATGATTTAAACTGTATTTTTTAAATTTTAAATTAATTTTTTATATTTTTAGATCGTTTTCATGTGCTAATATTAAAAATAATTTTTTTAAAATAATAATAAAATTATTATTCTAATATATTTCAAAATTAACAGTATTTTAAACTGTAATACTATCACATACTTTTAAACACCCCGTGATCGTGTCCGTGATCTTTCTTTCCAAGGTTGTTGCCCTTTAGTGATAGTGATAAAGGGCACACCCTCCATTTTTTCTACCTCACGATTTTGAAAAACCAAAAACATTTTTAAAGAACACTTAAAAACATATACACTCTCAAACACACCCTCAAGGCACACACCCTCAAGGCGTGTCAAAGCATGGTCCCAATGATCATGCCGATCACAGGTAACATACGTCTGCAAATTTGGCTCTCGTGCATAGATGCTTCACAGGTATTTCACACAAAACAAGAAGCATATTCATGTTGGGCAGATAGTTCACAAACACCACCATGGTTCACCAGACAAATTTGATACCTAGTTAACATTTCTATGGAAAATTTTCTGCCATAGTTTACACCATGGGGAGATGAGCTGAACACTTCGAGTTAACTTTCAGATCATATTACGATGCCAAACTCTCTCCTGCCACGCAATGAAAATGCAAACTCCCAACAAACAAGCAACCAGTAGATGAATACAACGCAGTGAATGATACTGCAAACCTGACAAGAAACTAGGCCTAAGATCTGTTGTTCTGGTCCATTGATGCCAACTGCATTGGACAATATATTTACAGGCCTACTAAAGCCACAAAATTTTCTGTTCAAGCACCTAAACAGTTGAAAGTTCTACAAATTTGCTTTGACATCAAACATACCACAAACCACAGCTACACATCACCCAAAAGAAAAGGAGTTACTTAATAAAGTTTACCAATCCAGAAATGACCAACCATCATATGTCTATCTAACTTCATGCAGATGACATCTTATTGTTAAGGATGATTCATAAGTCCACCATCTTCAAGAACACGGAATAATGTAACTTTCAGCACCACATCCCTGGATTTCAGCAGCTCGAAGATACATACATCACCTTCCCCTAAGTTATTCTCCAATGTGAATTCATACCATCCCTGACTAAATTTAGCTCTGCCTCCCCTGTAAAGGCATCGAACAGGCCACTGTTTCCCATCAGGTAACTGAAGTATAATGAACCCTGAAACTCCATTTAGATTCTTCTCGGCAAAGCCAGATGGCAAATACTGCACGAAGAAAAGGAATTGCTTCTTTATGCAAAGCAAAGTACACTGTGAATTGCAAAATTAGCATAGCAGATCATTGTTAATAACAGATCATTGTTAATAACTCACCATAATGCAACCCCTGTATAAGTACGATGGTCGCAGGACAACCCTACAGTAAGGATTATCAGGTGCATATGCTTTAGCTGCATTCATTGCTCTTTCTCGTTCTTCAGCAGTGACAGTTCTCTTTCTTGCAGAAGCACTTTCATAAAATCTAAAGCGCATTTCACTATCATCATCATGTGGAGACGACAGCTGCTGCTCATCTGCAGTTTCATTGAGTCACTAACAAAATGAGAACATTCAATCCTAATGGCATAGTAAGAAGAAAACAAAATCTGAGTTAAAAGAACTCACTAGGATCGGCTTTCAGCCTTTTCCTTCCACGTTTTTTAGGTTTTGGTGTTTCTCCATCTGGACTGTAGAGTTTCACTTCATCTTGGGAATTATAGAGCTCATTGTAATGAGCACCTACATTCCGTGCTGATTCATTAGCAACTTGTGAAATGTTAGAACCCTTTGTCAACCGCATAGTATCTTCACCACTCCAATTTATGCAATTATTAAGTTTTGATCCACTGAACAAATTCTGCAGAGAAGGAGGATTGTAACTTTTGTTAACTATCAGTTGTGGAGGGGGGATGCCCGAGTTTTCAGCATTCTCATCATTGTCCAATTCTTCAAATGCAAGATATCTTTTCCCACTAAGAGAGTTGGAGTGGTAATTTATCTCAGAAGTGGGCAAATTGAATATATGAACATTGAAAATTGCATTCCCTTCATATCTAAAGATCAAAAAGTATCCAACATGGATAGCAAAACGTTCAACAAATTGCTGCCACCCATCGTGAAACCATAATTTGTCATCAGCTTTTATTAATCCTATGCGTGACACATGACCACCAGGAACAATGAGTCTCACAAAACTCGATATGTCATGTCCAAATTTCTTGACAAAATTATCTGGGATCCTCTGCAGAAAACCAAACCAAGTTAGGCTCCGTTTCTAAAAGGAGACTCAAATATTTTGTTCTCATAATTTAGTGTTGCAGATGACGATGATGTGGATAAGCTCAACTCAATAAAAGATTTGCACAAAAAGTCAATGCATAAAGTTGGAACATCCCACTTCCTTATAGTACCCAGCATCTCTAATACAAAATACAAAAAAAATCATCTCCAAGGCAAGCAGGCTCAATATCTTAGAACACACAAACGTGAAGTTTGCTCTGTGAGCAAACAGTGAAGAAGATTATAAAGAGAACATAGATCTCCAAATACCCAAACATGATGTTACATGATAACTACTTTCATGAGCCATGCAAAACCACAAAGCAAAGTATCAACTGCAGACTACAGTTGATTCTTGTGAACTAGTTGTTTTTGTTTTAATTGAACATGATTGTTATTCTCAACACCGCCACTTGTTTCCATACATGGTATATCCAAATGATCCTAACTATCAGGTATGGAAAGATATAGCATTGATTAAATCTAAAGCACAATATACAACAGAACTTGCAAGCTCAATGTCTAAATATCAAGAAAATAAAGGAAATGAAGTCAAGAAGTTTTAGTCTTTTTCTAGAGGACATTATTAGCGAGCTAAAGAAAGCTTTTCAAATCTCTAGAACAATTAAATGCAAGGGAGATTCATTAAAAAAAATTCCATGCTTCATTTTTTCCAATCATACGAAGCAATGCAAGAATAGTGACAATCCAGTACATTAAAACAGATTTTGAAGTCAAATATTATCATGCTTTCTTTAATTTCCAAGAAATCCTGTGAAGATAAACTAAAATTTCTATGTTGTGGTGCAGTGGAATGCTATGTAATGCAAGGAGAAACTGTTACTTGTTTTCTTCTTCATCCCTTGCATTGCATTATCGTAACATATCTGTAGCGGTAAGCTAAAGCTTCTTTTTTTTGGCTTTCTTTAATAGCTGTATCATAATATCTTAAGCTTCTGTTGTAAACAATTGTCAACAAACCACAAACTAACCTAAACAAAATTCCATAAGCTGAACAAGAAAGGATTTCTTTCAACAATATCTAAGCAAGCATTTCTTTTCTCTGGCATAATTCCAATTCTGATTTTCCACTGAAATCTCAATTCTTTGTTTCTAAAAAAAAAATTCAATTGATATTTTCCACGTAAAAATTCTTTCTGTACATTAAACAGAGAAAGAGGAAAATTGAAATTTTAGACGTTATCATGTTTTCAGTTCTCAACACTACAAGGCTACCTAAAAAAGGAGAGAAAAAAAAGGAAAGGAAGAAAAGGGAGTAGCGTTATTAACTGAGCTAAACAAAAAAAAAAACTACGAAAGCAAGAGGGTAAAAACCCAAATTCCAGTTGGCCTTCCTTCACTTAGTCCACTCCTAAGAAAAGAAAAGTTAGAATTCTTGTCAAAACCAAGAAGAAAAAAACACAAAAAAAAAAAACATAAAAGAAATAAAATCTAAAAAACTTTGACAAGCCCCTTTCTCTCAGGTATCATTCTATTCAATCTCATCCACTAAAAGAAGGTTTGGGTTCTTATCATTTCACAATTAATCTCACAAAGTTTCAAACTTTATGAAAACCAGGAAAAAAAACACTACAAAAGAAGCATGGGATAAGCAAGAATCTAAACAGCTATGACAAACCCTTTAACTTAAAATCACTCCATCTAATCTCGTCCACTACAGAAAGTTTTGGATTGTCATCAATTTAGTTCATAAAGTTTCGAACTTTATCAAAACCCCGCATGCAAAACAATCAAAAGACGCAAAAATGCAAGCAAATTAAAAAAAAAAAAAACAGATGGAGGGATAAGGAAAGATTTTTTTTGTACCAGTCTCTTTTCTCTGATGGTGCTAGAGAGAATTAGCTTCTGAAAAAAAGGTCTAGGCATTTCTCTTCTGGGGATTTTAAGTATTGTAGGACAGATGAAGTGAGGAGTGAGTCAATTTAGATCATAGTACACTAATTGAAAGATGAGTTTCTTTGATTTCAGATCTGCTGCTTCTCCACACAACACTAACTGATTGTTATTCAAATAGTGTTTTTCAAAATTAAGTTTAAAACCTCAGAAAAATAACACAACTTGACCTAAAAGGTGAACGAGTTATGTGTTTTCTCAGTGACTCACTGTATGGAAGAGGTGTGACTCGGAGGGCTGACCCACATGTTAATAATAGGTTAATTTTTTCCTAGTTGTATTTTTCCTTTTTTGGACCATATGGGCCAATCATTAAAGTGTAGAGATTCTCTACTTTGTACTTTCCTGTACTTGCTTAAATCTCCACCGTCTGATCTTATTTAGAAATCTGTTGATACTTGAAGATCTTTAAAAAAACCCAGCTGTTATGAATGACAGACTGCTTAAACCCACTGATCATATCCATAACAAAAAAAAAAAATTACTTATTCTAACATTTTTTTTTGTCATTTCAATAAAAATAAATGATATAAAGAAACAAAATATCAACAGGTTATTCATAATTGGAGTTTCTTGTAATAATGTTAGTGGTTTTCGTATTAAATAGATAATGAACATCGCAATTTAAGAATTTATTCATAAAAAAATATATAATTTAACTAGTTATATTTTAAATTTATTTTTAAAAATTACTTCAAGTTTCATAAATTTTATAATTATCAGAAACTTATATAATTATTAATTTCAAAACTTGTAAGATTAGTTCACAAATACTTAAATTAGCTCAAACATCCACATTATAAAAAAAAAAATACATGCATAAGTTTTTTATTGATAATTTTTAATTATTTTTTAGTATTGAGATTAAAATTGTGTTGTGATGAGAAATTTACTTTATTTATAAGTTACCAAAACAAATTATTTTCATAAACAATCACCCTCGTAATATATTAGTTTTTATTCCATAAAAAAAACATAATTAATTTAAAAAACAGGAAAAGAAAAGAAAGCTTACACTAATGACTAAACCACCAAGGCCTATCCACCACCACCACCCCCACCCCCACCTCCTTTGTCCTGGTGGAGGCCCTAAACAACTAATAAAAACATGGTATTGGCCACCTCGAGGAATCTTTACATTTTTTTTTTATCAACTACTGCATAAAAAAAAGGGTATAAAAGCTTAGCAAGTTGGGTCCAGCGCAGAAAATTTATTTTCAAGAATGTAGAAGAAGAGTCGTTTTCATATGGGTGAGAAAGAGGTAAAGTGACTCAGTTTGGATTTGAAGTTGACTCAGTGTGGAATCAACCACATAGGAAACTCCTTTATTTCTAGACAAGGTTTCTGTACACGTGTCAATCAAGGGTGAGTAGGGGACCATCACAGGTACATCACCTTCTTGGCTGTTGCAACTTGCAAGTGTTGGAGAGAGTTCAGCTCTGTTCCTTGTGGGCATGGTGCTGGAGAATAGTTGCCTCGCATTAATTAACCTCGAAGATATTTTGTGCCTGATAATCATTTCTTTTTCTTTTTTTTTAATCTAATTCTCAATTTTAAGATGCCTGTAATTTTATTGATGTTTTAATAATACCAAGAAATCAATATCAATTTTATTGATTTTTTCTCATTAGCTGGTGTCGATGGATTTGACAAATCTAAATTTGATTTTTACAGATACTGTGTTTGGTTAATATCTTAAAATAGAAAAAAAATAAAAAAAAAACATTTTTGTTAAAAAAACAGACAATGCATAAAATAAATTTTGAAGTAAATTTATATTTTTTTCAAAACATTAATGATGATGAAAAAAACAAGTCTTTTTATCCCAAACGTGTTCGTCTCTTTTCTATCTCTATCTCGATACAGTAATAAAAAACTACCTTAGATACGCCTACTCGTGTCATACTCCATAGTAACTATCTTGAATCCCACTTTTATGTGAGCGAATGAACAACCCCTCTGAAACCCTAAGGTGCGATTAATCATATGCAGAACAGTTTCTGAAAGATAATACACTACAGTACGGATATGAATTCATTTCCATTAGCACTTGGTAGACCATCACTGGCAGAAGATATACTTGCACAGAATGAGATGCTAATACGCACTTACGCAGTATAGCATCACCATTCCAAATGTTCAAACAAAAGGTTACAGATTTGCCAAATCTGTCAACAAAAGCTAGAAAGTTCACAAAAATGTATACATACTGCTTCCTTTGTATACAAAGCCATAGGAATTTCATCTTCAAAAGGAGAAGTTTCACTCTGCTAGGTCTTCTAGTAGTAACTACACTGGGACAAAAGCTGATTCCACTTATATTTTGAGACAATCTATATCTTTGAATCGCCAACTTCCTGCACCGCAAGGGTTTCCTTCTTTTCCTTCAACTTGTTATCATTATTGACAGTGTTATCACCATCAGCATCCTCATATCCATCACTGCTACCATCAGAGCTGTTCACTTGCTTTTCCTCTTCTTCATAGCCATCAGGATGAGGATTGGGACATTCATTAAGAATGGGGACTTCAATTATGTTTGAAAGGCGGTGCTCATCTGCATTTACAGATTCGTTGCAGGTGACAGGTCGTGATCCTTCATCTGCTGAGGACAGTTCTCCCTCTTCAGAGACCAAACTTTCAGCACCAGAGTCTCCCGAGCGTGTTTGAGCTCGACGTGTTTGAATGAGATAGTGTGCAACTGATTTAAAGCCAAGCCTTATAACCTGAAAGCAAATCAAAGTAAACCACTGCATCTTGCATTGGCCTCATAGTTCTTCTGTTGCCAAGCACAGAGGTAATATTCATTGCAGAAGGTTATTGACATCACCATAAACCAAATATCGATGCCAAGCACATGAAATTGTGCACCTGTCTGAGATGGCATTACGTTTTGCAATTATAAAACTAAGAAATTGAACATGCTGAAAATGTAAGATGCACCTTCAAAAGAATAAAAAATAAACCTGCACAGATCAGGGTTGTGGAGGAACAGTAGCTAAACAACAAGAATGACTTCTATGGACACGAGATTAATGGTATTAACCTTTCGATAGAGATTCCCAGTGGGTGCCCATCCTTTTGCATGCCGGCAAAGACTACAGTTACAAATTCCTCGACAAACAGGGCAAATCCAATTTGGATCTTGGTTGACCTCAATCACATTCTCTCCATATCTGTAAAACATGAAAAAAAGAAAATTGAATGGTCATCTATGAGCCCAATTCAGGAATTCATACTCATGATATAGAAACACATTAATAATCATATGGATTGCATGTTACAGAACTTGGAAGTGGATGGAAATAAAAGGAAACTTCGATAACCTTAATCCAAGCCAAATCATTTCATCGTCAATATTTGCGTACACCACAGTATTTTTCTCATACTTTCTTTATTTCTTTGAAGAATAAAATGGGATTTTCAAATATGGTGTTGAGGATATAATGTCTTATTTTTTAGGAAAGTGTTAATATGATCAGCGCAAACTCTCGAATATCAATAAATACCTCATGAATAAGCAATCTCCACAAAACTGTCCCTGGACCAAGTTGCATTTGCTGCAATGGGTATGGAGACCAAGAGTTTTTTGCCTGCAAGAAAGTAGATCATCTCTAAGCAAAATGATGGCATTGCTTCAGTGAACTGAGAGGGGGAGGAGGGGATATGCAAGCATCTTCTCGAGCACAGCAACATCCTTGAGTGCTAACAAATTGAATTTCTATTTCATGTTAAGTGGATAAAATTGACAAATTTTATATTCACAATAATGTAACTAAATTGTGTACAGTGAGTTTTAGAGCAGTTATCGTATGCCATTCTTTTCTTGGAGTATTGATGAGTTGTGAAAGCTGGGATTCAAACCCCAGTTCTGTCCTCTCTTGCTTTAAAAGCGTAGCAGTGAGCTACAAGCCCATTGGTTTTCCATGCCACATGCATGATCTTTTTTCATCATTTGCCTCGAGCAAACGGTGCAGACAAATGGATGAAAGGCATGGAAGTAAAATGATAACAACATGAGGAAAGCATTAAGTTTATACTAACACTCTGCAGTGTGTACAACTTAAAAAAAGGAAAGAACCAATCACCTGCATTGATGGCATGTTTCTCCCATCTCTGGATCATAGACGCGCCTCCCATCCTTGCCACATCCATCCACATTCAGAGTCCAGGTAGTCTTATGGTCACCCAAAAGATTCTCATCTTCTTCTGTGTATATTTCTGGCTGTGAACCTTCTCGTAATTGAATCTCTACATCCATAGAGGTCTCCTTCTTTCTTGTAGGCCGTATCTCCATGTAATTAATTGGATCCATGATTTTCAACCTTAAAAAAAACACCAGACAAGATAATAACATATTCACAAGCATAAAGTTAGAACAGGGAAGAAACAATCGAGGCCCGAATACTCAGGATACAACATAAGGTTAGACACCAAAAGTTTTCATTTTCCTGCCCAATTGAGTTATTTCTTTCCTGACAAACGAAAAACAACAAAAAAAAAATTATATTCACTTAATTGTCTTAAGTCACAAGTTTTTGAGACCTAAGTTTGCTAGAACCGTTTGTTGAGTTCCTCTCTCTTGCTTTCTTTTCTAAAAAGGTTAAAGTTTCCCCTATAATTTGTAGCGGCAACCTTATTTTAAACAAACAAGAGTACAGGACATTCGGAATTCTTTTTCTGCTCATGCCTTAATACCTCCAAATTGCAGACAACCAAAACTCGGAAAATGGGGCCTTCAATTCTGTGAGTTTGAAAATTGGTAATCCCAAATTATATCCAACTCATCTTCAAAAACACAGATTATAAAAGCAAGGCACAGAAAAACTGCTCTTTCCTTTGCTTAACTATCCCAATAACCAAAAAAAAAAATTCATAGAAAAGGTAAATTTACCTGGAGGAGCGTCTTGGGGAAGCAGAGACAGGCAAAGGGGTATGGGGTTTCTTTTCAGAAGAAACAATTCCTGGGGTTTTCTTAGGTCGGCCTAGCTGTGCCTTGAGCTTAAGAGAAAGGTCAAGAAGACCCAACTTCTGCATTCTTTCCTTGTTCTCTTTGATCCTCTGGTCCCTGAACTGCTCATACCCTGACATTGCCCCTGATCTCGCTCCATTTCCCTTCTGTACAATCCTTTCATTGTTACTGTTAACACAATGGCTCCCATTCTCACTGGCAATAGTGTTAGTGTTGTTTTGCTTTGTTCTCGTTCTCCTGGTTGACACCATCTTTTTACTTCCCTCCCTCGCTCTCAAGTCTCAATCAATTAAGATTCAAGACTGTCATAATCAATAATGTTAGAAATGAAGGGACTTTCTTTTTAGGGTGGCGGGAACAGAAAAGGCGACGGATCGAATGAGAGAGTGACACCTAACGAGAAGCGAGTTTACGCCATAGAACGTGTTTGTATTAGTTTTTAGAATTTAGATTTGTAAAGTTTGTTTAAAAACAATTATAAATTATAGTTTTTTTTTATTTTAATTAAGGTTTTATATTGAGAGTTTCTACTAAGATTCTATTTGTTTCCTATAAAGTTTTTTTCTGAAAAATATTTTTTTAATTTTTTCATGTTTAATTATATTATAAAAAATTGATTAATAAAATTCATTTTTCATCAAAGAAAAATATAAGTTTTAGATGGAGAGAAATGTTTTTCAATTTTTTTTTAAAAAAAATCACTTTACATGAAGAACAAAAAACTAAAATAGTATAATATTTTATTTATATATATGTGTGTGTGTGTGTGTGTATAATACTTTATAATATAATAGTATTAAAAAATAATAAATTACTAATATATTTATGTAAGAAATAATATATTAGGATATATCAATAAAAAGTCTAAAAATATATTAATTTAATATATTAGTGCATAATATTGCTAGAAAATACACTCGAACACCAAATATATTATATTATATATCAATTATACATTTTAAATCATATAAATTATATTATAAAATTAAAATACTATAAAAAATAAAATTATTTTCAATATTCTTCAAATACCAAAAAAATATTTGATAAAATAAAAATCCAGTTATTTAAAAAACAAATTATAACTCAAAATATATTATTTCCCAACATATTTTCTTTGACATGTCCAAAAACAGTAAAATGATTTGCACTCATTTTTCATTAAACATTAAAAATTAATTCGCTGTAATTTATTTTCCATGGAGATCATTTTTTCTAAAGAACACTATTTTTTAGCAACTCAAGAAGATGTTAATTATACAGTTTCAACCACGGTCCCCACCAGACAAATCCTTAGTCACATTCTATGGAGTTTGTCGCCTCGATCTCCTCACTTTAGTTAGTGCTGAACTGAGGGGGTTGCGGAAAAATACTACTAAAACAAGTTAAAAAGAGATTTGAATTAAAAAACAACATAATTGATAGATAGTACAGTATAGATACCATTTTCCATCCTTTTGTTCTGTTAGACTCTTTGTAAACTCGGCCAGAAGATGTGGGCAAACGTGCGTGTGAGAGGAGCTTGGAAACACACTAGGGATGAACCAATGTGAGTTAAAATTATATATCACAGATTTTGTTTTTAAATGTGCGACGATACAAAATCCCCATAACAAGGGGTACAGCTTGAACAAGAAGAACACAAT
>Ga0307516_10001451_pt1 | contig 32766 bp, 39 predicted proteins | sample 19_EM_MG_FD_203310 | JGI IMG/M metagenome (GOLD analysis project Ga0307516, IMG submission 203310) | Populus trichocarpa ectomycorrhiza microbial communities from riparian zone in the Pacific Northwest, United States - 19_EM | ecosystem: Host-associated > Plants > Roots > Unclassified | place...
TCTAGGACTTGGGGACTACAGGGGGGATATCAATATTTTACCCTGGCCTAAATGTTGGACTAAATGTGAAGACAATACATAAAGTTTAATTTCACATATAATCTGGTACACAATTTGAAGTTGTCATCATATTTTACCCAGATTATACTTGAAGTTTACACTTAAAGTTTTCCACTACATTTTTCCTAGTCCTAAATATTCACCGCCGTGTTGTGAATGCACTCTGATCCCGACGTAACCAACTTGCAGAGTTTGGTTCCTTGATAGTTATGTAAAGTTTGACTACCGGGGCCGAAAGGCACGGGATGGGCATGTGCAAATTTCCTGGTATGTCATCGGTTTATCATAAACAACGAGCGGACGGGAATGCTGCCTACATCTAGCTCCGGGTTTTCTGGTTCGTTACAAGTCCCTATTTTTCCCACTGACTTCTGAAAACGCCAGGTTTACCGTCAACAATCTCTTTAATGCTGAAGGCTGAGTTTGCGTCGTCACGGGCGGGGGCACGGGCATTGGTCTCATGAACGCTCAAGCCTTCGCCAACAGTGGCGCAAAGGTTTACATTACCTCCCGCCGTCGGGACGTCCTTGAAAAGGTGGCTCTTCCCTTGCATATCCTCGCGGAATGCTCATTCCCATAGTCTGTGACATCACTTCCGAGGACTCAATTCGCCAGCTTGTCGACGATGTCAGGAAGAACGAGACTCAGGTCGATGTGCTCGTCAACAATGTTGGTGGCCTCGGGACGAGGGAAGCAGGGAAACAGGACGAAAGTGTCCAGGCCCTCGCTGAGGACCTTTTCAACGACGACCCAGCTCAGTGGGAGGATGTATACAGAACAAACGTCATCGGTGCATTTCGTGTTTCTGCTGCTTTTCTGCCCTTTCTCCATGCGGTGACGACAAGTCGCCCCAGACATACTGGTTCAATTATCAACATCTCATCCATTGCCGGTATCACTCGCAACACTTTCGACCGCGTCAAATACAGTGCGTCAAAAGCGGTGACCGTTCATCTGACGACGATGCTTGCTCAGAAATTCAGGAGCAAGGCCATCCGAGTCAGAGTAAACAGCATCGCGCCAGGCATCTTCCCGACAGAAATGGCAGGCGAGTGCTCATCTCATAGCTCTCGTTTTCGATGTTTTTAACTGTCGAAATACAGCGGCCTTCTTCTACCGAGCCAAACGAATCTCAGCCCAACGCTGAGCGATTGATCAGGCAGATGCAGATTCCTGCTGATCGCACAGGTCGCGACGAAGAATTTCCTTACATAAGCAGCATTGATGTTAGCATGTGACCAGTACGCCTACGGGCAGGTATGCATTTCTTGTTTTTATTCAGCATGGCATTTATGTCTCTTAGACGATTGCGTTCGATGGTGGTTACCTACTGGCACATGGCTGATCTTCTCACGAAGATCTGCACATCTCAGCTTATTACTAGACTTGTCGTATTTGCTTACACGGTTCCTTGTCACAGTAAATGTTTGGTTAGGTGAATCCAGAACGGTCAACCCATCGCGGTTAATATGACCACTAGCAAGGGGGCCAAGGAAGTACTACAAACAACTTTGAAACCAGTCGATTGTTTTAGTATTGCTGGCCTATGATGCTAGGTGACCTAATTCGAGCCAAAATGTAAGTTGATTTGAAGCAGCCTTAAGCCTATATGGCTCAGGCTGTGTCGTCACCTTCCAGGGCTATATTCGCCAGCTTGTTGACGAGATCAAGGAGAGCGAGGCTCGGATCGATGTGCTCGTCAACAATGTAAGTAGCCTTGGGACAAGGGAATCGGAAAGAAAAAGAAAGTATTCAGCTGCTCTCCGATCATCTTTTAACCAAGACCAAGCACAATGGGAGGATGTGTACAGAACCAATGTCATTGATACTTTCTTTGCTCATCTGACGACGACGCTTGCTCGGATGTCCAGCAGCAAGACCACCCGAGTCAGGGTAAACAGCATCGATGGCGCCGGACATTTTCTCCTCGGAAACGACTCATAGTGGGTAGCTCTGATGGGTGCAACAAATCTCGGGGAAAGCGAAGGGGCATCCCTACTGATAGCCCAGGTCGTGACGAAGATAATACTGCTCGAACAACTTTGATGTTAGTGCGCAACGAGTACGCCTACACGCAGGTGTATTTCTAACTTTTATGCAGTTCGACAGTCATGTTCTCTTTAGATGGTTACCTTTTGGCGCTTGGCTGAGATGTTCGTAAGTTCTTCGTATCTCAGCTCATCCTCAGGTTTGTTACTTTAGCTAGTATAATTCCCTGTCAAAACGAGTGCCCCGCTCGGAATATAAATAATATACATGATTGTCCCAGTGAGTTTGGGGAACAATTGTCTTCCATCGAATCTTTGGTCTGCCTTGGGGAGACTAGTGAGTTTGAGAAATCCATGAGTTTGTAATCCAAAATAATGTTAGCCTGTGTTGAGAAATAATTATATCATATGCATATTCATAGGATCGTCGCAATGTTATATGTCCCTGCCCTGTGCCAGGTGTCGATGTATTGTTGGCTCCTCCCGAAGGCTGTTGACATAGTGACCAGGCGGGACAGAGCCAAGTGGATCAAGGATAGATCCGGCCCCCCTCCAAGACGGCAGATTGGGAAATAACGAGAATGGGGTGCTCGATCGTTGCCGGGGCACATCTAGCCCTTCGCTCGAGCTCATGCCCTGCCTTTCTGGAATTGAAGAGACTCCAGATGAGGACGATGACGTAGTTACAGTAGTGGCACCAGTAACGCCCGAGATAGTGTGTGAAGCTACTTGTTTGAAGTTCTGGACAGTTCTACTCAACGTCTGCAGGACCGAGGGATGCTCCAAGAAAGGCCTGCGCTGGTCGGAAGGGTTGGTGTCCTCAGCATGGTTTACAAATGATGAACGAATCGATGAGTCCGAGAGGCCACGTCGATGGAAGGTATGATCAATGTTTTCTTCCTCCAGCCCGTTCCTGCAAATAATCTCCGCATCGAGCACCGCGTCAACGTCTCTGGACATATGAGATACGTGACGTTTCCTCGCCGCGGCTTTGCCAACAGTGGCAGAACCATTATCAGGGGCGTTGGATCTGAAATAAGTGGACTGGACACGTCGGGGAACTCGGGGAAGGACGACCCAAGGGTCGGAAGTGTCGTCACGTGGTGCACCTGCAAAGATGTCCATGACACTACGAACATTCGATGTCGTTGCCGTCGTCGTCGTCGTCGTCGGAGGGTGTGGATTCAAGTCTGGGGGCTGGTTTTTTACAGCAGCGGCCGCAGCAATAGGGGACGATGAGAACACGTTTGTCACCGACCTGCCAGCACCCGCGCCAGAGAATTCAACATTCACCGTAGTTGTAGTGGCAGCGAGGGCAGGTCCAATCTTGGGTACTGCCGGTCGTGGGTGTCGAAGCTCTGCTCTTCCTCTGTTGATTTGCCGCGAAGGAGAAGTCGTTAACTGAGAACCCAAATCGTGCAGCGAGGCTCCAAACAGCTTGGAAAAGGGGGCCATCCAGCTCAATCCAAGGACGGATCCGGAAGACTCGCACTCTCTTTCCATAGCTTCTGCTCTAGCAGGGTCGAGAGCCATTTCACTAACTCTGCTTGCAATGGACGGTTCCAGGATAACGTCATTTAGTGCGACACGCATCTGGCCCATCTCGTTGAATGCATCCTTGAACAATTTGAACAACCCACGAAGGTCTCTTCGTGTACACAAAAGGGTCATTTTCTCGTCCTCAAGGAACATTCGGTACTGGGCACGGAGTTGAGCGAGTTCCGATAGGATGTTGCCAACCGTTGTACGCGAGAGGTGCTTAACATCTGCACCTCGGAGATGCTGCCGTTTGAGGCGATTGGTGAGTGTGAGGGCGTCAGCTTGGGACATCCGGTGTAGAAGGGACATCATGCGCTCCAAAAGATTTGACATCGGGGAAGCCTGACCATCAAAAAGCGAGGAGGAATCAGAGCGTCCATCTTGTAGGCAAGGTGAATATGAGTACTGGTCGATGTAAGATGGTGTGAGATGAGCAGTAGGGTTCCCACCAAGCCAGCAGTCGGTCTGCACCGCTTTCGTGGCCTGGTGGGCAAGTAGCAGCCCTTGATCATATTCGGATTCCTCGGTATCGAAGCTGGATTGAGATGACGGGTAATATGAATGCGGGTAGGTGGCGAAAGAGCCTTTCGGCGCAGACGCTAACAAAGACTCCGCGGGCGAGAGTGGCCGACGATTTGTTTCGGGAGTTAATGGCTCCTGCTTGCCAGATGAAGAAAGGGAATAGGCAATGATAAGTCACTCACGTAGCCGCATCGAGACCCTGGCTCCATACTTGCAGGACGTTTTGCAGAACCCAGCAGCAACTACAAACATGGAAGTTAGTCTGCATATTTGAAGAGGGCAGTATTAAGCCTACTGAATCCTTCATTAAAGAGGAAGGCCCACTTGCAGTGCACGCATGCTTTGGAGGCGCTTCGACTTCGGTAACTATTTGATATTCAACCAGGTTGAGAAAAATCAGGCATGCAGCTTACTTCTTATCGGAGGTGGAAGAATTCTGTGCTCCTCTACCCGTGCTTGCAGCGCTTGGATGTCTTCCCGTGACTCTGTCAGAAGATTATGTAGTTGCTCGTTGTCCGTTTTTAACGCTTCATTGTCAGCAACTAACGCCTCAAGTACTCTTGAGACCTCGGCATTATCTTCGATTGCCGACTTTCGTATATGCTGAGGTCATGTATATCAAACTAATATGGCCAAACAAAAAGTGTAAGGCTCACGCTATTCTGCAGGTCTTCCAAACGGGTACGGACTTCTTGCAGGAGCGATTCCGATGATTCTAGTCGACGGGCTCGTCTCATTTCAAGATTGCCTTGCAAGCGACAAATTTCGGCTTGAAGTTTGTCTGCATAACGTGTAAGGCAAGTGAGCAGCTTTATCCGGGTCAGGGGTTAATTTACCTGCACGGTCTTCGAGGGCGACCAGTCGCGTTTCTGCGAGTTTGGCTCTATGAACTTGGCTGTCGCGTTCCTGGCGTATGTCATCATTCTCCTGGAGTACCGCAGCCAGCCTAGCATCCAGAGCTACTGAACGAGCGTGATGTACTGTCAACTTCGAAACTGCACTGCGTTCTTCTTCAAGTTCACGCAGGGTATGCTTGTTAGATGCCTCTGCAATCTCATTGTTTACGAGGGCTTGGTTAAGTTGCTGTAGTGCAAGAATTAGGGTCCACTATTACAACTCCAATGATTGAACGGGCGAACCTTCTGGAGGACAGTATTCTCTCTGATCAGCTCAGCAATCCGGGCATCTACTTCGGCATTTTCCTTGTCGACTTCATCGTTTGACTCGACCTCGGAACTCTTCTGGGGAAACACGTCGCTTGGCTGCGCGTGGCTTAGGAGAGAGTATGCAAAGGGCAATTCAGCCTGACGAACCTCATGTTGCCGCACGTAAGCCTCGTGTCTCCGCAACAAAGCAGAGCCGACCTCTGTGGGGGAACATTTTACAGTGCTGAAACAATCTTGCTGCCTTTGACCTACCAGCACTCAAGATGAGTCTGCTCTCAAGCTTGCCCTTCAATGCCAGCCAATTCTTTGTGGTCTCACAATCCTCTTCCCCACAGCAGCAACATAAATTTTGGAGCTCTGGAGAAGGTACTCGGGAGAAGTTGGTCAGGGCAAGTGTAAGATCGTCGATTGGGCTGGTTGCTTGAAGACTACTAGCTAACACAGAGTCTGGGGTAGCTGGACGGCGAGTATCTGAGCTTCCTGGCATCGAATGGGAATCTTCTGAGGATGTTGAAGTCGTCAAGCCAGTGAGGGGTCGTGACGAGCGGCGACGCTGCAGCGTCTCGACGCGTTTAAGGCAAGGAAGTTAGGGAGGCGTCCGAATTAGCAGGTGCTACTAGTTATTGAGTACCCGTGAGAACTTTTTGGTTCACTTCCGAAGATATGATCCGGTCCACAGAAGACAAAATGGTATTACTGTAAGTTGGGTGCGAAGACAATGAACAATACGTGAATGGCAGAAGATGAAAATGCCAGATATGATCTACACAGTACCCTTGAATTATGAAGATGAACAATTTACCCCAACCCAACAATTTTGTTAACCAGCTCAGAAATCCAAGCGGCAATCTTTGACCATTGTCCCCTATTAGGAGGTAGGAATTGGAAGTTCATCATGAGTCCTTCCATTCCCAAGTCCTCCAGCCGTTTTTTAAGCCCTGGCGTTACGCTTCCCTCGTCGGCAGTACTAAGTGTAGACGTGGAGCCCCTTCGCAATGCGGACACTCGGAGGTGGTCTTGAGACAGCCGAAATAGGTTCGATGCAAGCCTAATAATAGCAGCGTTTCCAGAGATCGCAAAAGCGTCCTTGATTTTGTCTTGCAACGTTTCGTATCTGCAAAGATAGTCAACAACATAGAAGTTGAAAACTAGAACACAAACCGTACATCATAGACGAAAGGTTTGGATGGACAGTACCAATGTCCAACAGTAAATTGTACAACATCTCAGTCTCAGAATCGTCTCCCTGAGCAGTTGTAAGCATGGTTGTAGCGAACGTCACCCCCAGTAGCGCAGCGTTGACGCTGATGGGAGCCCGTGGGATAAAGTCGTTCCCGGCTGCGCTCTGCAGTAATTCCTCTGCCCGACTGTCGTTCTCGCGCAAGGCTGCTGCGCTCTGCAATAACTCCTCTGCCCGACAGTCGTGCAAAAGCTTAATATAGGAGTCGCGAGTAGTAGCGAATGGAATGAGTGCTATGAAGTAGCCAAGAGCATCTTCACATAGCGTCGTCGCTGGACCGGAGGAACGAACGGTAACGGCGAGCAGACTCCTCAACACCATCTCTGCAGACGATTTCAAGTGGCTGTGACGGACACCCTTGAAAATGATAGCCGCCAGAGAGAAGGAGAAGCTGGACTCAAAGGACAGACACAAAAGGCGATCAAGTTGACTGACTGTGTCCTCCAATTGAGTGCGACCGCCAAGAAGAATGGCGGGTATCGAATTGCCTTCGAATGCACCATGCTTCTCCAATGTTTCAACCGTCACACGTAGTAGGTCGGCGGCTTCTGCATAGAAGGCTGGATAACTTGACTGGAGGAGAGCTACAGCCAGCCAGAAAAGTTGAGGGAGGTAACTCGAGCCTTCCACAAGGGCCGGTACAATCCTGCAAATACACCTTAACATACAGACGACGGTTACCGTCTCTGTTTCTGTGGATTGCCCAAGAGCCGTCTTGAACGCAACAAGCATTTGATACACAAGGTCATCGTCGACATCGGACGTCGCAAGCGTGCCAAGAACGAGGAAAGCTCGGGACTGCATCGCAGCGGGAAGCTGGAAAGCGGTAGACGTCGCTAGACTCATCCACCGTGCTCGCCACACGTTAAGGAGAGCTGGAAGCGCACATGAGAGGATATCACAAGCTAACCAAATTGTACTCTTACCCCTTGAACCTGAGGTAACCTCCATGATTCTTACAAGGAGTAAAGTCAGAGCCTCGTGCAAATCGATGGCAGCCTTGTCGTTCGGTGGGTCGTAGTTGTAATAATCACTTGTGAGTGACTGCCGAGTAAGACCAAAAAGTTGAAGTTTCTCAGCCGTCATTAGCCCGTCAACGAGGGTGCGCAGTTCAGGACCACTAGGGTCATCGGCCCTTGTAAGGAGCAGCGACTGAAGGAAATTCATAATGACACCGTAGACCGATTTTCGCACAAGAGTCTGTCCGGTTCCGGCTATAAGAGTGACAACGTGGCAGATATCCGGGAAGTATAACTGGTCGTGCGCAAACTGTTTTGAATGGTTGCTGGCAACAAGAGCAAAGCGTGTCAATGTGGCTATTTCGTTCCAATGGATGTTATCGGGTAGGGTCTTTGATGGTTTGAGGGAAGTCTTTCCAAGAACCTTCCTAAGCTTCACGAAGACCTTGCCCCTGACGTTGACAGAAGCAAGACCAGCCGCTGTGCGTGCGATGGTCTCGCACCTGCACGATCCTATACCACCATCGGCGGCTGCTCGAATGAGCTCGTCCAATACCACATTCACGATTGACGAGTCAAGCTTGCCTATTTCGGCCCAGACGTACTTGTGAACCATCGCAGATATCTAAGAAACATTAGAACGGAAGCAGGACCGCAGAAAGTAACGAACCTCCAGGTCAGTGATAGTCAGGTCAATGAGGGCACGAATACAATCACGTAGGCGTGCACCAGAGTGTTCATACAGAGGATTTGGGGGCGTGCAGAACAGTACCAAGTTCCTCACCCACGGGCTCATGTATTGCAGACAATTAATCCGCTGGGCAACTTTAGTCTTGCCCATTCCCAAGGCCATCACATTGAGAAAATCCAGTGTGAGTTTTGGCGCAAAACTTGCAAGACGTTCGCTAAGGCTGATGACAAATGTAGAGATATCGCCGGGTATTATACCGGCTTACAGAACATACCGGTAAGCACGAGCACAATGCGTTAGATGACATTGCTTACCCTTGGAAGTGATAACAGGATTCTTGCCATAGTCCAGATATGAGCAAATCGCACCCAATAGGTCATAGGCCGCACTACGAAGCTCCTCTTCTTCCGAGTCCACATTGAGCATACCGACATGAAGAAGAGTAGCAGAAACATTCGAGAACCTAGGGTACTTTTCCGTGCTGAAGGAGTGAGTATCGCGGAGTTGGCTCTTCGCAGCCCTAATAGACTGCACCAAGAAAGGGTTAGCCCTGCACGACAGAAGAGTCTGGCACACAAACCTTAACAATAGCATCACGAGATTGCGAAGAAAAGTACGAAGTAGAATTCTGTCTGCTCAATCGGATGATGTATTCATGGGGGTCCAAACCAGTGGACACATTGTAAGCGTCACTGATATCCGCAAGGGGGATGATCTCAGTGCATTTGCAAGACAAGGATGGAGATATCACAGCAGCTCGTATCTGTCAAGGAATTAGTCTAGTTGGCATGTATTACAGGAAGTCTTCTAACCGATGTTATGCGGATGTGTGTAACCGCAACTTCCATTTTGACTGGCATGCGAATCTCGTGAGCCTGCCTCATTGTCACGTCCGTAAATATTGAACCCTGTTCACTCTCCAAGGATGCTACGAGGCAACCCATCAGTTGGTTGAGTGTACAACAGTCCAATACGTACCAGGATACTCCAGCGTGGAAAGACAGGATTGGGGAATGTGCTGCAATAGTTCATTAACTGAGGGACAAACTGTTACTCCAGTGGAAAGGATCGTTCCTGATGGAAATTCGTTACGGGAAAGAAATAGCTTTAACAAGTGAGATACATACCTGCCGATATGTTATACATTCGCCTTAAATAACGTTGAGTCAACGAGTTAGCGTTGAGGATATAGACATTAGTGAAGCGCTCGCGAATGTCAAAGGGGATGAGCTGTGAACATGTATTCATCCACTGGACAGGGATCTCGGATGTGGATGTGAAGGAGGTGCAATCCAATATGATCTCGTAATATTTATGGCCATATTCTGGGCCAGTTAGCATCTTAACCGTGTTAAGCCATAAAATCTTGCAAAAATGACAAGAGTTACCTTCAAGATATGATACATTAACAACTCAATGTCTAACGCCTCCACATCTATTTTGCACACCCGCAGGACAAATATCGCAGTATGATTCTACAGCATGCTCGGCATGAGTAGTAGTTGAAGGCTTCAGGGTATACGTACCGTCGGGGCATCTGCAGGCACGAAGATATCGCGTACGGATTCGATACTTCGGTGGGAACATCTATTCATAAGGGAGATAAAATCACGATGGTCGGAACTCCGATACTGCGAGAAGCGAGGAACTTCAGGGGCTTCCTGGAGTTCGACAAGAAGGCTACAAAGGTGGTCCCAAGCACGTTTAGCCCCAATGGTAGCCGAATTTTCCTCGTTGGAGGGCTTCACATAGCTCAAAAGTTCCTTGCCAATCTTGTCCGCATGCTTGTCCAGGAAACGGTGTAACACAATAGTATCTGTGTCGTCGGCAGTCATGCCCAACCATTCACCGGATTGCTCTTCGGCAGCAGCAGCGGAGTATTTCTGGATAAAAACGTGGTTAAACGCCTTTGCATGATGCTTTGTGTCACTCACGTTGACTTCACTCAGATACCGAGTGACATTCGTTATGTTCTCTTTCAAGAAATCGTTCAGGACAACCATATGGGCTTCCTTGGCAAAAAAGATGTTGTTAGCCAGGTTCTGCACAACCTTGGCAATAACCTTGAGGCCACGTCGGATGACCCCATCGTCCTTCGGCACTTCAACATCCACTATCTCAGGCGCAACAATGGCCGGGGAAATAAATCTGTGGGGGTAAGCAGTATACAAGTTCTTCGACGCGATGGACGTACCTAAGGAATATGAAAGCTCCAAGAGCAGCAAACTTTGATTCTGGCCACACTTGGTACACTGCCTTCGCAAGGTGCGCACACACCTCTCGGAACATCCTACAGGTTGTGAACGTCGAGTCCCACTAATGCAATGGTGGCGACTCACGGCGGAAGCGTTGGAACGGAAGCACTGACGATGTCCAGGAAGCTGGAGGCAATGAACTCTACGTCCCTCTGATTTTGTTCCAGCTTGTCGGGACCAACTCTAACGGGATCAAGGTCGTATGAACGACCAGGGGGCATTGTAGCCATCGCATTTATCAATGGTACGATCAAGCTCCGCAAGTAGTTGTAACCGTGGATCCTGGCAAACGCCGACAAGAACCTGGTGCACGTCGAGTTGCTTCGAAAGAGGTCTGCATCACTCGCTATGTCTGATGTCAGTATCCGCTTGCACGTATACCAGAGTGACTTCACTTGTGTGGGCAATTTCCCTGTCAATCATGGTTTTTAAGAGGGCCATTAAGGAGGCACGGGTATCAAAAATATTCATCAGCACGGAGATCATCATGTCGACTTCACTCGGAGGACAGCACTCGCATATCACCATGGCGAGCACCATCTAAACGAATCACTAATAACCGACGAGGAAAAGAATGAAAACGTACATCATATCCCCTTACAAGCTAAATCACAAAAAGGCGTTAAAAGGGTTCATTCAGAAACGGACGGATTGCATACCTCGCGTAGCTGGTTCCGTCGAGCTTGCAACTCAGGATTGCCCTGTGGTTCGAACTTTGTGCCCTTGCCTAATACACGCGCAAAGACATGTACGAATATCGTGCGCTTCCTAAGATCACCATCATAAGCGAAGGATATGCAATGCTTGACACCATTCTCTGAATTTGCTACCACAAGATGTGAGAGACCCGTGATGACAAGGTCCCGCAAATTAGCATCCTTTTGGGAAGCCTGTGACCTCTGAACAAGATATTAATGGGGAGAGTAATAGGTAGCATATTCACTTCACCTTCAGCAGAGATGGGACATCAGAGGAGCTATCCGAAAACTACCGTGGGTTAGCATCGGCCCACTGACTACCAATAGTGTTGTCTTACGAGACTGTCTGGCTGGCAAATTTCGACGGCCCCTAAAAGTAGTTGTACATATCGAATAAAAAGTCGAGAGATCGCATGTCCCAAATCATCGCCATCATGCGGGACATTGGTATCTATGGGCTGCAATTTGAGCCGATCGAGGAGTTTGACGGATGTCTTCAGGCATGCTAGGTTAAGATCATATTGAACTTGAGCGGTATCAGGATCCAGCTGGAGGCGAATCACTGTGACAAACAGGCTTCTAAGGACACGCGAGCAACGTACCAAGGTTGGATCCTGGAACCACGACATAATGGTATCCAGTACGAGGTTACGAGAAACGTCGTCCTTCCGTAAGGTCAATGTGTCCGTACGTTCGCATACACTATCGCAAAGGCCACAGAATTTTACACGAATGCGATTTGCCATAGTTTCGTTGAAGCGCGAGATAAACCCAGCCAGAAGGTGGAGGATGGATCCTAGATCTGTGCTGAGAGCTTCGTCAGATGGTGACTGGGCATTTTCAACCAGCATTTTTAAGGAAGATATCAGCTACAACTAATTGTAAGCATCGGTAATATTGGGCAAACTATTTACCAACCTGGTCGAGGAACAAACCGTATTCCTCCTTATATTCCATTCCTGCACCGTCGGTGATATTACGCGTTATCCTATATGATTCGCATAAGTCAGGTTGACAGCAATGCTCAACGAAACCACTTACTCATCAAGGAACCTGAATAGCTTTGAGAATAGCCGGGGGCTTAACTCTGATCCAAGGGCTTCTCTTGCGACTTCACGAACGCGAATATTTCCGTCCATAAGAGCCCCAGTCAAGAATTCGATGAACGCGTTGACCAATTCCTCTGGGTCACGCAAGGCTCGCATTTCATCAGGTAGGTATTCTGCTGGAACCACGGCAGTCAAGGCAGACGGATTGTGCACTTCTTGGACAGTTGCGCCCCCAAATGTGGCCAAAAATAATGTGAGATTCTTCCATTGATAAAACTTGTCCTGTAAAAAAAACATTCAGTAAACGCAAATGCATCGGAAGGGAAGTATTGTGTACATCAAGCAATCGTGACTGTTCCGGTTTCGATAAATGGTACTCATCGAACGCAGCAGAAGCGGCCAATGGATTAGGAATAACGAATTCCGACAATGCATTCCATCTCCAAAAGCACTCTTCCCAAACCGCAACATTGATGGGAGAACAATATGCCACTAGGCGCAAAAGTTTCCTGACGCGTTTCTGCTCACGGACACGACCTATGACACCTCAGCATGAGGAAAGAACCAATTTAGCCATCCAACCTACCAACGATGACAACACTGGGGTCTCCGAGCTGTTCGTAAATCGGGTTGCGTTTCGAGCGTTCCTCCTCGGTGAGTCCCATATTACTCGGAGCCTCAGGATGTCGCTCTGCTTGCGCGATTGAACGAAGCCCTTGGGCCGCAAGCTGGGAAACCTCGCTATTCACGGAAGTTAGCGAGACAAGAAACGCAATTTCAGCCAACGCAAATGCGGGCACACGCATTGAGCTAAACTGCACTTTCGCAGTTCGATCACCCTGAAGATGAGGTTAAGAACTAGGTGTGTCAATGATATTCTGTGGACATACGTCACCCTTCCTCTGATAGGCTTCAATGACCTGAGAAGCAATGCTTATCCACACTCTTTGAGGGTCTGTCTCCATTCTGCTCATGAGGAGTTTCTTGGATACACAAACCAATGTAACAGACCTGTGCTAGTTTAAAAACGTGGAAAAAAAGAACAACAACACGTACAATAACCCCCTCATCCAGAATTCCAGTCTTTCATGGAAGGGATCATCGTGACTCATGCGGAAGAATATATCCGTGAGTTGCTGAATAGCCATTGCAGCCGCAATCTTGACGGCTGTATCCACCTCCGCATCCCAAAGGCGAGCCGCCGCAGCAAGCCATTCATCAAAATGTGCTTTGTCAAATTGTGTGATGTAATAGTCTGGGGAGGCTCTCCACAACGTCAGAATAGCAATAAGTAAGAGGTCTTTATCCGGGAGAGTTTCAGAGGTGAAACGCTTCGCTTTTGGTCGGATTGCTGTTCTCCGGATATTCCCTTCGCTATCAACCTCACTACGATGGATGGAAGACGTCTAGAGTCGAATTAGATTACACGACACTCTAGAGATATTAATACACACTGTGAAGATTGCCCGTAGCCTAGGTGCAATAACAGATTTGAGCTTGTCTAGCGAAGCTTGCCACGGGAGACGGTGAGCCTGAACGATTTACTCAAGTCATCACCAAGGGTGAAGTGCCTACAAAACAAACCTCGGATGAAAGGGTAGTACAAGCTTTGACAGCACAGATCTTGACACCATCGGACCTTTCAGCTTCTACACATGATGCGAATATCGGTATTGACTCCTCTTCGGGCAGGAACCTGAAGACGGTGACTAGCGCTTCCGCCCAAGTTGCTACATCGACTTCTTCATAAGACTCCCAGAACGGTCGCTGCTTTGCTGTACATAGGATGGCTGTCTGAATGGCAGTGAGTAGTGCTGGTCCAGGAATACACAAAGAAGCGGCGCAACTACCTTGACTTCATGTGCAATGTCAGTGGCAATGAGTCGCAGAGGCATTTCGCCCTCCGGAGATATTCTGAACCCTGCACGACACATATCAATGGAACAAACAATTGCCACGTCCGTCAACTTTGTGTTGGACGTGAAATGACGAACAAGCTCCTCTATGAAGCGTATGTCCTTCGAAGGCTTAGTTGACATCAATACCCAGGACCAACGACTTACTTTGCGTTGAGATTGTGCTTTCGGAATTGGGGAGAACTGCGTATTATGGGAATGGCCACGGGTCTGGTACTCCTGGCTCACACGGTCTGGTGACAGGCAAGCAAGGATTGTGAGCGTCGGCCACAAAGCACGTTCGCGCCCAGGTTCATTGGCGGCATATAACAGATCAAACACCCGTTCGGGTGCTCCTTCCAGCTTTCCTCTGGAACGAACCGCCTCATTATACTCTTGTGGGTAAAGGTCAATCCAGTTCCACAGGGCCATGCGGAGTGGGATTGCAACCGCGGCCTGTGCTTCCTTCTTCATGTTCACAAGTAATGAGGACAACTCGTGGAGAACCTGTGTAAGACGCGTTCTATCCACTGCACTATGGGTCATGAGTTGCAAATCGACCGTATCCGGGTTATCATCCGAAGAGTTGGCTAAATCATGAATCTTTTGGCGGATTCGGCTAAAAACAACCGGCCAATTTAAGGCTGACAACTGGAAGACAATACGGCCAGCAAACTTGCTGATGAGAAGGTTGAGAGCCAAGGTTGACTTTACGAGGGCCATGTGCGTCTTTTCGAAATGAAAGGAACGAGTTAGATACCAATGTCCCGAGCTCGCAGTGCCACTTGATTGAAATGAAGTTGATGAGTGCTTAAACTTTAGAGCAGGCTGCTGTGCTTCGGCTTTGGATGAAGGGAACGGAAGAGGGGGGCCGCTAACGCTGGTGAATTCTTCGAACTCGGGGGAAGAGATAGGTAAGTCAACAGACTCGAAATCATGCAACGAGGCATCAGGGGCCAAGTTAGACGAAGACATCAAACGGCTTTCTGGGGGAGCAGTTTGACGTAAATACAGTACCATGACGCTCAGAATGTAGCGAGCACAGTTGTCATCCAGCGGAGATGGTTCCGCATACGTAGGCGCCATGGATGAGAATTCTGAAGACGGATGACGAGACTTTCCAGGATGCAAGGTATGGCCAGAATATAGGGAAGTCTTCGTATTTTCATTTGTACGGGTGGTGGATGAAGCTCCCTTGCTGGCACGACAACTTAGTCCCCCATTGAAGCTCCACCTGGAAGCCATTGAAACGGATAAAATCTTAAGGATAAAGAGCTGAGACTGGAGAGCTTCAGTCGTCATTTGCCCATCTGAGTCGATTTGCTGGTTATGACGTTAGTATGTGGTGAGGTCATAGCGCGACGACTACGTACTTTCGCGAGACGTTCCAGCAATTCACACAAAGAATACGCGATGATGTCCAACGAATCATGGGCGAGTTCCACGAGCGCCTGGACTGCGCTTTGCGTTGCAGGGTCTGCCTCGACGATGTCGAGTGCCATTCCTGAATGTAGTGGAAGCTGCAAGAACGTCAACTTCCTAATTAACCGTAAATGCAAGTAATACGGACCTTGTTGTTTGTCCTATTTATCAAAGCCTGCACGATTTTCTGTTGTGGGGTTGCGGAGGCCGCAGAATATGCTATTGAGGGAGGTTGAGGGAGAGAGTTGACGTCAAGGACGTGACGAGAAACATTGCTGCGATGAGCTCTGAAGGTGCTTGGTGTTGGATTAACATGACTTGTCGAAGCAGACGGTCTGCGAGGAGGCATGGCTTGTTGAAGCCCCCTGCCTACGAAAAAGAAACGGCGATGTATGCGACGTCAAGTTGCTGAGAGGCTCACAAGGGCGTGGCTTACATAAGCCTTATGATACTGCGTTAGCTTTGGCCCATCCGCAAACCAAATACATGCTGTCCTGGACTGTAACGACACCGGTGAACCTGCTGTGGGCGATGGGCATATGCCATATACTCAGATAACTGAATGGCTAAACTGGCGAACTCTAGCGTGATGGTTGGTGTGATCCCATCAACACCGCGACGGTATCAGCAAATCCGTCCGCTTGCGGCTGTCCTTGCTGTCCTACACACTGGGTGAACGAGCGACGGTGTGATCGATGTTCGCAACATGCAGGAGTGCTGCTCTTGTTTCCTTCTCAATTGAGTGGATAACGACATTCACACAGCCACGCCCAATTATGGATCCATATGGATCCACAACACGCAATGATTGGCGGTTTGGTTGAGTGCTGACTAGCTACTGTGTGCTCCTTGTCCATTGTTCGATGTTTCAAGCAACAAGGTGCCCGGGATGTGTTCGTCCCATTGTAAGCTGAAATGAGCTAGGTCAGTCCCTCCTGCACTCACAGACACGTATCGCAACCCCAGGGGCACTGCAGGTTGACTACATGACTAGGTGGCTGCGCCGCTCGCCGTGAATGGCATCCTTCACAGATCAGTGACAGAAAGAGTGGAATAATGAGTGTCTTGCAACTCCGACGTTTGTAGTCCGGCAACGCCTATATTATTGACAGTCATCGATTTTTTGGTGGCGAGTCTCCTTCCCCTCGACAATTCCACACCCGTCTTGGACCACACTTACGATTATCTTACTAGCGTCTAAAGAGATCTCAGTCGCATTTCGTTTGCATCGCATTGCTGTCGACCAACGCTTGATCCACGCTTTTTTTTTTCTCCTCTTCACTCCGTCGCTTGCACTCCTCTCTAAGTAGCTAATCCCTTGTTCTTCAGTTGCTTCCATAACTTTCTCGGCGACCCCCCTTTCCTCCTAAATTTTTACGTTGTCTCGAGCATATATTCGACCTTTCCTTTCGATCACATCATTCTTTCTCCTTTTCTCCCTTTCCCCACCCCCAGCCAGGCATGTCTCGTCGTGATTCTGAGGATATCAATCCATCCCCGGGGCTCGTCACAAAGCGTTCTGCTGTAGACCGCGATTATGCACAACCTACTTATCCGTCACCCATGCCTGCCAATAATCCATCAGCATCGTCGGATCGACTTGGCCCACAAGCATACGGATCTAACATCTCGGCAATTCCCCGAGCATACAGCACCAACGTCGCCGCTGGCCTCGATGCTTGGCCTTCTGCTGCAGACAGGCACACCGCAAATTTAGTCCATCCACAAGTTCAGCACATCTTCTCCTCCAACCACCATCGTCCCTGCTCCCTTTCAACAGGCACCTCCCCTCCCGTTGGTACGCCGTCCCCAGGCTACTATAACACATTTTCTGAGACCGAGCGTGCCAACACTTTGTATCGCCAAGCTCAGCCGACACAAGGTATCCAGTCCGCGTCTTCAAACACCGCCTCTCACTCCAACCCCAGTCTTAATCTTGATTTCATTCGTTCTACCCTCTGGTGGGGTGGTCTTGAACCTTGGATGGACGAAGAGTACGCAAAGCAGGTCTGCAGCTTGATGGGCTGGACTCCTGTACACATCAAGGTCCCCACTGTGGGCACTGACCCCTCTGCCCAGCAAGCCAACAATCCGGGCTACTGCTTCTTGACATTCCCTTCACCTTCTACTGCGGCTTCTGCGCTAAACCAGGTCAACAGTGGTGGCGGCGGCGGCGGCTCGCAGCCTGTTCAAATGCCGAACTCCAACAAACCTTTTCTGATGAATTTGGCGTCGTCGATACCTTGTTCACTCATGTCATCCGCTTTTCCCACATCTAGTGGGACTGGATCCATGCCGCAGCAACAGTACCAAAAGGAATACAGCATTTTTGTAGGTGATTTGGCTCCGGAGACCTCAAACTCGGATCTGGTCGCCGTCTTCCGCAACCCACTGCTTGGTTTGCGCAACGACCGTGAGCCCAAATTCATACGTCCGTTCCTTAGTTGCAAGAGTGCCAAGATCATGCTCGACCCCGTCACTGGTGTCTCTCGGGGTTATGGATTCGTACGGTAAGCAATAGAGCTGCTGATCGAGTACATGGCTGATCCACCATCCCCAAGATTCACCGATGAGGCGGACCAGCAGCGGGCATTGGTGGAGATGCATGGACTCTACTGCCTATCGCGCCCGAGTGCGTTTTCTCGTAGAGAATATCCCTATTTATTTTTCTGACAACTCTCTTCAGTGCGGATATCCCCCGCTACTGCCAAGTACAGGCCTCCGCAGTCGCACATTCCATTGAGTCTTCCTCCGATCCAATACTCTCAGCAATCGATCGATCAGAGGCCGAATATCGTGACAGTATCCATACCACCGCCAAATGTGAACCAAGTAAGAAGCGTCTCTTCTCCCATTGCCGCATCAGCAAGCAACGGCTCCCCATCATCCACGGACACCCCTGTTGGCCCATCTAGTTCCGGTCCAGGGCTAAATGGATCTGGATCTGTCGGCACCCTTGGCTCTGGTTCATGTGCGAGAGTTTCCTCCGGGATCCTGTCGCCTACGTCATCAGAAGACATTATCGGTGTAGCTTCTGGAGCCTCCTCGCAGTATGGAGCCATCCCGTTGAAAGGAAGTGCTGCTTCTGGAAACTTATCGCTTTCCTCTGGTTACACACCCAACTCCCACGAGCAGAATACCCATCCCCGGTACATTTTCTCCGAGGAATCCTGGAAGCACCACGCTCAAGCCCGCGCAATTCTCGGAAACCTGATTGGACCGAACGGCGAGCAACTGACCTCCACCGACCCGTACAATACGACGGTCTTTGTAGGTGGACTGTCGCCCTTGATCTCCGAAGAAACCCTACGGACTTTCTTTTCTCCGTTCGGTGATATCCACTATGTGAGGGGTTATTCTTTTAGTGTAGCGTACATCCATTTATTCGCTTCGCAGGTCAAAGTTCCAGCTGGAAAGCACTGTGGATTTGTCCAGTTTGTACGCAAGGCTGATGCAGAGAGGGCAATCGAGAAAATGCAAGGCTTCCCGATAGGCGGGAGCAGAATACGACTAAGTTGGGGAAGGAGTCAATGTATGTCCAACTCTCGAGTCAGGTTCACAATAATTTACGCCCCTTTCAGATAAAGCGGCACAGGCTGCTGCCCAAGCTGCCCAGGCGGCCGCCCTACAATCTCAGTTCCAAGTTCAAATGCCCACGAACTCTGCTGCCAACCTGTCTTCGGAGCAAGCTGTCCATCTTTTGCAAACCTTGGGGATCAGTGCCTTCGGTGGCCAGGATACGAACAGTGCTAGCTACCTTACCCCAAACGGTACGAACACCGCCAACGAGGACAAGTTGGGGCCTCTCTTCACGAACCAAGCTCGACAGGATGGCATGAACTCCCATTCCCATGAAGACACATTTTCTAATCCCTATTTGCCACGCTCCATGACTTCGGACGCCCTGGAATATCAGCATCCCCCCAGAACTCAGCATCCCTTGTCGTTCTCACCATTCTCTCCCGATGCTAATATGCTCATACTTGGTAATCAAAGAAAGACTTCGGAGGAAATTGCCGTGCCAGGTGCCTTTTCACAATCAGGGTTTGATTCGACCACTGCGGATGCCAACACTGCCCTCCGTGACAGGTCCTTGGAACCCAGGACTCCTATCCGAGGTTCAGGTGGCTCTCCGAAATTCGGGGCATACTGCGAAGAGACTACCTCGCGACCGAATTCTCACGCTTCGTCTCAAGGTCAGTTGGCGCGGAGTGATCTGCAGGAGACGTATGATCCTATCCAGGATCTCAATGGCACTCTGGCAAGCCTGGATTTGGACTATAACAGCGCATGGCAAGCATCTGGCGATGCTGCACGCAGGAAAGCACATGGCCTTTGATGCCCCTCTTTTCGTCTATCAAGATCACAGATATCTTTGGCTGGATTCGCTTTTCTTCGATTTTGATTTCTCCTCATGTTATATTCGATTTCTATCCTCCGTCTGGATGAAAAAGTTCTCTAGACCTGTTTCAAACTGCGCTTGGATCCTCCATCGGGCATTGTTCCTGTTACCCAGCTCCGCTCTCGATATGTGTACCCGCTTCTTCCATCACTCCGTCAGTTGTGTCCTCGTTTCCTTGCCACTTTTGTCGATGTTCTTGTTTTGTGTTTTTCGTCTAGTGAATAAACGGCAGTATTTAAACACCATGGCCATCTCGACCTGTATCTTTCTACCAGTTTCTTTTATAATAGTACCCAGTCTACGTCATCCCACTTTTGTGCAGGGTATTTTCATGATACGAACAAACACAGTAGTATTAAAGCAAGATCACCTAGTTCCAGGCATCCGGTTTGTGATAAATGATAAGGCAGTACAAACGATCGTAAACTATGAAGGAAGTGGAAGAGAAAATAAAACACTAGTACATGGTCAAGCGACAAAGAATTTAATTTAATCGACTTAAAGGACGTACAGGGAGGACATCAGAATACCGGGGATGGATTTCCGTAGTTCATACATCTGCCACACTCGTTAGAAGCCCAGCGCGACTAGCAGCATTGAGGCCTTCACCAGTTTCATCACGGAGGGCAGTACCAGAGGTCGAGGCATATTGATTGGAGCCACTCGCCAACTGTCCCATGACGTCATTCTGAAGCTGCATGGGCACGAACACGACCTTGGAGTGGGCAGACTTCGCCATTTGCTGGAGAGCTTCGAGTTGACGAATCTGCATGGCAGCGGGTGAAGCGAGAATATCGGCAGCTTGACGCATGAGCCTAGCCGCGTCAACTTCAGCACGGGCAGCGATGACCTTGGATTCTCCGAGACGCTTCTGTTGGGCAGCGGAGGAGAGGGAGGCAGCGACTTCGGGGCTGAAGATGATGTCCTTGATAAGGATGCCTTCGATGGCAACACCCCATTTGTCAGCCACGTCGCCTACGATCTCGGCTATTTCGAATGCGATTGCCTCGCGTTCAGTGACGACACTCTGCACCGCCCGTGCACCGACAACGTGTCGCAAAGTTGTCTGAGCACGCTCGATGAGGGCCTGACGGAGGTCAGTTATGCCGAAGGCTGAACGGTATGGGTTCGTGATCTGGAAGTAAATGACAGAATCGCTGGGATGATGATGAGAACGAGGATTCTGCTGCTATGCCAACAAGCTTACATCTCGACATTGACGTTGTCCCTGGTAATAACGATCTGTCTGCCAATGGGACTGATCTGAACTTTGACATCGACTACGCGAAGGCTTTCGGTGCAGACATTGACCTCTACAAGGCCAGGGTCGACGGATTTGTAAAACTTGCCAAAGCGTGTGATCAACCCGACAGAACCTTGACAAATGGATAAGAACGACGAGATGAAACATTGGGATATGAGAAAGATACCTTGTTGGACATTGCGGAATGGGTTGGGGAACGGGCAACAAGGTATTGCACCAAGGCACCCAACGACGGACCCCAGGCTTTGGATGAACGAACCGTAGAGTCCGTGCTTGACCTGTATAAGAATGAACACCCGATTTCGGGTGTATGCACCTGAAACAAACGCACCTGACCCGTGCCAAGGTCCTGGGCATAGGAGGGCTGAAAGAACAACGGGTGAGCGATACTGTGTTCATCGTTGAACCACGGTTGCTAACCTGCAGCTCACTAGTTCTCAACGGTTGCACATGGATCAAGTGTGTACCTTGCACTTGCCCACCAACACGCCTCGTTGGATGATCTTCTGTGACTGGATATGTTATTTTGACTCATGGTCTGGCAACTGGTGTGGGTGACAACTCACCATTAGGGGCATGGTGGTCAACGACGTTCCCGCGGGAAGAGCCAGATGCGGTGGGAGAGGGAACACGGTCCTTGCGATCGACAGCGCTGGCCGACATAGTAGTAATGTTAAGACAAATGGCAGGCACCTGAGTTATATAGGAGTGCGAGCAAGCAGTTGAGTGTTGAAGTAAGGCGGTGTCACAGCAAGGTCAGGCACTAACAACTCCTAACAACAAGTGTTGTCATTGCGCAGCAGGCAGCTGACACAGGTTCTCATTGCACCCATGGTGAATGCGTAGGCGTAACAGGGAAGGTCGATCAGAAGAAGTTCCAGACTGTCTATTGTGTTCGGGCGCTGAAGATAAGTTCGAGTCTAACATCCGATAAGTTGGCTTGTAGCCGAGGATGGTGTCATTTACTCTGAGACTGCTGTAGTGTCGTTTCCCAACGTTCACCGTTGTCAACAACTTCCAAGTGGCAATCTGGTGTTGTTTGCACTGGTCAGCTTGCTTCATATACAGTTTGGTCACCACACTACACCCCGGCCCCTCGACCTTCTCGGCTCTTAACCACAGCTAAATATCATGAGGCACTGGCTCATGAAAGCGGAGCCCGATTCACGCCTCGTCAAGGGAAAAGACGTCAAGGCATGTACACCGCAATCGTACTATCGAGCAAGGCCCCTCATGCGGGTCATTTCGGGCAGTTCAGCGTGGATGACTTTGAGGCTGCAGGGACTACAGCATGGGAAGGTGTCCGCAATTTCGAGGCAAGAAATCTGATGAAGGAAATGGCTGTCGGAGACAAGGTTAGTCCGTGCAAAACAGTTCCGCCCGAGGTGCCAAGTTTGTAGGTGCTGTTCTACCACTCAAACTGCAAGGATCCCGGTGAGTGGACCAAATCTGGGCGGAGATCTGCACCGCTGAGGACTCATTTGTCACAGGTATTGCTGGTTTTGCAGAGGTCTGCTGCGCAGTGGCATTCTTTCCAACCGCGTTCTGACATATCCTAATATTACCAGGTTTGCAAAGAGGCGTATCCAGATCGTGCGCCTTCAAACGTTGACTTTACCGCCCTCAATCTGCTGACTAGCTCTTGCATGCAGACACTGCGTGGGACAGGTGCGAGTCTTAATGGGCCCTAGTTTGTCGTTCTGAAATCGCGCCCATTGTAGCTCACATCCATATTATGATCCAGTGAGATGTTTAGTATGTTGCTGTAACCACATGCTGCTCACCTGATATCAGAAATCGGACAGGGAGGCACCAAAGTGGTTTATGGTAGACTTGAAATTCACGTCGAGAGCTCCCAACTTCGTGTCGTTGTCTCTGTTGCGCTACGTTTCTACGTTATCGTCACATGATCACCCCGAGGAAATTGCGTATATTGGTTCAGATGGAGTCAAAGTCATCAAAGGTTTGTCACTTCTCCTCCAGCGACGTGGCTCTACAAACGATAGTCGGCAGAGATGCCACTGCTCAACCGTGGCCGCCTGAGTGTCCAGCGGGTATCACAAGAATGCTGGGATGCTATCCGACAAATGGTCGAAAGGGGCGGCTGGGAGAATATTTCTGTCTTGCAGAAGGCTGGCAAAGGAAAGGCGAAACTGAAATCCACGAAAGATCTGAAAACGGGAAAAAAGGATTCCCGAGGCGACACCGATCAAGTTGGAGATGTGGCAGAACAGAAATCTGAATCCAGAAGCACTGGATTGGACCACATCGGTGGGTTGAATGGGGCCAAAGGGCGGAAGAGGAAAGTGTTGGAAGAGGAAGCGGTCTCAACCGACGGCCCTCGTCGCAAATCAAGTAGAATTGCAAAGTCTCGAAGTTACTAGTCTATGATGAGAATGCTTAGCCCCTTTTCAGAGGTTAGGCGGACCGGCGCGTTCCGAGGTTGCCTCGGTGGTATCGGGCAAAACCCCGAAATGACCATCTCAGGCGAACAGGCAGGCACTGCCCCGCAACAACTTGGCTTGCGCGGTGTGAGCCTACATCTTATCCTCGTCATCGTTATATTCGCGATGTCCTGCCTTGTTTGTATTGTGCTACCATTACTCGTATTTCGTTCCATCGCTTCGAACACTCCCACTTGTCGATATTACTGGAGATTAACTGTTTTCCTCGGCAGTCTTGTGGTGGTATCCACCTGGGGTGTTGCCGTGGCTGTTGGCATGACCTTGGTTGGTCGTCGAAACGATGTCAACTATGTCGTTGCACGTACCTTCTACGCTCTGGCCAGCTATGCACTTGACATAAAGGTGGTGGTAGAGGGGGAGGAGCACCTACAAACGCGACCCGCTGTGATGGTCAGCAATCACCAGAGTATGCTTGATATATTGTGTCTAGGAAGGTGAGCACCACCTAGGCTATCGTGGATCTTGCAAGATCATCATCCCACGTTTCTTTGCGTCCTGCTTACCTTTCATATAGGATGTTCCCCCAGAAGGCTTCTATTATGGCGAAGAAAGAGCTGCAATGGACACCACTTGGTCCTTGGATGTTCATGTCTGGTGCTATATTCATTGATCGTGGCAACAGTTCCAGGGCACAGGAGTCCTTGGCAGCCGCAGGGGAGAAGATGAAGTCCAAGGGTATTTCACTCATGATGTATCCAGAGGGCACGCGACACAATCAAGAAGAGCCTTCTCTCCTTCCCTTCAAGAAGGGGGCCTTTCATTTAGCTGTTCAAGCTGGCATCCCAATAGTACCCGTTATATGTGAGAATTATTGGCGAATCTACCACAAGAGCGTTTTTGATACAGGGACAATCAAGTTGCGAGGTGTGTTGCTCTTACGGATCTACTAGTTCTGATATCGCTCAACGTTATCATGCCACGCCTTTTTTGAACAGTTCTCCCACCGATACCAACGGCCGGTCTGACCATGGCGGATGTTTCTGAGCTCGCGACTCGCGTTCGGAGTCAGATGCTCGATGCATTACGTGACATCTCCGTGAAGGTGGCGATAACCGAGGAGTCAACAAAGTTGGATGAATCCACACCCGAACCAGTGCCTACATTGAATGTGGAACCGGTCGTCATTAACGAGGTCTTGCCAAGTGCGCCAGAGACGCCAAGTGAAACTACCAGCGAGTCAAGTGACTTCACCCACGCTACTCGGAGCTTGAGACTGCATGGGAGCGTGAGCGAGTATGCGACAGAGACAGATGATGAAGGCAACGTCTTAGTTGGACGGCATTGATTATTGGTGATAACCGCGTTCATATCCTGGCATGACGAGAGTTTGATACCATTATGTAGTGGTTGGCGCAGCGTTATAGCACGCGGTACATAAGTCTGGAACCTTGACGAAGTTATTGCATTGTTTTACTCTTGCTATTTGCCCCGCAACGCCCACTAAGGAAAGCAGTGTGAAGAGATATTACGCATTGGCCGCTTATGGAGCGTTTACCACCGCCTGCCACGACACGGAACTTGCACATGTCGCGGCTGGTCGCCGGCTTCTCTTCCCCAATTCTCCGTTTGGCCAGCTTCGGGTAATCTCGTTAGCTGATTTTGTTTTTCGGGGTTCTATGCTAGGGGCACAGAGTCGTCACGTGTCCCGCGGTAGATTCAATTTTTTTGTGGTGGCAACGATAAACGTTCCTTGGGCTTATTTCCCCTCACCGGGGGTATATAAGCACACTTCTCCCTCCCTCGACACCTCACCTCTCTTCCGCGGAACCCATCCACACACTTCACACTTCCTTGCCATGGTTATCACAAGAGCATTGCCTGGTATGAACTTGCGCTGTTGCACTGTTTGCACTTTGTCCCTCACCTGTGTCAATGTCAGAGTGCTGGGGTCACCGTGGTGTGCGTGTCTGAGCAATGATAACTCATCACAAGTCTTACCAAGGCCATCATTTAGGCCTCCGCCCTCTATCCCGAGAACACGCTCGCTAGCTTTGAAGCCGCCATCCGTGATGGGGCCGAGGGCATCGAGAGCGGTATTTAATAACCCTGCCCATCATCCTTCCCCGTAACCTCTGTCTCAGACGTGCACGTCTCCTTGGATAGCGTCGTAGTCATGTTTCACGATCCCGGTGGGTCCATTGCGCCAACCATTGGTCTTGCTTTGTTCAGAATCGGATCTGACGAATGTGTGTGCTTTACCAGCACTCGAGAGGACGACCGGGTCCGAAGGTAATTGGCCAACTGCAGATGAGGCTTGCACGTTTGTTCATTGACGAATCCGGTATCCAGGTCTAATCAGAGAGCGAAATTGGCACGGCATAGATGGGATGGAACATCTCCGCACTATCAAGGAACCGCGGCAGCCAATTCCCACTTTTGCAGAAACCATCACGCTACTTATGAAGGTAAGTCCATTCTCGGCGTATCACTCGGACGCCCGTGCATCGCATTGCCGTTAATTTCGTCATCAGCCGGAGAACCAACACGTCAAATTCAACATTGACGTCAAGGTTCAGAATGACCCGGACCGTTTGTTCTCGCTCATGCATAACATCATCTCGGAGCAGCCCGACTGGGAAATCAAGCTTGCACCGCGCATCCTGCTTGGCCTCTGGCACCCTCGATTTGTCGCCTTTGCCAAGGCGAGACTCCCGTATTGTCGGCGCTCCCACATTGGTGTCAGCACCTCAATAGCCCGCAAGTATTTCTGGCATGACGTTGAAGTATTCTCCATGAGATTCGCTTCTCTGGCTAGTGTGGACGGATCTAAGTAAGTCACCGTAGATCCGTGGTCCCTGTCTCGTGACACATTCTTTTCAGATTCCGTGAAGAATGCAAGATAGCGGGCAAGAAGATCATGGTGTGGACTGTCAATGAACCTGAATACATGATGGAGGTCAGCTGAATTTCGGAGAATCTGTCCAATACAAATGGCTCATCTGGTCCTGTAGGCTGTTCGCTGGGGTGTCGATGTAGTGCTTACCGATGTCACTAAGAAGTGGCTGGACCTTAGAGAGGCTTTGCAAGGTACGCCGGATCTACCCTTAATATTGGATGTTTCACTTAACTGCCATGCAGTCGACTACGATGCTATGCTTTCTCGGTACGGACGGCTCTTCCTGTGGACAAAATGGCACTTCTACTTTCCGGCTGTACTGTCCTTCGCGAGGGCTACGAGGATGACTCTTGAGAGTGCAGCTGGTCCCTTTGATCACTTTGTGCTCCCCGAGCCTGCCACCATGACGTCGAGAATTGCGTAGAAAGACAATAGAAGGACTATTTAACACATGTCGTCGTTTGCCGTTGGGGATTTTAGTATATTGGAGCAATGCTGGAGCAAGCTATAGATAATCGCTTTCCTACGTAGTACACTTGTTGGTTTCAACAGAGGTTTTCCAAGCACAGCTATTGGTCAGCATGGTGTCAATGACCACGTGAATAAGACTTCCTCGCTAACTTGGGTTTGCCACCGATGCCTATGTCCCTTTCTTTCCCTTCCGGTTTGTAAGTTATCTCTCCCCACTGACTCACAGCGGCACCGTCTCAATCGCCTCTTTCCATTATCCCAGCCAATAACCGCAATGAATCCACTTTACCATAACCCCCACCTACCACCTCGTAGAACACACCGGAAGCGTCATTCCGCCTCAAGACTGTCTTCCGAAACGGTCCAAACGCTGCCCGAATACTCGTCCCCGCCTCGCTGGCCTAATGCAGTCAGCTCAGTGCTGTTAGAAGGCGAGGAATCTGACAGGCCACCAGATTATCCCACTGCAACAGACGAAGGAGACGCGGATACAGAAGACGATCAAGAAATTTCCTATTTTCCACAGCATTTAGTTGCTTCCTCGAAGCGCCGGTCGCCTTCGTACATTCGCAGACGCAAACACGCCATGGCGCCCCCGCCACCACCAGTGGATCCTTTCCTCGACACGCTGCTTGAGCGCAGTGTACACGCGCTAGAGTTGTCCAACGCACTATTACAAAGCTCAATCTCCACACAGACCAGCTTATCTACGCTTCTTTCGCCAGTGGAGAACGAGCCGGACCGCACCCTTGAGGTGCGTGCGCGGAACTTGTCCACACGCATCAGAGTCAACAGTGGGATGCATACAACGTGGATGGACCATCTGGACGACATATCGAAGGGCGTAGATAAGTTACTTGAGGATGACTCGCCATCTGCTGATGAGAGTGCGGTGAGCCGTAGTCTTCCGACATTTGCTGCACCTGAATTACGACATCGGAGAAAACCATCGCTGCTAGAGTTGAGTGGCTCATCTTCTAGCAACTCGCAGCTCCAGTATTCGCATCCTGCACGCGATAGACTCATCGCACCCCCTCCGAGAGCGCTCACGCAATTTGTTGAGTCATCAACAGACCCCGAACTCATAATACTGCCATCTACGCTCGGGCTCCGCTCAACTCCTTCCACGCATCCTAGAGATCTTCGGACTCATTTTTCTGAGCACTTTTTGCAGATAACCCCTTCACAATCTTCTGGTTCTATTTCCGAGCCAAATCGGGATAATGGTCCATCTGCTTATAATCTCCTTTCGAATCTCGTCAAGCGGTCGAATTCATCGGATGCTTCCTCCCGGTTCTTTGGCTCACCCACGAGACGGGGTTCTGAGAGCACAGAGAGTACAGAAAGGGGTTCTGCAATGTCGTCACCTTCTTCCGGCCGAACCATACGCTGTGATCGGATGCGGTCGAGAACTCAGGTATCTCCCCCTCAATCACGTCCTGAGACACCAAGACAACTACCGACACCTCTACAACCACCACTGGAGACACTCCCAGCATCGTCCTCGGAGTCGTTATCATCTGTTGAAAGTTCTTCCTGTTTTCGCACAATGCAGTCCCTGCGAAGAATTCTGGATAATCAGCCGTCATCCCTTTCTGTGAATGATATCTCTCGAAAAGAGCAGGTACTCCGCCGTGCACCAAGTTTTTTCCCAGTGACGCCTCCCCCGGCACCCTTGTCGGCCACATCGGCCGCCACAGCATCGATATCCCGGCTCCTTACAAAAGGACGTCATTCACTCTCTACGCGGCCCCCTTCACCTCCAGCACACTCCTCCCTGAAAATTCGTTCTGTTCCTCCAACTCCTGCTTCGTCCCCAAGCACACTGAGCCTGGTGGATCTATTTGGAAATGGTGTGGCCAAGGCGATTGGCAGCGCTACGCCGTCGCCTGCTGGTACACCTAAACGTATAAGTTTCGCGGAGCTTCCTGAGTCTTACTCCCGTTCACGACCTGGGCCGTCGAAACTTCGGGAGAAAAAGGCCAAGAAAAAGGCGAAGTGCATAAAGAACAAAACATCGCAAGAAAGCACTGGGTGGTTTAAGACTTGGTTTGGTGGTGGATTGATAGCTGGACCGTCGACTGGGAGATGGCAAGAGGAGAGATTTGAAGACCGGATGACGAGAGGGTGGGCCAGGCCTGGGTACGGAGCAGTAGACGAGTGGGCTATGTGAAGCTTCATGGTTTATGGATGGATGGACTTCGGAGGGAATGGTCAAATAAGTTATAAGCGGATATCCCTTGTGCTACTATTTTTCATTCACATTTCCTACTACTTACCTTGCGATACCTCACCTTTTACTTGAATACTTATCATGACGTACGATGTATGTACTTTGCAGGCTTGTCTAACGAGTATTAGGGATATTCAGCGGGATATGATACACGTGAAAGGATGCACAGTAGAGGCGGATACACCTACGACCAGTTGAAGCACGACCGACCGAACGGGTTTCCAACCGCCTAGCCAACTTCATCGATATACTTCACCCCTACCACTCATCATCGGTCTCATTCGTCATCTGGTCACTCCACCAACAAAGAACCAGCGCATGCCAAACAAGTGGCTGGGCAATGCTGCACAGAGATACATGTTGTGATGCTGGAGCTATCAATATCCAATATAAGGTCTAATTCAATAACCAGACAAATATTCAAGGTACGATGCACATGGACTCACATTTGTATGAGCTGGCTCAACATCCTGTGACTGGAATGCCAAGTCGCACGCTATATGACCCTCGTAATAAGATATCTGTTGATGAGTCGAGTAGAGAGGGCAGTCAACAATGAGCTAAAATGGCCTTGAAAGTGACAGTACAAATGATTCATATAGTGGACGAACCACATAGTCGCTGTCGCGCACCGCCGATCTGCAACATAACGCGTGATGTCATATAACTTGTGCCACATTGGGGTAAGGTCTACCTTGAGGCCAACACTTTAAGATGTTTCCTTCCCTCGGAGTTTATAAAGTAACTATCTGATCAAACAGAATATCATATTCACCCTTATCACTCTGAGTGCTGGCGAGAATCCCATCAACAGCGCGTTAGACCGGGTGCCACGATGGCAGCAAATTGCTTTCTAAATAGATCAATACCAATGAGATAATAATATGCATGTGCAAAGGAAGAAACCGACATCAATATCAAAGACTGACCATTCACCTGATCGGCATCACCGACCCACTCAAAAGTTCCTTGAGATCTCCCACATAATGCAGGAAGCCCACACAGTCCGGGTGATCGAGGAAGAGGGTAATGCAGACAAGGCCATAGCATTCACCTCCAAACCACAGCCATAGATCGTACATACCCTGGCCCTCTGGCAAATATTTTATTGGATTCTGACCCAAGTAGGCCACCCATATGCTGTCAGGTTCCTCAGAGAGGACACGTATCCGATCTTGGCCAATACATTGTCCAATGCCCACAGTAAGGCTAGCTTAGCTATCAGAACAGACCCTCAGTGACGCAAAGAGGATCGGTGCTGCTGGTTAGCGCGAGTGTGTCGGCGTGTACGCGCCGCAGTAAGAGAGACCATTCTCGATGGACTGTACTGTGCGATGCGACTTATCTTGATATCAAAAATAGCCTTGACGGATTTCTCCATATAAAACCAACGGAGCAGATCGATATTTCCGCACAGCCAAATTGACCCGATGGATAGAGGCGGCATATGCCAGGCTTCGAAAACTGACCAAATAGTACTTGTGGAAGCCACTCGGAAAAACATATGGGCAAACCAGTATACTCGAAATGCCGCCTGCGTCGGCAGAACCCTTGCTTGGCGGGAATGGCCTAAGTTCAAAATTACAGCTATTGTGAAGCAATAACAAGTCCAAACATACGAAGATAGTATAGTCAACGCCGAAGGACAGAACCGACTACTGCAGAGGTCGCATTCCAAATTCACACGCTCGGCCAGGAAAGGAAGGACTTTCAAAAGTTACATATTCTCACGACTTAAGGTACAGTCGCGGACAGGCAAACTCCGTAAATTTTTTGGTTGAGTTTTCCTGCTTGCCACAACTATCTAGAGTGACTATAGTTGGTGTAAATCAACACTTTATGATCTATGTTTGAGATTTGCACGGACCAATTTCCCTCAAAGTCACTTTGAACCCCCAAACATACCCAAAAATTTGGCACTCCCCCAAAAAAATAGCTAAAAATCAGAAAAAATGTGCAAACAGCTCCTTTTCCTGAGTTGATTCTGATTCTGATATTGTTTGAGCCAACATTGTGGATTTGAGGAGAAAAAAAAATGCTGGAGTTGGCAAGTGGCAGTGCTAGAGGACTACTAGTACAGTTGTGCTTCAAATCTGACTCTCTGTGTGTCTGAGTTGGCATTGTGTGAATCATGCAGATAGAAATACAGACCATATCAGACTGCACAGATGAGTCAGACAAAAGGGTCTGACTTCAAAACTCTGACATCAGACATCTACTTCATCTGCTGCAGGGGCAGACACCAATTGTGATGACAACTTTGGCAGGAGGGATGGACTGCCATGCCTCAATGATGACTGGCTCACAGGTGGACATTTGTACTGCATATATTAACCAAGTTGTTATATATCCTTAGTATCAACATGCTTTATACAACTATTGTGGTACCTTGAATGAACACCTGTGGGTAAATATCAGATTTTACCCACTGTGGGTTGAGACCCAACCTGCATGGGTTGACCTGTGTCTTTCCCTGATGGGGGTGGCTGGCATCAATGGTGATTAGTCATCATCTACCCCTAAAAAGAGGGTACAAAAGTCATTCAAAACCCTTCAAAAATTTGGCACACCAAAAACACCATGGGAACAACTTTACAGGTGTGTTTTTGAGGGTACTTCACCCCGCTGAATCCGAATCTGGCCTTTGTTTTGTGCAAAAAACTCTCCCTGAGCTTCTGCAATATTTACACAGTTTGCTTGTCCACAACTGTATTCCCAGAATCCTTGCTCTCCAAGCAAGGGAATGTGGCTGTGCAACTGTCAGCGGCCAGTGATTTCCACTTTCCATACTTGGGCTGTCAGCAAGAATGCTGCCAAGTCCATGGATAGTTTCCTACGTTTTGAGCCCACGCAAAATTGCTACAGGCTGGGCTATTCGACATGCGGATGATCTTTAGCTGAAGATGGCTCTCCGTACAATACCAGTATATTCACGCCTAGCAGACTCTGTCCTGATCTCGAATTGTCTCCCGATGAGTAAGTCCATGACATATGTGTGAGTGACCTCTTGTTGCCTGTATGCTTTTAATGCTTGTTACAAACTGGACATCATCAGCAAAACAGCACTTTTCCCACCCCAAGTCTTGACATGTCACATGAGTAATTCAGTTTCTATACTCAAACCCAGTATGTAAAAGGCTTATTTTTGATACAAAGAAGGTTCAGTGAAATTTTTAGACAAGGTTTATAGGCCAGTTTTTTTGTCCGTTTTCTGTACAGCTCTGTATTACTGGGTACCTTTCTGTAATTTTCTGTAGTTAGCTGTACAGACCCTACAGAGCAAAGGGTTGTTTTGCTGATGATTACTCTCATTTCCTGTAGGGTCCACCATGAGAACCACTTTTGTCAGCCGGCGGAATTGGAATACATTCATCCTCTTATCTCTGGCATCGGGAAAGGGGATGTCGTGAAGGTACGCATAGCATACTCTCGAGTTCTCATACCACCGACACATAGAACTATCTGCCTCGGACAGCTTTGTGCTGCTTCACTTGTCTATGCAACAAATACCAACCCACAACCACTTATTCCGGGCCATCCCTGCTCATCACTATCAAAGATCTTTTTGGTAGCCGAGACACTAGCAAACTTCATCTTGCCTTCCACTTTTG
>Ga0307516_10001452_pt1 | contig 32756 bp, 25 predicted proteins | sample 19_EM_MG_FD_203310 | JGI IMG/M metagenome (GOLD analysis project Ga0307516, IMG submission 203310) | Populus trichocarpa ectomycorrhiza microbial communities from riparian zone in the Pacific Northwest, United States - 19_EM | ecosystem: Host-associated > Plants > Roots > Unclassified | place...
GGCCTCCGGACGAGCCACAGCCAACGCCCGGCGAATAGCCCACCCAACCGCACGGCGAGGTTGGTCAACGACATAGCCAGATCGGGCAGGAACGCCTCCGGGCGAGCCACGACCAGCTCTCGGTGGATGGTGACGGCTTCCTCGATGGCAGCCAGCCCGTCCTCACGACGACCCAGCCCACCCAGCCACACGGCGAGGTTGTTCAACGACCCGGCCAGACCGGGCAGGAACGCGTCCGGACGGCCCACGACTAACGCCCGGCGGATAGTGACCGCCTCCTCGATGGCAGCCAGCCCCTCCTCCTGGCGGCCCAGCTCACCCAACTGGCTCGAGAGATTGGTCAACGACCCGGCCAGGTCAGGCAGGAACGCCTCCGGACGAGCCACAGCCAACGCCCGGAGGATATTGACCGCCTCCTCGATGGCAGCCAACCCCTCTTCCCGACGACCCAGCTCACCCAACTGCACGGCGAGGTTGGTCAACGACAGGGCCATGCCGGGCAGGACCGCCTCAGGGTGGGCCACAGCCAACGCCCGGCGGATGGTGACCGCTTCCTCCGCGGCAGCCAACCCTTCCTCCCGACGACCCAGTCCACCCAACCGCACAGCGAGGTTATTCAACGACGCGGCCAGATCGGGCAGGAATGCCTCCGGGCGAGCCACAGCCAACGCCCGGCGGATAGCGACGGCTTCCTCCGCGGCAGCCAACCCTTCCTCCCGACGACCCAGTCCACCCAACCGCACAGCGAGGTTATTCAACGACGTAGCCAGACCTGGCAGGAACATCTCTGGCTTGTCGGCGGCGAGCGGGCGATGTTCGTCGACGAGGCGTTGGGCCAGCTGGCTGGCCCATTCGGCGAGGCGGTGGCTGGTTTGCGGGAGCCGATCGGCCATGGCGGTCAGGGTGCCCGGGGTGAGGTTCGGGTCGCTGCTGAGGTTTTGCAGTGCGGCGACGAGCGGGCCGGGGGCCTCGACCTGGGTGGCGACGTCGATCGCGGGCAGGGCCAAGAGGTCGCCGTGGCGCACACACAGTTCGGTCAGCGAGATGTTCAAGCGGTCACCGAAGGCGCGATGGCCGGCCGCGCGGGCATAGATGGCGAGTAACTGGTCGAGTTGGGTGTTGGTAGCCGTGGCCAGCAACGGGTCCACCAGCTCGGGTGTGGCCTGCAGCCGGGTGCCGACGAACCGTTCAGCGAGCCGGTCGGGTTGCAGACTGCCCCACGGGCGGGCCTCGGCCGACGGGTAGAGCTGGGCGATCCAGTCCCGGACGGTGTTACGCCGGTCGCGGCTCTGGTCGTCCAGTGCGGGCAGCTTGCGCAGCAGGACGTCGGCGTCCTCGCGGGTGTCCGCGCCGAGCAGCATCGCCGCGGCCAGGGCGTCGAGCAGGGTGGATTCACTCAACGCCGGACGCAGCCCAGCTGCGGCCGCGGTGTTCTGCCAGTAGCGGCGCTCGTGCGACAACAACCGGTCTTCCACCGACCCAGCTGGAGCCGCACCGCCGGTGTCGGTGTCGGTGTCGGTGTCGGTGTCGGTGTCGGTGTCGAGGAGGTTGGCCAGCGCGGTCGTGTGCAGAGTCAACGCCGATACCGGCTGGTCGAAGCCGACACCGGCCCCGCGGATACGCGCGGCCACAGCTGGCCAGTCTCGGTGTGTCTGTCCGGACAGCCCGGACAGGGCGTGCGACAGGTCGTCCACGGCCTGCTGGTAGGCGGCTGTCCGGCCTGCCGGTTCGGGTTCCAACGCCGTCAGCAGATGTACTCGGCTGCCCCCCAGCAGCGCTTCGGTGTGTGCGTCGGCGGCCTGCAGGCTGTCCCACCAGTCCCCGGCGGTGCGGGCCAGCAGCAGGAGCCGCAGCGGCCTGTCCCCGCCGTGGCCGGCCACCGCCCGCACCAGCGCTGTGACCTGCGCGGGCCGGGTCTCGGCGTAGTCGACGATGACCAGCAGCGGCACCGCCGCCTCGGCCAGCACCGCCAGCGCCTCGTCGGTGGTCTCAGCGCGCAGCCACAACCACGCCCAACGCTGCTCGTGCTCGGCCAGCCGGCCAGCCAACTCCTGTCCTAGCCGGGTCTTGCCCTGCCCAGCCGGGCCGTGCAGCAGCAGCGCCGCGAATCCGGGCGGGTGACACCACTGCAGCAACTCATCCAGCAGCTCCCGTCGGCCACGGAAACCGACGACCTGCTGACGGGCGCGGAGCAACGCCGCCGGCGACCCGCCCGTCGGCGGCTCACCGGCAGCCAACTCCTGCAGTTCCACCGGCTCGAGCACCACATCGCTCAGTCCGTGCTCGGCCAGCACCCGTCGCGCTTCCTGGTCCCGCAACACCACATACGCCGGCACGGCCTCCAACTGGGCGTGCTGCCCACCTGCAGTGTCGACCGCGACCACCCCGGCCAGCAGACCACCACAGAACAATGCCGCTCCGGACAACCCCGCCCACGGCGACCCGCTGTCACCCGCCGGAGGCTCGCCGGTCAGGCTCAGCACATACCGGTCCCCGATATATCGGCTCCCCGGGTTGAGCGTGCCCGACGGCTGCCAACTGTCCACCTGCTGCCCCGGGCGCTGCACCCACCGCGGAAACCCCCACGCCTGACACGCGATCCCCGGCCGGTTCGTGACCACTCGCCCCCACCGCGGCACCATCCCCGGCCGCGGCCGCCACGCCGGGTCATCGATCGTCACCAGCGCCGCGTCGCTACGACCGCCCGGTAAACCACGCCACATCACCCGCCCCGCCCAGGTACCCAGCCCGGCCAGTGCGAACACCGTCACCGGCCCATCCACCGCAGGCACCGCGTGCGCGCTGGTCAACACCAACCGCGGACCGATCACATACCCCGAACCACGCCCGTCACCGCCCCCGACGCCCACCACGCGATCGGTCTGCACCACATCTTCTCCCGGCGGCGATCAGCGGCCGATGTGACCGGACAAGTCACCCGGGCTCACCGACCCCGCCGCCTCGTCAGAGATCAAGAGATCGCCACCGTCGGGCTGCTTTGGTGTCAAGGTGACCTTCACCTTGTGAGTACGCCCTCGCGACACCCCAGCTTCCGCCGCCGCCGAGGCCACCACCCACGCCTTGAACCCCGCCTTGACCTTTGCGTCAGCGCGCAACTCGACGGCGAACTCCATCTCGATCGGCCCCACGACGAACGCGATCTGCTGGCCGCCACCACGCCGGGCCGCGTCCAACAACTCCTCTCGGACCACTGCCACCGCGTCCGCAAGCTCGATGTCCACCCACACACCATCTCTCCCCCTGCACGCGCGGGGCCCTCGACACCAGCAACGACCCGGACCAACGCCGGGACGGCTTAGCGTGTCGGCCCACCATCATCGACGCAACCGGACACCACTGACAGATCACGGACACCCAGCCACTCGGAAACGAGATAGCGGCAATCGCGATCACCCAACGCAGGTGAAGCCAGCGACGGGAGCCCTCATGACCAGCTTGCCCACTCGGCTCCGACACCGTTCTCCGTACATCCCAGCTCCAATGTGGGGATCCCCGCCGCCAGGCTTCGCGCGGTGTGCAAGGACGAGGGTCGGCATCTGGCTGCCGAATAGGGCCACTGATTACCTAGGTCGCCGAGTACCGGTCAGTCGCTCGACATCACGTTGACCTGGTGCTGGGCGGGTCCGCCGAGACTCCGGTCGCGTGCCAGGAACGGGTTGCACGCCTCAGCCCATTCGGGTCAGGGCGTCGCGGACCCGGGTCAGGTCGCGGCGGCGGCGTTCCAGGGTCATGGCGAGCCCGACCAGCAGCAGGCCCGCCGCGGCCAGCGGAATCCAGCGCGGCAGCAGATCCCAGACCAGCACCAGTTCGTGCAATGCCACCGCCGCCAGCACCGCCCCTCCCACGACCACCGGTGCGCGCAGCCGGGCATGCGCGCCGGCCAGCAGCACCGCGAGCGCCGCCAGGCCGAGCAGCAGGCGGCGCAGCGGCTCGCCCTCGCCCGCCAGCACCGAGGCCAGGCTCGGCAGCAGCGCCGCGGCCAATGCCGGGCCGTACGTCACCCAGCTCGACAACTCACCCCGCGAGCGCCGCGCCAGCCAGCCGGCCAGCAGCACCACCCCGGCCGCGGGCAACGTGTACGCCTCGACCGTCGCGACCCGTTCCGCGGCGATCAACAGCCACCAGCCACCCAGTTCCGCGACAGCCGCCGCCACCACATGTCCACGCCGGACCGTCGCCGCCTCGCCGGGCCGCAAGGCCCGCGCACCGAGCGCCACCCCCCAAAGCGTGCACACCGCCGCGGCGTGCCGGATCGACCCAGCGGTCAGCAGCAGCGCGACGAACGCCCCGGCGTGCGCGGCCACCTGGACGGCACGGCCCTCCACGGCCCGGCGCACCGCGAGCACCGCGCCCACGGCCAGGATCGCGGCGGCCGCGCCGAGCACGACGAACGCGCTGGTCTCCAGGGACAGTTCGGCCGCCCGGCCCACCGTGAAGGCGAACAGCACCGTCGCACCCGCACCGGCCAGCCAGCCGGCCAACCGTGCGCCGAGGACGCGGCCGCCGGCGCCGGCCACCGCGCCGGCGACCAGGGTCAGCCCAAGCGCGGCCAGCGTCGCACCGCGGGTCGGCAGCGCCCCGGCGAGCCCGGCGCCGGCCAGCGCGGCGCAGGTCGGCACCAGCACGGCGGCCGCTGCTCCCGGGCGCAGCAGTGCCGCCGCGAGCAGCCCTGCCAGCCCGATGATCAGGCTCTCCGCGGGTACGCCCGGCCACGGGACGCCCGCCGCGGCGAGGCCCACCGGCCCGACGACGGCCAGGACCGGCGCAACGGCCCAGGCCGCGGCCGGGCCACCGGACACGGCCCGCCGCTCGGACACAGCCCGCCACCCGAACACAGCCCGCCACCCGGACGCGTCCCGCAACCCGAACACAGCCCGCAACCCGGACAAAGCCTGCGACCCGGACACAGCCTGCGACCCGGACACAGCCCAGCGACCGGACACCGTCTGCGCGGCGACCGCCACCGCCACCGCGAGTACGCCCAGCGCGACTGCGTCGGCCAGGGCGACCGGGCCGACGCCGGTGCCCGCCGGATGACCGGTCCAGATCCGGCCCAGCCACTCGTAGGGGCGCAGCAGCACCCCGGCCAGGCTCGGGGCAGTCGCCACAAACAGCGCCACGCCGAGCGGCAGGGCGGCGAGACCCGCCTGGACGGCGCGCGAGAAGGTCAGCGCGACCAGCAGCAGCGCGACGGCCGCATAGATGGCCGGCGAGTCACCGCTGGCGAGCGCCCAGACCGGCGCCGTCACGACACCCAGCAGAACCGCCGCCAGCGCGTAGGGCCGGTAGCCCCGGCCGGTGAGCCGCAGGGCGCCCACCAGCAGTGCCACGGCGGCCAGCGCCACCCGGCTCTGCACCGGGGCGGAGAGGGACAGCGCGGCCGCCCCGGTCCAGGCCGCAGCCGGAGCAGCCAGCATCCCCACCACGAGCGCCACTCCCCCGAGCACTCGCGCCCTGTTCCTCGCGACAACGCCGACCCGCCGCGACGCACCTCCCCGAGCGCCCCCAACAACACCAGCCGACCCCGGCCCGCCACCCCCAACGACACCGGCCGATCCCAGCCCAGCGCCCTCAACAACACCAGCCGACCCCAGCCCGCCACCCCCGGCAACGTCTGCAAGCAGCGATGCATCGCCTGCACCGACAACGAAGCCGACACCGACGGATCGGGAGGCGATCCGCGCGGCGAGGGCCGTGGCGAAGCCGATCGCCGCGACGCCGGTGAAGGCACCGAACGCGACCCACGGACGCTCCAGGGCAACGGCCACGGCATGGACGGTCAGCACAACCGCCACCGACACCGGCCAAGGCGCCGCGGCCCGCAGTGCCAGGGCCAGCGCGACCGCCACCACCAGCAGATCGAAGCCGGGCGCGGTCCACCAGAGCAGGCCGAAACCGGCCGGCGCCGCGACGGCCGTCAGCGCGAGTCCGCCGAGGACGGCGTGTGGCTGCACAGCACGGGACACCAGCACGGTCAGCGCCCCGGTGGACAGCACGATCACCGCGGGCAGCCGCCAGTCGCCGACGCCGGTAACCGCGGCGGCGATCGTCACACCCACCACCACCAGCCCGGTGCCGGCGACCACGACCAGCGCGCCGAGCCACGGGCCACGCCGTACCGGTGCCGGCAGCCGGCTTCCCACCACCGTGACCAGGACCGCCAGGGCCGCGATGACCGCGAGGATCAGCACCGGGGCGGCGAAGCTGCCCCCGGCGACCCCGGCGAGCCGGCCGCCACCGGCGGCCAGCGCGACCACGAGCAGCCCGCCGGTGATCGACTGCGCCCGCGAAACCCGGGCCAGAACGGCGCCCGCCAGCGGCACCAGGGCCGCGACGATCAGGGCGCCGGCCGCCAGGGCGACCGCGCCGGGCGCGAAGAGACCGGCCAGTGCGCCGAGCGCGACCAGCGCGGCCGCGATCGCCGCGCCGCCGCCGAGCAGGTACGCCGTGACGCCCAGCGCACTCAGCGCGGAGCGGCGCAGGTGGATCACCGCGAGGTTCAGCACAGCCACCGCCGCCAGGGTGTACGACCAGCCGGTCGCGTCCGGGTGGAACGGCGCCACCAGCAGCGGCAGCACCGGCTGGGCCACGAGCAGGGCCACGAAGCGGGGGCCGATCAGCCCGGTCACGTGCTCGTACCCGGCGGCCACCGCGGCCGTCACGGCGCAGACCGCGCCCGCGTAGCCCAGCGCCGAATAGTCCGCGACGCCGAACAGGTTGACGTACCAGGCCGCGTACCCGTCCAGCAGCACCAGCAGCAGGCCGACCGCCGCGAAGGTCTCCGCCGTCGCGGTCAGGCCGCGGCGCAGCGCGGCGAGCGGCGCCGCCAGGGCGGCCACCGTGAAACCCGCCAGCAGCAGCGCCCGGCCACCCACGCCGAACTGCGACCAGGCCACCGCGGTGAAGACGATCGCCGCCACCGCCAGCAGCAGGCCGCCGAGCAGGAACAACGCGTTCTGCACCAGCCGCGTCGAAGCTTCCTTGGTGCGCGGCGCGGGCGCCACCGGAGCGGGGGGCACAAAGACGGACGCGCGGACCCGGGCCACCGCGGCCTCCCGCTGCTGCCACGCGCGGCGCAGCGCCGCGTCGGCGCCCGCGACCGCTTCGCGGGCGGTCGCCAGCCGGGCGGTCAGCACCGGGATCTCGGCGTCCAGGCGGATCACCTCGGCGGCGTCGGGGTCCGGGCCGCGGCCGCAGCCGGGGCAGCCGGAGGTCAGGTTCGCCGGGGTACGGCACGACGGGCACGGGTACGAGGTCACGCCGTCGATCCTCGTCGCGCCGGCCGCCCGGTCCCTGAGTCCGCGTACCTAGGAGCCGCCGGTCAGGGGCTCAACGGTGCAGGGTCAGGATGAGATCCACCACGAGGGCCGTCCAGCCGGTCTGGTGCCAGGCGCCCAGGCCCGCGCCGTTGTCGCCGTGGAAGTATTCGGGGAAGGCGATCAGGTCCTTCCAGTCCGGGTGGTTCTGGAAGACCTCAGAGGCGCCGTAGATCGGGCGCCGCCCCCACGAGTCCGGCACGAAGAGCGACACCAGCCGGCGGGACAGGTCGTCGGCGACCGCGCTCAGCGGCATCTTGGTCTGCGAGCCGGTCGGGTATTCCACCATCAGGTCGTCACCGAAGAACGCCGCGAACTCCCGCAGCGCCTCGATGAGCAGGTAGTTCACCGGCATCCAGACCGGGCCACGCCAGTTGGAGTTGCCGCCGAACAGGCCGCTGGTGCTCTCCGCCGGCTCGTACCCGACCGTGAACTCCGAGCCGCCCAGCGACACCGTGAACGGCTTCTCCAGGTGCGCGCGGGAGAGCGTTCTGAGGCCGTACGGGGAAAGGAACTCCTCCGGATCGAGCATCCGGGCCAGGATCCGCAGCAGTTGGTCCTGGCCCACCATGGACAGCAGCCGCTGCTGGCGGCCGTCGGCCGACAGCCGGCGGGCGCTGATCACGTCGGCATACTCGGCCTGGCCGGCCAGCAGCCAGCGCAGCCGCGCGGCCAGATCGGGCAGGCGGTTGAGGGTGCCGGCGGACAGCCGGGTGGTCGCCGCCAGCGGCAGCAAACCGACGATGGAACGGGCCTTGAGCGGCATCCGGTGCCCGTCGGGCAGCCGCAGCACGTCGTAGAAGAAGGAATCCTCCTCGTCCCAGAGCCCTTGCCGGTACGCCGCCTCGGCGATGTAAGCGAAGTGCTCGAAGAACTTGGTGGACATGTCCTCGTAGGTGCGGTCGTGCAGGGCCAGCCGGATCGACATGTCGAGCATGTTCAGGGCGTACATGGCCATCCAGCCGGTGCCGTCGGACTGCTCCAGCACGCCGGCCACCGGCAGCGCCGCGGACCGGTCGAACGGGCCCACGTTGTCCAGCCCGAGGAAGCCGCCCTCGAAGACGTTGTTGCCGCCGACGTCCTTGCGGTTGACCCACCAGGTGAAGTTGAGCAGCAGCTTGTGCATGATCCGGGCGAGGAAGTCGTGGTCGTGCCCGCCGTCGATCTCGAAGACCCGCAGCGCGGCCCAGGCGTGCACCGGCGGGTTGACGTCACCGAACGCCCACTCGTACGCGGGGATCTGCCCGTTGGGGTGCATGTACCACTCGCGCAGCAAGAGCAGCAGCTGCGACTTGGCGAAGCTGGGGTCGACCCGGGCGATCGAGACGCAGTGGAAGGCCAGGTCCCAGGCCGCGTACCAGGGATATTCCCAGGGATCCGGCATCGAGATGACGTCGAAGCTGTTCATGTGCCACCAGGCGTTGTTGCGCCCGTAGCGCCGGCCGGGCGGCGGTGGCGCGGAGCCGGGGTCGCCGCGCAGCCACTGCTTGACGTCGAAGTGGTAGAACTGCTTGCCCCACATCAGCCCGGCGATGCCCTGCCGGGCGACGGCGGCCTCCTCGGCGGAGGCGGCGGCCGGGATCAGCTCGGCGAAATAGGCGTCGGCCTCGGCGAGCCGATCCCGTACGACGGCAGCGAAGTCCTCGCCCAGGGCCGGCTCGCCGGGTGCCTCGTCGCCGCGGGTCAGCCGCAGCCGGATCTCGCGGGTCTCCCCCGGGCCCAGCGTCAGCTCGTAGTGCAGCGCGCCCTTGGTGCCCACCCCGGCCGGGTTGACCGTCGGCGCGCCCGCCACGACGTGGTCGTTGATGCCGTCCTTCGGGTGCATGCTCGTGCCGGGCAGGCCCCACAGCCGCTGCGCGTTGGTCTCGTTGTCGCACACCATGGCGGGCGGCACGCCCTCGCCGTCCAGGGTGATGTGCCCGAGGCCGCGGTGCTCGCCGTGCAGGCGCCCGGGAGTGCCGGTGATGACCGGGACCGGGCGGCCGGGCAGGCCCCAGGACCAGGTGTTACGGAACCACAGCGACGGCAGCACGTGCAGCGTGGCCTCCTCCGGGCCGCGGTTGGAGACGGTGACGACGATGCACATGTCCGCCACGTCCGCCTTGGCGTAGTCGACGGTCACGACCCAGAACCGGTCGTCGTCGAAGACGCCGGTGTCGATCAGCTCGTACTCGGGCTCGTCCCGGGAGCGCTGGCCGTTGACCCGGACCAACTCGTCGTAGGGGAAGGCCGCCTGCGGGTAGTGATACCGCCAGCGCATCCACGAGTGCGTCGGCGTCGAGTCCTGGTACCACCAGTACTCCTTGGCGTCCTCGCCGTGGTTGCCGCCGTCGCCGCCGAGGCCGAACATCCGCTCCTTGAGGATCGGATCCGCACCGTTCCACAGCGCCAGGGCGAAGCAGAACGTCTGCCGGTCATCGCAGACGCCGGCCATGCCGTCGTCGTTCCACCGGTACGCCCGCGAGCGCGCGTGATCGTGCGGAAAATAGTCCCAGGCGGTGCCGTGCTCGCTGTAGTCCTCCCGGACCGTGCCCCAGGCCCGTTCGGCGAGGTAGGGGCCCCAGGCACGCCAGGGCTGTTCACCGGAGTCCGCCTGCGCCAAGCGCTCACGCTCCGCCACGCCGCCGCCCACCCCCTCGTTCCGACCTTCTGCAATTGTTACTGGCAGGTGTTACGAACACTAACGGAGCCCGCGACGAAAGATCGCCGGCGGCCGGGCGCCGGCTGGTTAGGGTTCGAGCATGCCTGCCTCCGACTACGTGAAGAACCTGCGCGCCAGGGTCGGTCACGACCTGATCATGTTCCCGACGGTCAGCGCGATCGTCCTCAACGACCGCGGCGAGATCCTGCTCGGGCAGCGCAGCGACAACCACCAGTGGTCGGTCATCGCCGGCATGATGGACCCGGGTGAGCAACCCGCGGACGCGCTGGTCCGCGAGGTCGAGGAGGAGACCGGCGTGCAGGTGAAGATCGAACGGCTGGCAGGCGTCGCCCTGCACGAGATCGTTTACAACAACGGCGACCGCTGCCACATGGTCAACACCTGGTTCCGCTGCCGCGCGGTGGGCGGCGAGGCCCGGGTCAACGACTCGGAGTCGATCGCGGTCGGCTGGTTCGCCCCGGACGCGCTGCCGGAAATGAACCCCTTCGCCATGGTCCGCATCCGCACGTCGCTGGACGAGAACGCCCCGGCCTGGTTCGCCCAGCCCGGCGAAAGCGAGATCCCCGGATTCTGACGAGAGCGCCGGCCCGCGGCCCTGGGTACTACTTGACGATGATCACGTCGGTCGGCCGCTTGACCTGAACCGGCAGGCCGTATCCGGACAACTCGACGGTCACCAGGCTGGTGGAGGTCACTGCCTGACCGTCCTTCTCGTCCCGGCTTGTCCGCTTGTAGGTGACCTTCGCGATCCGCTTGTCGGCACTGAGCGCCACGTCACCGACGAACGTGTCGCCGGAGTGCTCCACCTCGAAGTGGTAGACGCCGGCGCCGGCCTGGGTGACCTTGGCTCCCGCGCGCCGCAGCGTCTCGAACAGCTGCTTCGGATCGGCCGAGGCCCCCACCGCGCTGTTCAGCGCACGGTCGTAGGCGAGCCTGTCGTGCTTGCCCGGATACTGCTTCCATTTGTCCTTGGAGCCGGACGAGCTGACGAACCGGACGCCGTTGATCAGTCGCTCGAGGTAGACCACCCCGCCGGTGGATGAGGACGAGTTCAGGAAGCCGGTCGCCGTCCCCGGGTCGAACGCACCCTCGGTGGTCTCCGAACCGCTGCGAACCCTCACTCGGTAGCTGACGTTCTCGCTGGCCGCGACGGCGGCAACCAATTGCAGCTCCGGCGTCTCCGCCGCGGTGACGGCCGGACGGCTCGGTGCCGACGACTGTACGGCCGCGGTCGCCGCGACCCCGCCCACCGTCAGAACCGCCAACGACGCGGTGACCACCGCCGCCGCCCGGCGATGACGCGCTCGCCGGCCCCGGGTCAGCAGCATCTGCGTCGGCGGCTCAGCGCCGACCTCACCGTCGACCATGTCGTGCAGCCGGCTGGCCAGCTGCGCATCCAGAGTGTTCATCGATTTCCCCTGTCTCCGTGAAAACTGGGCTCTCGCACCAGGTGCCGCAGCTTCTCCAGCGCGCGAGCGTATTGACTCTTGACCGTGCCGACCGAGCAGCCGAGCGCTTCCGCGGTCTGCCGCTCCGAAAGGTCCTCGTAGAGCCGCAGCACGACCACCGCCCGCTGCCGAGCAGGCAACGCCATCAGGGCGCGCTTGACCTCGACATCGGCCTCGGATCCGGCGGCCGCGGCCCGATCCGGAACATCAGCCACGAGACTCTCCCGCCGGCGGCGCCGCCACATCGAGGTGTGGTTGTTCGCCAGCGCCCGCCGCAGGTACGCATGCAGGTCGTCGTGTTGCGCCAGCTTGCGCCAACGCTCATAGATCCTGACCAGACTGTCCTGCAACAACTCCTCGGCCTGCCATCGATCACCGGTCAGCAGCAGCGCCAACCGCAAATGGCGCTGCCAGGCCGATTCCACGAATGCCACAAACGATGAATCCGCCGCTGTCAGCGGCCTCGCTCGGTCCGTCACGCACCTACCACGGATCAGCGCCCGAAAAGGTTGCCCGGGCTTTGCTGACGACTGTTCAAAGCCCGCAAGTTCGACGCCCGGATGGGTCTCAAGCTCCCGATGCGCTCAGCCGGGCTCCATCGGCTCAGCCGGGCTCCATCGGCTCAGCCGGGCTCCATCGGCTCAGCCGGGCTCGGCCGCCCGATCAGGCTCGGCCCGCTCAGCCGTCCTCGGCCGCCCAGCCGGACTCGAGGTCGTTCGCGACGTCGCGGAGCAGCCGCAGGAACACCTCGACCATCGGCGTGACCGTCGCGTCGGTCATGGTGACGACCTGCAGGTCACGGTGCGGCACGGGCGGGCGCAGCGCCCGGTGGGCGGTGCGCGGCGCGTAGGCCAGGGCGAGCCGCGACACCAGGGCGACCCCGATGCCGGTGCCCACGAGTGCCTGGGCAACGTCGTAGGACGCGGTCTGGAAGCGGATCCGCGGCGTGAAGCCGGCGGCAGCGGTGACCCGGTCGAACTGGGCCCGGGCCGCATGACCGGCCAGGATGGTCACCCACGCCTCGTCACGAAACTGCTCCAGCCCGACCGGCGCGGACTCGGCCCGCGCCGACCCGCCAAGGGCGACCTCAGCCAGCACCCTCTCAGCCAGCGTCCTCTCAGCCAGCACCGTCTCAGCCAGCGCCGTCTCAGCCAGCACCGTCTCAGCCAGCACCGTCTCAGCCAGCGTCCTCTCAGCCAGCGTCCTCTCAGCCAGCACCGTCTCAGCCAGCGCCGTCTCAGCCAGCGCCGTCTCAGCCAGCGCCGTCTCAGCCAGCACCGTCTCAGCCAGCGCCGTCTCAGCCAGCGCCGACTCAGCCAGCGCCGACTCAGCCAGGGCTGTCGCAGTCAGGGCCGGGTGGTCGTCGGGTAGGACGACGACCATCGGGTCGCGCAGCAGCGGGTGGACGGTCACCAGGTCGGGCGGTGTGATCGGCGTGTCCCAGGACGCGATGACCGCCATGTCGAGGCGGCCCGCGACGACCTCGTCGACGCCCTGGTCGGACGAGACATCGGTGACGGTGAGATCGGCGGCCGGGTAGCGGTGCCGCAGCGCGGTGAGGGCGGGCGGCAGGAGGTGCAGGGCCGCGGCCTGGAAGGCGCCGATGCGCAACCGCAAGGAGAGGCGGCCGAGGAGCCCGTCGAGACCGAGCGCGGCGCGCTGCGTCTCCTCATCGATGATCCGTCCGTGCCGGGCGAGCAGCGCGCCGGCCGCGGTGAGTGCGGCGCCGCGCGGTCCGCGGTGCACGAGGGTCGTCTTCAGCTCCCGTTCGGCCTTCGCGAGCTGCTGGGTGATCGCCGCGGGAGTACGGCCCAGGGCCTGCGCGGCGCCGGCCATCGAGCCGTGCCGCTCGATCAGCGCGAGCAGTTGCAATTGAGCCGGCTCCATGCGTAAAGAATAGTGAACGCTGGCTGCCGAATCCGAGCATTCTCTTCATGCCAGGATCGCCGCACGCTGAGGTCATGCCTACTCACCTTGCCGCCTTCATCACCACAACCTGGCTTCTGGCAATGCTTCCCGGCGCGGGCCAGGCCCTCATGGTCCGCCAGACCCTGACCGGCGGCCGGCGCGCGGCCTGGGCGGGTATCGCGGGCACGGCGACCGGCCTGGTGATTTGGACGACCGCGGCGGCCGCCGGGCTGTCGGCGCTGATCCTGGCCAACCCGGCCGCGTACACGATCATCCGGGCTGCGGGTGGCGCGGTGCTCGCCGTCCTGGGTCTGAGCACCCTGCTGTCGCTGCGCAAGAAGACGCCGGCTGCGGCCGACCCCGCGCCGGCGCCTGCCGGCTGGGGTGGTTATCTCGCTGGGCTGGCCACCAACCTCGGCAACCCCAAGGCCGGCGTCTTCGCGATCTCGCTGCTCCCCCAGTTCGTGACCGCTGACGGGCCGGTATTCCTGTCCAGCCTCGCGCTCGGCGCTCTGTGGGCGCTGGTGACCGCCTGCTGGTATGTGCTCTTCACCTGGGCGGTGAACCGGGGACGGTCGTTCGCCACGCGGCCGGCAGTGCACCGCCGCCTGCAAGCTGTCACCGGCGGCGTGCTGGTCCTGCTGGGAGTGGCCGTCGCGGCCGGAGCCTGAGCGCCGTTCGCATCCCCGACAAACGACACTGCCGCAACGATCAGGTTCCGTTTCGAGCTGTACCCGCTGGGGAGGTGTCGCCGTGGGGCGGTAACCACCCGACGTTGCACTGGTTCGGGTTCGCCGACGGCCGGGTACTGGCTCGAGGCCGGCGGGCACCAACCGGCCGGCGGGCACCAACCGGCCGGCGCCCCCCGAGGCCTAGCCAGGCCTAGCCACCCACCAGCCGCGTCCCGACCCCTCGGGGCCTCCCGAGTCGCCGGCGGCTACTGCCAGCGTCGATCTTGCTGAACTTGCGGTCTGCTCCGCACCCGAACCCCTCAAGGTCGCGACCACTGACCACAAAATGTGGAGTTTTGCGACGTTTGGATCCAAGGTGTGGGACCGGACGCTCAGGGTGTGGTCACCGGGCCCGGCATTCGGGACAGGGGCCCATTAGCTGGGCGTGGCACCGGCATGCGGGGTCTCGTCACGGGGACGCGGGCCGACGGGCTTCCGTCACGGGGACGCAGGCCGACGGGCTTCCGTCACGGGGACGCGGGCCGACAAGCTTCCGTCACGGGGACGCAGGCCGTCGACAGAACTCACCGGACACTCACCAAGGCCCGAAAACACCAGTTCACGGCCTTGATCAATTTGGGCTACGCGGTATTGGCTCATGGACGGCCGCCCTCACCCTGCCGGCTGCGTGCGTGGAACCGCGTTCTCCCGCTGGGCGATTCCACCACCTGGTGTGAGGGCCTGTGGTCACCTCCGCACCCGTGCACCGCAAGATCGCTCGGGCAGGCGAGACCCGCGCCTCTCCCTGATCTTGGTAGCCGGTGGCCCACCTGAGCTTCCTTCAGTGCCCCGCTGTCAAGCGTTCGGGTCGCGGGCGTCATGCCGGGTAGTTCGGGCGGGGACGCTCCGGCTGAGTCTCAGCCGCCCGGCGTCGACCGATGATGTGTCGGGGCGGCGCGCCGCCGCAAGATCCTCGCCGGGGTTGCCGACGCCGGGTCGACGTTGTTGCGCGCGGGTGTGGGGGCGCGCCGTAACAAGGTACGCACCGGGTTGCCGACCGCGTCAACCGCCACGGCGCCACAAGGGGCTGCGGTTGGACTTTGTGGCGGCGTTGGTCCGCGCCAGTTCCACGCACCCACGGGTCCAGCAACGCTCCCGGCATCATCGGCCCCTCGGGCGGCCGGAGAAGACGTCAATTCGCTGAAGCCACGCGAGCCCCGAACGGAAAACGGTTGGTGTGGCAACCTCCGGCCGGTACGGTCGCGACGCTGCCTCACGGGACGGACTTATATGACCGCCGACAAGCACGTGGACGAGCCCGGCAGGACGGTCTTCGGCGCGGCCGCGGAGGCCTACGACGCCGGCCGCCCGGGCTATCACCCGGCATTGGTCGCGGAGGTGCTGACCTACGCGGATGCAGTCGAGCGCACGGCAGTCGAGCGCACGGCAGTCGAGCGCACGGCAGTTGAGATCGGCGCGGGCACCGGCAAGGCCACCGTGCTGTTCGCCGCGAGCGGGGTGGCCGTCACGTGCCTGGAACCCGACACCCGGATGGCTGAGGTGCTGCGACGCAACACGGCCGCGTTTCCCGGTGTGAGTGTCGAGGTCACCTCGTTCGAGTCGTGGGAGCGCGGCGATCGGCATTTCGGGATGCTGCTGGCGGCCACGTCGTGGCACTGGGTGCACCGGTCGCGGCGCTGGACGACGGTCGCGGACGCGCTGAACCCGGGAGGGACGGTGGCACTGTTCTGGAACCCGCAGGGTGTGCTGGACCCTGACCTGCACGCTGCGCTCTCGCGCATCGACGCACGGCACGGCCTCGGCGAATCGCCGCACTCCCGGCCGGCGTCGGCCTATGGACACCAGGCCGGGGACTGGAGCGCGGGCTGCCGGTCCGCGGAGGAGGCCGGCGGCGGACACCTCCACGTCGACTGGCCGGCCGTCGAATGCCGGAGCGACGGACGCTTCCGGGATCTTCGGGAGGTCCGGCTCCGCGAGGAAACGCACTACGACACCGACCGGTATCTGAAGTTCCTCGAATCCGTCTCGACCTACCGCGTCCTGTCGGACGACCGCCGACGCCGCGCGCTGGCGGAGACGGCCGCCGCCTTGAACCGGCACGGTGGTGGCATCGACATGCTGCACGTCACCGACCTGTTTCTGGCCCGCCGCGCTTCCCCCGCCTAGCGGCTCGCCACGATCTCAACAGCCGAGGCCCGGCTGATCGCCGTGGACCGGGACGCGATCGAGATCTCCCACGAGGCGCTGATCCGGTCGGCCGGACCGGACCGTCAGGCGAGCCAGCCCGGCCGGATCAATCCCGCCTCGTAGGCATAGACCACCAACTGCGCCCGATCGCGGGCGCCGAGCTTGACCATCGTGCGGCTGACGTGGGTCTTCGCGGTCGCCGGGCTGATCACCAGCCGGGTCGCGATCTCGTCGTTGGACAGCCCCTCGGCGACCAGGACCATGACCTCGCGTTCGCGGTCGGTGAGCCCCTCCAGCCGGCGTTCGGCTTCCTCGGGCGGCATCGCCGGGCGGCCGCGACCACCGGGGGCGGCGAACTCGCCGATGACCCGCCGGGTGACGCTCGGCGACAGCAGGGCGTCCCCGGCCGCGACCGCCCGGACCGCGCGCAGCAACTCGACCGGCTCGGTGTCCTTGACCAGGAAGCCCGAGGCACCCGTGCGCAGCGCCTCGAAGACGTACTCGTCCAGCTCGAACGTGGTCAGGATGACCACCCGGGCACCGGCCAGCGCCGGGTCGGCGGCGATGCGGCGGGTCGCCTCCAGCCCGTCCACTCCGGGCATCCGGATGTCCATCAGCACCACGTCCGGGCGGGTCTGGACGGCCAGCCGGACCGCCTCCAGGCCGTCGCCGGCCTCGGCGACCACCTCGATGTCCGGCTCCGCGTTGAGCAGCGCGCGGAAGCCGGCCCGGACCAGGGCCTGGTCGTCCGCCAGCAGAACCGTGATCATGCGGGCTCCCTCGTCGGGGTCGTGCTGGTGGGCAGTATCGCGGAGACCAGGTAGCCGCCGTCGGGGAGCGGGCCGGCGTCGAGGGAACCGCCGAGGCTCGCGGCCCGGGCGCGCATCCCGGCGATGCCACTGCCGTCGCCGTCGCCGTCGCCGTCGTGACCGGCGTCGCCGGCGGCGGGGTCGGGTCGCTGCGCCGCGCGGGGGCCGTCGTTGCGGATCGTCAGGCGGAGCTCGCCCGGCGCGTACGCGACCGAGACCGTGGCCGCGGCGCCGGTGGTCGCGTGCCGGCGCACGTTGGTGAGGGCCTCCTGGACGATCCGGTATGCCGCGCGGTCCACCTCGGCCGGCAGGTCGCGCCGCTCCCCCACGGTTTCGGTCGTCACCGACAGACCGGCGCCCGCCGTGAGGTCGGTGAGGCGGTCGAGGCCCAGCGCGGGCTGGCGGGGGGCCGCCTCCTCCTCCGGGCGGAGCACGCCGAGCACCGCGCGGACCTCTCGCAGCGCCTCGGAACTGGCGGTCTTGATCGCGGCCAGCGCCTCGCGGGCCTGCTCCGGCCGGTTGTCCATCAGGTGCAGTCCCACCCCGGCCTGCACATTGATCAGCGACAGGTGGTGGCCGAGCACGTCGTGCAGCTCGCGGGCGATGCGCAGCCGCTCGTCGGAGGCCTGGCGGCGCTCCTGCTCCTCCCGGGCGCGGGTTCGCTCGGCCCTTGCCTTGGTCACCTCGGCCAGGTAGACGGCACGGGCCCGGGCCGCGCTGCCGATGAAGGCCGTCAGGGCCAGCCCGAAGGCGGTGAGCACGGCATCGCGCAGGGTCGGGCGGGCCGCGGCCGGCAGGCCGAGCGGATCGGCGCAGAACCAGGTGATCGTCAGGTAGGCCAGGTAGCCGGCGGCCGCGGTGATGAACGCGGACCGGCGGTGCTCCTCGCGCACGGCGGTGAACAGGGCGATGCCCGGCGCGACGGCATATGTCCAGGTCGGCGTGCTGAAGGTGGCGAACCCGATCGTCGCCGCGCCGGTGACCGCGAGGACGACGATCGGCGCCCGCCGGCGCCAGGCCAGGGCGATCGGGCCGACGAGCAGCAACGCGCACGCGATGACGTCGCGCGGGTAGGCGAGGTGGGAGGCAAACGTCCAGTTTCCGAAGACGTGGAAGCACAGAGCGGTGATGACCGCGTGGGGCCGGGGCCCATGGCGCATGCCGCGACCGAAGCGCGCACCGGCGGCCGCACCGTCCCAGCCCGACGCACGCTCCCCGGACACCCCGCTGGGCTCCTCCCTGACTGAACCTGGGCCGGGCGAGGGAGCGCTTGAGCCCTCGAAGGGCCGGCGGGCGGCTGAGCCCGTACCGGAGGGATTTGGCCATGCGCCGCGGGCCCGGCGGCCGGATCCTCCCGGCCGACCCGGCTGGTCTCGCAGGCCCCGGTCTCGCACCTCTCGAACCTACGGCACCGCTGCTCACCGGCACATCCGCGCGTCGGCGACCCTCTTGTGCGCCCCAGGGAGTAGTGACTGTGGCCGTGTACTCCCCAGGGCGTACGGCTCTGGGGGCTTGCTGCTCCGCCGACGGCGTACCAGATGCTCCGCCGGGGCGACGCGGCCCGGCGGCCGATCCGCGAACCTGGAGTCAGTCAGCCACGTTCGCAGGAGGTCAATGTGAATCCCAACGACGCAACCCGGTCCGGGCCCCATCGGCTCCGGACCTCCGACACCGAGCGCGAGCAGGTCGCCGAGATGCTGCGGGCCGCGATGGCCGAGGGGCGGCTCACCCTCGAGGAGGGTGAGGAGCGTCTCGGCCAGGTGTACGCGGCCAAGTTCCGCGACGAGCTCGCCCCGCTCACCGCCGATCTGCCCGACAACGGCCGGCGGGCTCTGGCCGACACACCGCAGGCGCAAGCCGCGACACGCCGGGGCGTGCGCCGGCATGCCGGTTTCGTGGCGATGCTCGCGGTCTTCCTGACCGGGATCTGGGCGCTGTCGGGCGCGCACTTCTTCTGGCCCGCGATCCCGCTGGTCTTCCTGGTCATGGGCCTGATGCGGCACGCCCGGTACGGCCACTACCGGGCCGAGTACAGCTACCGGCACCATGTCGCGCCGTGGAACGCACCGTCCAATAGGTGATCTTGAACACTCCACTGTAGACGTGGCGGTCGTTGCCCACCCCTCCCCGCTCTGCGACAGTTGCCAGGTTTACCCCCGGCCACCGTCGCGCCGGGGATACGGGGAGGGTGGGCACGACCATGATGGGTCCGTCGCACGCACTGTCGGGCGCGGCCGTCTGGCTGGCCGGCAGTTGGGCCTTGGATCACTTCGCGGGGTACGGCCAGTCGCCGCTCGCGATCGCGGTGGGCACAGCCGTCTGCGCGGGCGGCGCGTTGCTGCCCGACCTGGACATGTCCGGCAAGGTCACCAGAAACCAGGGCGGCGCGACCGTCGCCCGGACGTTCGGCGTGTTCTCGCTGTTCGTGGCCGAGGTCATCGAGAAGATCTCGCTCGGCGTCTACACGGCGACCAAGCTGAGCAAGGACCCGCGCCGCAACAACGGGCACCGCACTTTCACCCACACGCTGCCGTTCTGCGGCCTGGTCGGCTGGGGCACGACGGCGCTGTGCGCGAACTACGGCAAGTGGGCAGTCGTGGCCGTGGTGTTCATCATGGCCGGCCTGGCCCTGCGGGGGCTGTTCGACGAGTGGGCCGAGCGCGCCGGCTGGCTCATCGTGACGCTGGCGTCGGGCGTGATCGCCTGGTTCACCGCGGCGAACCTGCCCGGCGACCGCGGTTATCCGATGCTGGGCTTCGCCGTGGGCGTGGGCTGCTTCGTGCACCTGCTGGGCGACATCATCACCAAGAACGGCGTGCCGATCCTGTGGCCGATACCCACCGGGCGCCGGATGTGGCGGATGATCGGGGTGCCGAACGGGATAGCCGTCAGGGTCGGTGGGCGCACCGAGGTGCTCGTGCTGCGCACCGTGTTCACCGTGATCGCCATCCTGTCGGTCTTCGGCATGTTCGCCCCGCACGTGCTGCAGCGCCTGGACCTGGACGTCTGGGCCGACGGCTGACCGGCGTGCGGGTCATCGAGCAGTTCGTCGCCGGCAAGGCCGGCGACCCGCTGACCTGCGAGGACGCCGTGGTCGTGACCGACGGTCACGCGGCGGTCGTGGACGGCGCCACCGACATCACCGGCCGGCGGTACGGCGAGACAGCAGTCGCCGGTGGGCGCTGGGCGATGGCGGCCTGCGTCGACGCCCTCCGGGCCCTCCCCGCCGACGCCGACGTGACCGCCGCCACGGCCCGGCTGACGTCGGCGCTCGCCGAGCGGATCGACCCGGAGCTGCCGCCGGCCGTGCGCCCGAGCGCGTCGGTGACCGTCTACTCGCGTCGGCTCCGGCAGGTGTGGCAGATCGGGGACGTCGCGTTCCACTATCCGGGCCTGCCCGCCGGCACCGGCCGGCCGCGCAAGCCGCTCGACCGGATCGCCGCCGACTTCCGGGCCGCGGTCATCGCGGCCGAGGCCGCCACCGGGGAGCTGGACCTGGCGACCACCGACCCCGGCCGGCTCGCGGCCCGGGCGCTCATCTCGCGCCAGGGCGCGCTGCGCAACAGAGCAGGACCGTACGGCTTCGCGGCGATCGACGGCCGCCCGGTGCCGCCATCCCTGATCGTGGTGCACGACGTGCCCGGCCAGGTCGACGAGCTGGTGCTGGCCAGCGACGGCTACCCCGAGCTTCACCCGACCCTGGCCGAGAGCGAGGCGCGGCTGGCCGAGCTGCTGGCCGAGGACCCGCACTGCGTCGGCGCGCTCCGCGGCACGAAGGGCGTCACCGCCGGGCAGGTCAGCTTCGACGACCGCGCCTACCTGCGGCTGCGCATTTCTCCGTAGGACTTCCGGCGGAGCCGGATCACGTCTCGTCGAGCCGGAAACCGACCTTCATCGTGACCTGGACGTGCCCGACCTCGCCCTGCTCCAGGTGGCCCCGGATCTCGGTCACCTCAAACCAGTCGAGGTTGCGCAGGGTCTCCGAGGCACGCCGCACGCCGTTGCGGATGGCCTGGTCGACGCCCTCCGGCGCGCTGCCGACGATCTCGGTCACCCGGTAGGTGTGGTTACTCATCATCTCTCCCGTCGCTGCCGGGACGGCCGCCACCACGGAGGAGGTCCCGTTCCCACCAACTGCCTACCGCCGGGGCTGGTGACGCGCAAGACTCAGGCGGAGTCGGCGTAGCACTCCACGATCGACACGTCGAGGGGGAAGCGCACCGCGGTCTCGCCGAACAGCAGCTCGCCCGCCTTGGCCGCGCTCGCCCGCACCGCCTCGGCGACCTGCTCCGCTTCCTCGGCCGGGCAGTGCACGCCCACCTCGTCGTGCACGAACAGCACCAGCTCGGCCCGGGTGCCCTCCAGCGCCGTGCGCAGCGTCGCGAGCAGGACCAGCGCCCACTCGGCCGCCGTCGCCTGGATGACGAAGTTGCGGGTGAAGCGGCCACGGGCCCGGCCCGACGCGCCGCCCTGGGGCTCGGCCGAGCCGGGCTCCTCGGGCGGCTCCAGGCCCGCGTCGCGCCAGGCCGTGGACGCCGGTGGGCAGGTGCGGCCCAGCCAGGAGCGGACCAGCCCGCCCGCCTCGCCGGTGCGGGCCGCGGCCTCCACGTAGTCGAACGCCGTCGGATAGCTCTGCCGCAGCACCGCCAGGGCCGGGATCGCGGCGCCGCCGGTCTGGCCGTACATGGCGCCGAGCAGGGCCACCTTGGCCTTGGCCCGGTCGCCGCCGAACGAGTCGGTGGCCAGGGCCGCGTAGAGGTCGCCGGCGGCACCGGCAAGGGCGAGGCGGGAGTCGCCGGAGACCGCCGCGAGCACGCGCGGCTCCAGCTGGCCGGCGTCGGCCACCACGAAACGCCAGCCCGGGTCGGCCACCACCGCGCGGCGGACCACCTTGGGCACCTGCAGCGCGCCGCCGCCCCGGGTGGCCCAGCGGCCGGAGACCACGCCGCCCGGGACGTATTCCGGTCGGAAGCGGCCCTCGCTGACCCAGGCGTCGAGCCAGGCCCAGCCGTGTGCCGTCCAGATCCGGTAGAGCTCCTTGTATTCGAGCAGGGGTTTCACCGCCGGATGCTCGACCTTGCGCAGCACCCAGGCCTTGGTGTTGGGCACCTCGATGCCCGCCCGGGAGAAGGCACGCAGCACCTCCGCCGGGGAGTCCAGATGCAGGCCGTGCACGCCGAAGGCCGCACTGACCTCGGCCGCGAGCTCGGCCAGCCGGCGGGGCGGCCCGACCGGCTGAAGCGGGCCGAGCAGGTCGCGCAGCAACTGGTCGTGGATGTCCGCGCGCCACGGCAGGCCGGCGTGGCCCATCTCGGCGCCGACCAGCGCGCCCGCGGACTCGGCGGCCACCAGCAGGGCGAAGCGGCCGGGCTGCCCGGTGGCGGCGATCCGGGCGTGCTGGTCCGCGTACACCCGGGTCAGGGCCTCGAGCACCACGGAGCCGGCGGCGGCCGGCGGCCCGGACAACGCCTCGAAGAGGGCGCCCTGGGCGAAGCCCGGTGGTTGCGGGAGCCGCGGCAGCGGGTCGGCCGGCACCGTGGCGCCGGTCAGGCGGGCCCAGGCCGCGGCCAGCGCGCGGGGCTCGCCCCAGCGGCCCGCGTGGCCGAGCAGCAGCGCCTCGGTCAGCTCGACGTCGTGGCAGCGGCGCACCCGGACGCCGGCGCGCAGCAGCGTGGGATAGCCCTCGGTGGTGGCCGCCCAGAGCCAGCGGGGATGCTCGGCGGCCTCGCGCGCGGCGACGGCGGCCGGCAGATCAACGACGCGGACCGGATCGCCCGCGGGTCGGCCGTCGGGATGCACCTCCTGCCAGCGGCCGGAACCGTGCCAGCTCCCGTCGTCGGACACCACCGCTACCAGCACGTGGTCATTCTGCCCGGCGGGTATGACATCTTCGGACGTCAGGCGCGCAGCAGGCCTTCCAGCAGCTCCAACGACCTCTCGATGTCGACCTCCGGATCCAGCAGCCACTGGGTCTGCAATCCGTCGGAGGCCGCGATGATCAAGGCGGCCGCCGCGCCGGGCGTGATGTCCGGGCGGATCCGCCCGGCGCGCTGCTCGGCCTCGATGCGCTCGGCCAGGAAGCTCCGCAGCCGCGCGAAGCGCTCGCCAAAGAACACCCGGGACGGCTCGTGGCCCTCCTCCAGCGCACCCGCCACCAGCGTCGAGTAGAGCTGGACCAGGCCCGGCACGCCGTGATTGCGGCGCGCCGCCTGGGTCATCAGCCCGACCACGGAGACGTCCGGCGGCAGCGGGTCCTCCGCCAGCGAGCGCTCCTCGGCGGCCCGGTAGACCTCGATCAGCAGCTCCTCGCGGGAGGCGAAGTAGTGCTTGAGCGCCGCGTGCGAGACCCCGATGGCCTCGCCGATCGCCCGCAGCGAGGTGCCCTCGGCGCCGCGCGCGGCGAAGACCTCGATGGCCCGGTCGAGGATCTCCCGCCGCCGGCGGACGCCCTTGCCGTACGCGCCGCGCCGGGCGATGTCGGGAGCCTCGTCCATCGTGCCATCGTAGGACACAAAAACTTCCGTGCGGAGGTTTTCGTTGTTACGGTCAGGTCATGACTCTTGACGTCCCCGCGCTGCTCGCCGCACTCACCCTCGAGGAGAAGGCCGCCCTGCTGGACGGCGCCGACTTCTGGCACACCCAGCCGGTCGAGCGCCTCGGCATCCCCGGCGTCATGGTCACCGACGGGCCGCACGGGCTGCGCAAACAGGCCGGCGAGTCGGACCACGTCGGCCTCAACGACAGCGTCCCGGCCACCTGCTTCCCGCCGGCCGCCGGGCTCGCCTCCACCTGGAACCCCGAGCTGCTGGGGCGCATCGGCGAGGCGCTGGGCCGCGAGTGCCGCGCCGAGCAGGTCGCCGTGCTGCTCGGCCCGGGCGTCAACATGAAACGCTCGCCGCTGTGCGGTCGCAACTTCGAATACTTCTCCGAGGACCCGCTGCTCGCCGGCGACCTCGCCGCGGCCCTGGTGAACGGGCTGCAGAGCACCGGGGTGGGCGCCTCGCTCAAGCACTTCGCCGCCAACAACCAGGAGACCGACCGGATGACGGTCTCCGCCGACGTCGACGAGCGGACCCTGCGCGAGATCTACCTGCCCGCCTTCGAGCGGGTCGTCACCCAGGCCCAGCCCTGGACCGTGATGTGCTCCTACAACAAGATCAACGGTACGTACGCGAGCGAGGACCCCTGGCTGCTCACCCAGGTGCTGCGCGACGAGTGGGGCTTCGAGGGCCTGGTCGTCTCCGACTGGGGCGCCGTCAACCGCCGCGACGCCGGCGTGGCCGCGGGCCTCGACCTGGAGATGCCCTCCTCCGACGGGGCCGGCACCCGCGTCATCCTGGACGCCGTCCGGGCCGGGACGCTGAGCGAGGCGGACGTCGACCGGGCGGTGACCCGGGTGCTGACGCTGATCGACCGGTCCCAGCCGGCGCTGCGCGAGGGGCAGACCTTCGACGCCGAGGCGCACCACGCGCTCGCCCGCGAGGCGGCCGCCGCCAGCGCGGTGCTGCTCAAGAACACCGACGGCGTCCTCCCGCTCGACCCGCGAAGCGGCGGCACCATCGCGGTGATCGGCGAGTTCGCCCGGTCGCCGCGCTTCCAGGGCGCCGGCTCCTCGCAGGTCAACCCGACCCGGGTGGACACCGCGCTGGACGCCCTGCGCACGGCCCTCGACGGGCACCGCAAGGTCGACTTCGCCCCCGGCTTCGTGATCGACTCGGACGCCGCCGACGAGGGCCTGGTCGCCGAGGCGGTGCGAACCGCGGCCGGCGCCGACGTGGCGGTGCTCTTCCTCGGGCTGCCGCCGTCGTACGAGTCCGAGGGCTACGACCGCGACCACATGGACCTGCCGGCGCACCAGATCGACCTGCTGCACGCCGTCGCGGACGCCAACCCGCGGGTCGTGGTGGTGCTCTCCAACGGCTCGGTCGTCACCGTCGCGCCCTGGCAGGACCGTGCGCAGGCCGTCCTGGAAGGCTGGCTGCTCGGCCAGGCCGGCGGCGGCGCGACCGCCGACCTGCTGCTCGGCGCGGCCGAACCGGCGGGCCGGCTCGCCGAGACCGTCCCGCTGCGCTTCGCGGACAACCCGGCGGTCGGCGCGTTCCCCGGCGAGCTCGGCCACGTCCGGTACGGCGAGGGCCTGCTGATCGGCTACCGCTGGTACGACGCCCGCCACCTCCAGGTCGCGTACCCGTTCGGCCACGGCCTGTCGTACACGAGCTTCGCCTACAGCGACCTGTCCGCGACCGTGCTCACCGACGGCGCCGAGCCGATCGTCGAGGTCGCCCTCACAGTCACCAACACGGGTGAGCGCGCCGGCCGCGAGACCGTCCAGCTCTACGTCACCGACCCAGAGTCCACCGTCTACCGGCCCGAGCAGGAGCTGCGCGCGTTCACGCAGGTCAGCCTCGCGCCGGGCGAGAGCGCCCCGGTGACCCTGACCCTGCAGAGCCGGGCGTTCGCGTTCTGGCACGCGACCATGAAGCGCTGGGTGGTCGAGGGCGGCACCTTCGGCATCCGGGTCGGCTCGTCCTCCCGCGACATCCGGCTCACCGGCGCTGTCGAGCTGACCGGCCAGGACACCGGCACGCCGCTGACCGCCGAGGCGACCGTGGACGTCTGGCTGGGGCACGCCGACGCCGGCCCGTGGCTGCGCGAGCACCTCGGCGAGGGGCAGTTCACGGCCATGCTCACCGATCCGGTCAACGGCCAGATGATGCGCGCCATCCCGCTGGTGCGGCTGTCGCGCTTCCCGGGCTTCCCCGTCACCGAGCCCGACGTCGAAGCCGCCGTGCAGCGGTTCACCGCTCAGTAATAACTGACTTCAGTCCGGTCAAGGGTGGCGGAGGGGCGGTCGGACGGGAGTCCAGCGAATCGTCGTCAGAAGGGCGGTCTTCTCGATGGGCGGCAGGCCGTCATCGAGGCAGCGGAGGCGCTGATAAATCTCACGCATCTCGGCCCTGTCGGGGATGTACTTGCTGCCGGCAGCCTTTTCCAGGACTGTCAGAGTGCTCGCCAGTGTGATCGATCCCACGGTGCTCCCGCTGGTGCGGAGCCGGTCCAGGCGTCGAATTTCACGCGTGGCGGTTTGTGCTCCTAGCCCGTCGTCGATCAGCACGATGACGGTGGCGCCTGCCTCCGCGGCCACGACAGCGTGCGCGATCACCATGGTCTCGCCCAGGTCCTTGGAGTGCCTCAGTCGCTCGGCCATGGGCTGCTGGGTGATCCGGTGTACGACCCGGGCGAGCTCAGGGGTCAGGTCATCGGGAAGGATCTGAATCCACGTGGGTGTCAGCTTTCTCCAGGCTGTTGCCGCCGAACGGAAACGCCGGTCCCGGGCCGCCCGGCGGAGTACTTCGACTTCCACCGCCGCGGGGGCGCTGAGCTGGCCCAGCATGGCGATAAGGAGACGTTCCTTGTTGATGGACAGGAAGTTGAGGCCGGGGCCGGCGTCGATGATGGGTCGATGGGTCATCCGGCCTCCGGCTCCGATGCCGCGCCGAGTGGCTCGTCCATTGCGTTGAGTGCGTCATCCAGGGCGTTGAGATCCACCTGAACCTCCGGTAGATCCTGAGGATCTGCCCAGGCGACAGGGTGTTGCGCGGGAACGATTCCGGCCTCGCGGAGCTCCGTCACGGCGAGGTTGGGCGTGATACCGCGCAGGGTGGCGATCGTTTGAGCGGAGAGGACTCCCTCGGCGTAGCCCTGAATGGCGCGGGCTAGCAGCCGTTGCGGTGCTCGCCGCCGATCTGCGTCGGCCTCTAGCGCCCGGTACTGGTCACTCCACCCGAAACGTACGGCGAGTTGAGGAGCGGACACGGACATCCACTCGCGTTTGGCGGGGGCGTCGATGTAACTCGCCTGTTCGAGCGCGATGGCGGCGATCTGCGGTGATACCAGGAATCTCTGCACGACGGCCGACAGCATGCCCAGATTTACCCCATGCGGGGCGCCGAGAAATGCCTTGAGCCCTTCGACTGGCAGCAGGAGATGCCGGGCGAAGGCGTCGGCGCGTTTCTCCGCGGGCGACCGTGCGCTCCAGTCGCAGGTGCTGTTGTCCGCCCAGTCGCCGAAGATGACGTGACCGAGCTCGTGAGCCAGCGTGCTTCGTTGCCGCATCGGGTGCCGGGTTCGCGCTACACCGATGAACACGGCGCCGCGCAGCGGATCCCGCATCGTCAGGCCGTGTTCATCGGGCTTCGCGTCGAGGATGGCCACGTCGATGCCGGCCGACTGCTCGATCAACGCGACAAGGTCACCCAACGGCTGCGACCCCAAACGGTGTTCCTGGCGAAACCGCTCAGCAGCCGCACGCCCGTCGTCCTCGGGGTACACAGCGGTCACCACCGTCAGATCGCGGCAGGAATGGCCTGCTCGTCCAGGTAGTCGTCCAGTTCGAGGAAGTGCAACAGCGCCTCACGCATGTCCTCCATGCCGGCACCGTTGGTGGCCCGGGCCGCGCATTGGACCCGGTCAGCCACCGTGCTTACCCCGCTGAGCTGGGCAACCGTGTAGCCCGTTGCCCACGAGATAGCAACGATCTCCGGCAGCTTCGCCACTCGATCGCCGGAGATGATCCGCGACAACGTGGGTTGCGAGATGCCGGTGGCGTCGGCGAGTGCGCGCTGGCTGAGGCCCGCGGCCAGCCGGGCCTTCTCTATCAGTGCGCCAACGTTGATGCTGGTCATGACCGTCGCCCCCATGCTTGAATCATGATCTGTTCCAGTGATTCAGTCTATGTGATCCGCCGGCCAGACGCCATTCTCACCGCCGCGCTCAGGTCGCCCGCGCCGAAACGGACATCACGCGCCCGGCGGCGCCCTCCCTGTGGAAGGACGCCGCCGGGCGTTTTCGGCTGCGGTACTACTTGGTCGCGCCGGCGGTGAGGCCGGACTGGATCTGGCGTTGGAAGAAGGCGTACACGATGATCATCGGCAGGATCGAGAGGGTGAGCGCCGCGAACAGCGCGGCCCAGTTGGCCTGGTAGCCCGCCGAGACCGAGATGTTCGCGATGCCCTGGGTGAGCACCCACTTCTTCTCGGCGCCCGCGCCCTGCATGATGGCGACCGGCAGCAGGTACTGGTTCCACTGGCCGACGATGTTGAAGATCGTGATGCTCACCAGGCCGGACTTCGCCATCGGCAGCATGACCTGGAAGAACAGCCGGGTGTGCGAGGCGCCGTCGACGATTGCGGCCTCGGCGATCTGGTTCGGCAGCGTCTTGAAGAAGGCCGTCATGAAGAAGACCGTGAACGGCAGCGAGTAGGCGATGTAGACCAGGATCAGGCCGGTGTAGGTGTTGAGCAGGCCGAGGTTCTGCAGGATCAGGAACAGCGGCACCAGCGCCAGGAACACCGGGAAGGCCAGGCCCGAGACGAACAGGTAGTAGATGAAGCGGTTGCCGAAGAACTTGTAGCGGGCCAGCACGTAGGCGGCCATCGAGCCGAGCAGCATGGTGCCGGCCGTGCTGATCGCCACCACGAAGACGCTGTTGAGGAAGTACCGCCCGACGTGCGCCTCGGTCCAGGCCGTCTTGTACGTCTCGAAGGAGATCTGGCTCGGCAGGCTGAACGGCGCGTGCGTGAAGATCTCCGTGTTGCTCTTGAACGACGCCAGGATGACCCAGATCAGCGGCGCGATGACCAGCAGCCCCCAGATCGCCAGGGCGACGTGGGCGAAGCCGCTGAAGAGCTTGATCTCACGCTTGTCGCGGCCCGCGGCCGTGGTGTGACGCGGGCCGGGGCGCGGCGCTGTTCCCGGCGGCACCGCCGGGCTGTCGGAACTCATCAGGTTTGTCATCGTAGGCTCCCGGTCCGGCTCACAGCTCGATCGCTTCGCGCCTGGTGACCCGCAGGGTCAGCGCCGCGAAGGTGATGGTGAGGAAGAACAGCACGACACCCATCGCCGAGGCGTAGCCGAACTGTGCGTAGTCGAAGGCGTTGCGGTAGATCTCCAGGCCCAGCACCGTGGTCGCGCCGTCCGGGCCGCCGCGGTCCACGGACATGACGTTGACCAGCGCGAACGCGTCGAAGGCGGCGATGCCCAGGTAGACCCAGGCGACCTGCAGCGTGTTCCACAGCAGCGGCAGCGTCACCTTGAAGAACAGGGTGCCCCGGGTGGCGCCGTCCAGGGCGGCGGCCTCGTAGATCTCCGTCGGGATGGAGCCCATCCCGGCGGAGAAGAGCACCACGTAGAAGCCGACCGCCTGCCAGACGAGCACGGCCAGGATCGACCACAGCGCCAGGTTCTTGTCGGCCAGGAACAGCACCGGCCCGGCGCCGATCTGGTTCAGCAGGCCGTTGATCAGGCCGCTGTCGTCGGAGGAGTAGACCCGCGAGAAGATGACCGCGACCAGGGCCAGGGCCAGCAACTGCGGGAAGAAGAACACCACCCGGTAGAACTTCGAACCCCAGACCCCTTGGGTACGGCCGCCCTTCGCGCCACCGCCCACGTTGAGCAGGAACGCGAAGAACAGCGCCAGGACGATCGTGAGCAGCGGAAGGAAGATCAGCAGCAGGACGTGGTGCTGGATCGCCTTCCAGAAGGTGCTGTCCTGAAAGAGCTTCACGAAGTTGTCGAAGCCGATGTAGCTGACGTCCGGCGAGAAGCCCCGCCAGTTGGTGAACGACAGCTGGAACGCCTGGACGTACGCCGCGATCACGAACGTGCCGTAGATGGCCACCGGCACGATCAGGAAGCCAATGATGAACGGGTACCTGCCGTGCTTCATGGTTCTCTAGCTCCGTTCGTGATTGCGGGTACGGGGTCAGCGGGGGATCAGCGGGTGAACTTCTGGATCGAGGAGTCCTTCTTGACCGCGTCGGCGACCTTCTGCACCCGGGTGCAGAACTTGTCAGCGGTGCCGCCCTGGTAGATCAGCTCGTTGGTGGCGGCGCGCACCTCGTCGTCCAGCTTCTTGTACCAGGTGTCGAAGCGGAAGCTGAAGGTGTCCGCGCCCGCCGCGCCCAGCGCCTTGTTGCCCGAGGTGAGGCCGGGGCTGATCTCCATGCCGTCGGTGGCACCCGCGACGACGGTCAGCGTCTTGGTGAGCTGGGTGAAGCCCACGGCCGAGGACTTCGCCAGCATGTGGCGCAGGAACTCCATGCCGCCCCTGGGGTTCTTGCCCTTGCTGGCGACGAAGTACTGCTCGCCGGCCGCGGCGAAGAGCGCGGTGACCGGCAGCTTGTCGGCCGTCGTCACGCTCGGCACCGGCATGAGCTGGTAGTCGAAGCCGGCCGGGGTGTCCTTGGCCTGCTCGTTCTCCAGCCAGGAGCCGGACGGGTAGAGGCCGACCTTGTACTGGTTCTGCTGGAGCTGGACCTCGGTGTGCTTGAGACCGAGGAACGCCTTGTTGGAGAACTTGGCGCCGACCTCGGCCCACGCGGCGGCGGCCTGCTTGACGGCGTCGTTGGTCCAGGCACCGTCCTCGAGGTTGTCGATGTTCTTGAGGATGTCGGCGCCACCGATCTTGGCGGCGCTGGTGAGGAGCAGCGTGTACATGTAGTACGGCGCGTTCGCACCGGCGTAGCCGAACGGCGTGATGCCCTTGGCCTTCATCTTGCCGAGCAGCGTGGTGAAGTCCGCCCACGTCGTCGGCACGGTCCAGCCGTTGTCCTTGAACAGCTTGCCGGAGTACCAGAGGCCGAAGACGGTGAAGGCGTAGTTCAGCACGTACGGCTTGCCGTTGAACGTGCCCTGCTCGATCGTGCCGGGGATCAGGGTGTCCTTGACGGTCTTGCCGGTGATGTCCACCGACGGCGCCGCGAACAGCTCGGTCAGGTCCTGCACCTGGCCGGCCTGGACGAGGGCGCCCTGGTCCATCAGCTTCGAGCCGGAGTTGTTGATCATGTCCGGCGGGTTGCCCGCGGTGAACCGCGGCTGCACGACCGTCGAGATCTCCTCGGCCTGGTTGAACGTGACCTTGGAGTTCGGGAAGAGCTTGTTGTACGACGGGATGTCCACGTCGGTGGCGTACTTGGTGCCGAGGCCGCCGTTGAAGATGATGATCTCCAGCGGCTCGTCCTCCTTGATGCCCAGCGGGTTGGTCGCGGAGACCGTGCCGGCGGGCTTGTCCGCGGCGTCGTCCTTGTCGTCGTTGCCGCCGCCCACACAGGCGCTCAGCATCGTGACGGCGGGGGTGGCCAGCAGGCCCACGGCGGCAGCGCGGCGCAGCAGCGTCCGGCGGTCGACCTCGGGCTTGAAGATCTCAGTCATGCACTCTCTCCTCAGATGTTGATGCGGTGCCGGGTCAGCCCTTGACGGCGCCAGCCGTCAGGCCGGTTGCGATGTTGCGCTGGATGATCAGGAAGAAGATGACCACCGGGAGGGCGGTCAGGATCGACCCCGCCATGAGGGGACCCCAGAAGGTCCCCCGGCTCGTCTGGTTCTGCAGCAGCCAGGCCATCAGGTTCTGATGGGCCTGGTCGTTCAGGGTGTTGATGATGATGAATTCATTCCAGGCCTGGATGAAGCCGTACACCGAGGTGGCGACCAGTCCGGGGCCGGTCAGTGGCAGGATGACCTTCCAGAAGATCTGGAAGCGGCTGGCACCGTCGATCAGCGCGGCCTCGTCCAGCTCGCGGGGGATCGCGCTGATGAAACCCCGCAGGGTCCAGACCGTGTACGGCAGGATCAGCACGATGTAGACCAGCGTGATGCCGACCAGGCTGTTGGTCAGGTTCGCCTTCTGCAGCATCAGGAAGAGCGGGATCAGGATCGCGATGAACGGCACCATCTGGACCGACAGCACGACCAGGATGATCGCCTTGCGGCCGTAGAACCGGAACCGGGCGATGGCCAGCGCCGCCAGGAAGCCGACGAACAGCGCCCCGACGACCGCGCCACAGGTGACGATCACGCCGTTGAGCAGGTCCTGCTTGAAGAACGGCGCGTTGAACGCCGACGCGAAGTTGTCCAGCGTGAAGGTGTGCGGGAAGAAGGTCGGATCGAACTGGAGGATCTCCGGCGCCGGCTTGAACGCCGTGTTGACGACCCAGTAGACCGGGAAGAACATCACGATCGCGAAGAGCACGCCGAGGGTGTTGGCGGCGATCGTGCCGGCCCTGCTGCGGCCGACGGTCGGGGTGTCCGACTCCCGGGACGGGCGGCGCCGCTTGCGTACGGCGGCCTGCGGTGCGGTGGCGACCATCAGTCCACGTCTCCGATCCGGAACATCTGCCGCATGTAGAAGGCCATCACGCCGAGCAGCAGCACCACGGTGACCACGGCGATCGCGGAGCCCAGCCCGTAGTTGTTGTTGTTGAACGCGGTGCTGTACGCCCAGGTCGCGAGCACCTGGTACTCCTCCTCCGGCCGGCCGTTGCGCACGCCCCAGACCTGGGTGAACAGGCCGAAGTTCCAGATCACCGACAGCGTCGTGACGATGATCAGCAGCGGCTTGAGGATCGGCAGGGTGATCGAGCGCAGCGTCTGCCAGGGCGAGGCGCCGTCCACCACGGCCGCCTCGAGCAGTTCCTTGGGCACCTGGGTGAGGCCGGCGTTCAGGGTGATCGCGATGAACGGGATGCCGGCCCAGACCACGATCGAGGTGATCACGGACCAGCCCTGGATCGGGTCGGCGAACCAGCTGTGGTTGGCGAAGTCGACGCCGGGCAGCAGGTCGATCAGGTAGTTCAGCACGCCGAAGTCCGAGTCGACCAGCCAGCGGAAGGTCTGGGTGGCGACGAGCTGCGGCATCGCCCAGACGAACATCATCG
>Ga0307516_10001453_pt1 | contig 32753 bp, 52 predicted proteins | sample 19_EM_MG_FD_203310 | JGI IMG/M metagenome (GOLD analysis project Ga0307516, IMG submission 203310) | Populus trichocarpa ectomycorrhiza microbial communities from riparian zone in the Pacific Northwest, United States - 19_EM | ecosystem: Host-associated > Plants > Roots > Unclassified | place...
CCTCTCCCCACTCATGACCTGGAAGGCACGATATTCGACGTGAGCAAGAAGGTCGAGGTGTACGGCAAGGGAAAGTCGTACAACTTGTTCGCCGGAAAGGATGCCTCCAAGGCCTTAGGAATGTCAAGTCTAAAGCCAGGGGACGCCGTTTCAGACTACAGCACACTCCCTGAGAATGAAAGGAAGGTGTTGGAAGATTGGTATTCGTTCTTCGAGTATGTTTATGTTCAGCACTTTGTCGTCCTTGTTCCAATCGTCTGATTTTCCTCCAGGAAACGGTACGACATCGTTGGCAAGGTTGTAGATCTGCCCCCCCTGAGCGCTAGCCTTTGAGGTACACAACCTCCCCAAAATAAATTCAGCCTGTCTCTTGCAAATATTGGTTCGTGCACCCGCGTCGACCCTGAACCGTACAGCCGCGAGTGGGATTGGTTCTTACCACCCACCCCACACCATTCGGTGGGACGTACACAAACCCACAACATAACACCGTCAGGATGAGCGTACTTGCCCTTCCCAGCGGATACTACAGCTGACACCCTGCGTCTGTGAGCTTTGACCTTTCCATCTCTCTTGAGGGTGTCGAGCGAGTTGTGGGACATTAGTATGCGTATCAAGATGACAGAATCATTCACTTGCACACCCACCACCGCAGTTTCACGGGGTACGAGCCACAGCCTCAGACTGATTACAGCTATCGACGACGATCCACGGCACTGTTCTTCACATTACCCCGTTGGACAAACGTGCTGCACAGATCAACTGATAAATTCCCCTTCGTGGGGCCTCACGATAGCACCGTCCCGAAATATCACCGGACCCTTGGGCACCTCCCCAATCACATCTTTCGCATCTTGATCTAAATTAGGTTCATCCTCAAACTTGAAATCCAGCTCCCCTCCGTACGCCCTTGGTATGTTCTCGTTGTCAATGAACTTGCGTAACTCGGGGCCAGGATCTCGTGCGCAAACGCAAACTTTGTCTCTCGTTCCCTCATCAAACCAGTTCTGTCAAGGATAACACAGTAAGCCGTGTGAAGGAGACAAGAATCAACAGCTGTATTCAACCTTGATCCATCCCCACACCGTTGGGAAGAAGGATGGCGCGTTCACAACCGCGATGGTGTGTAATGTTTCAGGGTAATTGGCCGTTGCCAACGAACTAGCTTCCTGCAGGTGACCTCGGAGGTTCCACAGAGATTTAAAGGAGACCTTCTCAAAGTCAATGATAGAGACGACGGAGCATATTGGCGTGGGGGAGGTGGGATGAGGGAGATGGGAGCACAATGGGTGTGTGAACCGTGCCATGAACTCCCACAAGGCAACTCTATGGAACGAGATGCTGAGAAACATTAAACACCGGTCTGAAACAGTGGGCGTACATGCGTTGGTATCGCCTCTCGGGTTTAACCGCGAATATCTCCGTCGAAAGAGGCTCCAGGGATGCTAATCGATAGACGTACACCGGGATCCCTAGCTAACAACGGTGTTTAGTATACTGTGAACTCGTGCTCGAGGTTTCGTAGAATACTTTATCTCGCCTGCCGGTCCACCGAGGGTAGAACCTCTTCGCCGACTCCATTTCTTCCGGATCGAATGTTGCATACAAGTTCCGCACATCGTGCTCCATCCTCCAGCTGGCGGTACCCGCAAATTGCTTCTGCGCTTTACCGACATCAAACTTCCGGGCGCGGAGGAATCGGCTACATCGGCCGGGGATGTGAATGGAACCAAAAAGAGGCGGGAGATTGTGAACGCACAGTAACGTCGTATCATCGTGGGATGGGGGACCACCATCGTCCGCCTTCGGGGTGTAAAGATCCGCCTTGTGGAGGGATCGCTTGAAGACCTCCAAGGACTCCTCCTGGGATGGAGTGAGATGTCCGATATGACCCGCGAGCAACCTCGAATATTCTGATCCGTCGACATCTGGGGGCTGAAGTTCGGACATATTCTAGGGACAAACTACCCGATCGCTACCGAGCTGATCGATTACCTGTCATGTTCCCCTCACCCTACTTATTCCCGGCCGCAGACAGGAACCTCTCGATAACAGCCTTTCCCTTGCGGAGGTTCAATAAAGAAATGCGTTCATTTGGAAGATGTGCTTGATCCTGTGCGCGAAAAACTCTGAACAAATCAGCATACGGAGAGGTAGTACATCGCTTACAGAACTCTGGCCGAGAGGGAGATGCAAGGCACGACAGCCGAACTCCTTTTCGAGGTACGGGACAGACGGAATGGACTACCCCACGGGATTTAGTAACCAGTAGGGCACATCTAGAGAAGAAGACACACCCCTCCTTCCCTGATCCGGAGTGGAGTGACTCCCCACTCCTCCTTCACGGAGGCTTCTAGAAACTCAAACCACTCATCATCAAGCCGTCCCAACCACCAATCCGCCTTGTGGTCAATTTTGACCTTGGAGGTGGTGATGAAAGGCAGGTCAACTGGAAAGATATAGTCCAGGGACGTTACCTCGATAGAATTGGGGGACCTCAACTCGGAAAACAACTCCTTCAAGAACTCGGACAAGTTTTCCGCGATAGTATCCAGATTCTGGTCGGGTACTATCCGTACCGACACCTGCGATTTTACCCGGGAAGGAATCACAGTGGGATCTGGCCCGGTTCAGCGCCCTCGACCATGAACCAGGGCAGCGGACAGCTTACTCCTTGGGCCAGACACTTGAATGTTGTGGACGGTGAATGAGGGTTCGCGCCACTTCGACGACAGGGACTCAGTCGACCGCCCCGTGATCGAAGCAATCCGTTCGTACAGCCCGGATTCTTCCTTAGTTAGAGGACGAACATGTTCGTCTTCTCGATTTGAGGTGGGAACGTTGAAACTGAGATAAACCGACTTACAAAACTGCGGCACTACCGCCCTCCCATTCTCGTCTGTGATTTTTGAGAGCAATTTGACCCTAAACGATAACAGTTAGTGATCGTATTCACCGTTCATGACAGAACCGTAGTCAACATGTCAATCAATGGCTCCGCTGTCGCGCCTCCTTCTACTCCGGAGTGCAGGTCCGGCCGGTCGTTGAATATCTGGAGAGATGTTAGCTCGTACGTCGACCTGGCGCTGAAAAGGCTCGCACCTCAATACTGCAATGGACGACTCCCCTCAGGCCATAGGTAATGCATGGAGTCGCCTCGTCAATCCAGGTAGAATTGCTAGTAATTACGTTGGGAACGTCGGACATCAACTTCGTCAAAGGAGCCACCCACCTGATGAGAATAGCATCGATTTCGCCGATTGAATCCTATTCATCGTCCCGTTAGAAAGATTTCACTCGAAAATACGGGTTCCGACCTTATTCTTTTGAATGGCCTCCCGGAACCCAACACTACCGGACTCCTCTTCTCCTTCGACCAACATGATGAGGTCAACGCTGAGAGACCTCTTGCGCAACAATTCTGCCGCAGCACACGCGACTGCGATGATTGGGCCTTTGTTGTCTGTTGCACCGCGTCCATATAAGTACCCGTTCCTTCCCGTTAGGTTGAAGGGGTCTGTCTGCCAGTCACGAGCCGGAGCTGCTATGACATCGTAGTGCCTGTAAGACTGTTAGTCAGTTGTGCGTCTGTGGGGTTAATTTAGGCATACCCATAAAATAGCACACGTTTCTTCGGAGCCTCATGGCGAGCTCCTTGAAACGTCGCTAGCACGAGGGGATTGGTTGTCTCCCCGGTCGATACCTGAGTCGGAACGTCGGTAATTGTGCGTCTATAACGCAGGGACTACCCACAAGAGTTGACTGTGATGCTCCAAGTTGATTCAAGCATTTTTTCAGCCAAATAGCGCCTTGGCGACAATCTTCCCGGTGTTGGGGGCTGTTACTGACACTAGGGATCGAGATGAATCTCGAGAGGGCGTAGAGCATAGTGTCTCGAAAAAACAATATCAGGGGGAATCGGTCGAGGGTGGATAATCCCGCCAACCGTTTGTGCTCTCAGCTCCGCGCTGAGCTACCGGGCGGTGAAAACCACCGTCCAAATGGTCTCCTGATTTAGGGGGTTCGATATTCCACACCTGAGGGGCATGAGTGCTGAGTTGGAAGAGGAATACCGAAGCCAAACCTTGATATATCCATCATTTGCCCCAGTCACTAGTTGGAATTGTCCAGACTCTTCGCTGTATGTAACCACCGAAGACAGTATGATGCTGTCCGTGTGGCCGTCTGATTCTGCCGTGCAATCAAACGATGCAGACCACCTCTGATGATACTTGAGAAATGATTCCGCCCCCACGACCTTTTGCGTACCTGAATCTGTCCTTTTGCTGACACACTGTAGAGGTCTGAGTGCAACATAGAGAGGGAAAGAACCGCAACGTTCTGCAACATAGGTTAGGAATCCATTCATTCGAAGTGCTTAACCATTGACCTCACGAACGATGATAGTCCTGACAAGGGTCCTGGTTTCAAGATCCAAAACCTTGATGCATCCATCCTGACACCCGGCATAGATCGTTTCTCCCCTCACTGCGATAGACAAAACGGCGCCTTGGTTGCACTCAAAGGTGTATTGTAGGACCGGAGAGGAGGAAGAGCAGTTCCACAACTATCCCCCTGTTAACCTCACGCAGTACGAACGGACAATGGCTCACCTTGACAGATTCATCCCCACTGCCTGTGACAAGGTATACGCACGGCTGTGCATCCGTATAGAGGGTATCCTCCGATCCCCAGTACGGGGAAGAGGAAACCGCCATACAGTACACATACCCATGGTGGGCGGATGAGACTATGTTCGTTGCGGGTATACTGAGCACCGTGCATTCCGCTTGTGAAGAAGTGACATCCGACGATGGCGTGGGAGTAATTTCATTCGCGGAGTCCACGGACATCGTGTGTTGGTATTGAGGGTGACTGCCCGCGAAAAATTTGTGAACCGGACGTGGCTGAGAGTTAGGCGGGGTCATGACCGAACCTCTCCCGAACTGGATCCACTGGATAGATGTGTTTTGACACCCAAAGTAGACGGTCTCGCGGGACTGTGACCAAGCGAGTGAATAGATATCGCCAGCATCAGTTTGAAGGTATGGGTCCAGGACATAGAGAGGAACTAGATCGACTGTATCCCAGACCTGTAATGGGAATGTGAGGCACCACCCCAACATGGCACGCAAGGACATTACAACGCACCCTCACGGTACTGTCCGCTAATGGTGGGTGCGATCAGACGATACTTGAGAAGCACGGGATTAACCAGCGTACCGGAAGAGCTAAAAAGCCATTTCTTAGCAACGGCGTGCTCCATGGCTAGTACGCTCCCCTCATGACCTTTTAACGCCGTCTTTTTCGAATACAAGTGGCGATCCCAAACCTACGTAACGGAGGTTTCGTTCAAGTCCAAGGGCACTTCAGTGGACGGGACTTACCAGGATGTCTCCTGCCTGCCTCCCACCAAATATATACGACTCAGTTGCGGCCAAACAGAGCAGAGAACTGTTCGGCTGGTATATCGAGTGAAAAAGGTGAGGTGGGGGTGCGACCGAGTTTAGGTGTCGGCTGAGGGAGGCGGGTGCAGTCATGAAGTCCATCAAGGTGACCGCGTCAAGTGAGGGCACCGGTTGATCGACAACCAGCATGTCGTTGGACACCGCCGCCGGCCTAAAGGAAAAAGACCTCGTAAGGGCCTACACCTAAACGAATAACCTCAGTTAACGGGAACTTCGCCAGGGAAACGTCGCGTTCAAGGCGGGAGATTTCCCCGCCAGCATTGGTCATTACGCCTCCGCGATACTTGCAGACCCGACCAACCCTACGTTCTATCTGAACAGGGCGGCCGCGTATCTGAAATTAGGCAAGTATGTGGATTGTCGATATAACTCTCCCAATCGCCAACCCTTTCGCATAGATATCAAGATGCAGAAAGGGACACTTCCTCCACGCTAAAAATCCAGAAGGACAATGTAAAAGCGCTCTTCCGTCGTGGTCAGGCAAGGATGCAGCTAGAGAATCTCGATGGGTCTCAAGATGGTGAGGCGCCATCTAATGTGCTTATTATCATTTTCCCCTGAAAATAGTACTCAGATCTGCGGCGAGCCCTCAAGTTGGAGCCTGATAACCCCTTCATCAAGGAGGAGATTCAAAAGGTTGAAGCTCTCACCCTCGAGCTTGAACATCTAAAACGATCTAAGCCTGCACGCCCCACACCACCCTTGCCGAAACCACGAACCCGTCGTGTTCCCATTGAGATCATCGACACACCTCCGACTACTGGTGTCCAAGACGATCTCTTGACCCCAGTTTCCTCCCGACCCCTCAACCGACCGGCGCCACCTGCATCATCGATGAATGGAACACCCGCCCTAGACACAGAGACACCAGAAGACGAACAACCGGAACAAAAACCTCCCCAGAACTCATTCCATGACGCAAAGCAGACGAGAAGTGCAAAATATGGGGGAGGAATCTTCAGGTCCTCTGGCTCTCATACGATCTTCAAGCCAGAGATATCTTCCGTGCTCCCCACGAAACCACAGACAGATCAACCGCGTCGGCCGCCGATGAACCTAGCAGCATTCACAAGGTCATGGAATACATTAGCAACGGACAAACACAAATGGACGTTGCTCCAACAGATACCCCCTGTCTCCTTATCGCGTTTCCTCGGGTCATCGCTCGAAGCAGACGTATTGTCTTCGATACTGGGCGTTCTCCTTGCGGTGCTGTCGGTTGAGGAGTCGGCACAAAACTTGGTCAAGGAGTATATGGTGTTCCTGCCGCAGGTTTCCCGTTTCTTCCTGATCTACACATTCTTGCGTCGCGACGACAAGGATCGTGCCAAGGAGATTTGGACATTGTTAGATGTGGCCGGCGTTACGGGCGAGGAGGGTAAGGACGCCAAGAGGTTATGGGATGTTTGATCTTAGCTTACCCGTGCTTGTACGCCCAACCATCTCAATCGAAATACATCCGTTCGGCTCCCGTCCTCCCTCGTCCCGCATTCTGAAGGGGTTTGGGCTTGGATCGCGACTTAGCGAGTTGAGTATCACCCTCTTTGGTAGTGGCCGTGCTGCGTGCTCCGACATGAGGCCTAGGCGTCGAGGCCGAAATAGCACAGCTTGGGGCTTGCACCCATCTCTACAACCAGGATGAAGGTCTGTTCTCTCAAACGCAATATGGCGGTCCTCGCTGTGACGGCCACATCATCGCTGAATCCAACTTCCACACCGTCCACACCAATTCCAAGTACCATTTCCGGAAATGCCGGTCCGGTATCATTTCGGACTTTCACAGTTACAAACCACTGTCCCTTCACGATTTGGTGCGGCCGGAGACCATGAGCGTATGAGCAACCGGTTGACAAGCTCCCCAGGCCAGCCCTGTACACAGATCTTAACGCCGGAAAGTCCGTGCCATCCCAACCTACAGGTTGGGAACAAGCCTCCGACGCCACGGTTACATTCACAGTCCCGTACAATTGGACTGCGGGAAGAATATGGGGGAGGACTGAGTGTAATTTTTTTGTGAACCCCGGCCAAAATTCGTGCGCCACCGGCGGCTGCAATGGCGGGCTTGCTTGCGACACGGGCACCGGAACGGTGCGTCTGAATACCGATCCCGAATCGTCTGCTCCGTTGATGGCTGTATTCTCCAGGGTGTCCCCCCAGTCTCGCTTGCAGAGTGGACCCTTGGCGTGGGCGGCAAACCTGACTTTTACGATGTGTCCCTGGTGGATGGAAGCAACCTTCCAATGACGATAACTTCTAACAAAGGGTGCCCGACCGCCTCTTGTCCCGTGGACCTAAATCCAGCATGTAAGCCAAACGAGCCCCCGCACATTTCACCCTGACGTGGTTTTATTATTATTTACGTGTGGGCTTTTAGGCCCACCGGAGCTGTCCCTCAGAAACTCGAACGGTGTGATCGTGGGATGCAAGAGTTCGTGCTTCGCGAACCTTAGCGGAGATCCAGGTATACTGCCTTTTGCCTCCGCTATGATAGGCATCGACCGATCTAATTATTGTCCAGCCAACTCTCCCAATTGTTGTTCGGGATCATTCAGCACCCCGGATATGTGCCCCGCAAGTGGTGTGCGCTACTATCACTACTTCAGTAGGTCACCCATCCAATCCCCCATCGAGATCTTCTGATTCAACGTTTGCTTGCACGTACAGAGGATCAATGCCCGGATGCTTATGCATACGCTTACGATGAGCGCAGTGGGACCGCTTTGTGGACTTGCGACTCTAACCTTTCATCGGACTACACCCTTGTTTTTTGCCCTTAGAATGTCTGATATCACCCCAGGGCATATACATACCAGATTGCACACATTCTGTCTGCTTTTTAAATTTCGAACGTAGAAATCTTCCGGAGGTGGACCCCCTCACAAATTAATACCAAGGCAATGGGTGACTGTCCGTAAGACCTAGATAAAACCAGATTATTATACATATCAGTCGTAGAAGGGTGCCACTAGCCGAGGTCCATTCATTGACCGCCCGACGGAACGGTCGGGGTCCTGACAGTTCCCGTATATGGGCGTGATATTCGTCTGGATTCGGTTGTACACGTTGTACATCCTACGGACAGTCACCCACTGTCCATAAGACCTAGATAAAACCAGATATATACATATCAGTTGTAGAAGGGTGCCAGTAACCGAGATTGGCTCTACCAATGACCCGACGGAGCGGTCGGGGTCTCTCCGCCTTCCTTAAAAGTCAACAGATATTCGTCTGGATTCATTTGTACATGTTGTACATCCTACGGACAGTCACCCAGTGTCACCCAATATAACGGCTCACACTGCGTGTGGAAGTCAAATCAGAAAAGGTATTACTAAGTTGCTGCAAACGGGAGGTGCCTAGTGTGGGGTGTTGATCTCTTTTAAATTGGCCCCCAGATTGTCGGGAAGGGCGTGTGTCGGATCGACCTGGCTCAGCAGCCGTCCACCAAACAAGACTGGTCCATTCTCTGCCCTGAATTTATTGATCCTTGCTTCAACCTCAGGCCGAAAGTGTCTCATCAAACCCTGAATGGGCCATGCGGCGGCGTCTCCAAGAGCACAGATCGTTCGACCCTCGATTTGTTTGCTGTGCAAGCGAACCAATAGATGGGTGGAGATAAGCAAATGTATGGATCGGGGATAGAGGTAGTGGCGGAAGGAAAACTAACGTGAGTTCCAGAAGCATATCGATCTCTCGTAAGTGCCCACGGCCCTCGGCGATTCTATCCATCAGTTTCATCATCCAGGTGGTACCCTCTCGGCAGGGCGTGCACTGGCCGCACGACTCGTGTTTGTAAAACTGGGGTGCAGACCGGGAGTGGACGTCAAGTTAAACTCGTGTCGTGCGGGATCACTCGGGGGCCAAACAGGGGGACTCACGTGTGCAAACCTTGCAATCGCGGCAACAATGTCAGTTGATTTGTCCATGACGATCACGGCACCGGTTCCCAAACCGGACTGAGCGTCCTTGAGGGAATCGTAGTCCATCCTGAAGGAGATCGACACAAATGAATTGGGTGAAAACGAAGAGGGCAAGTAGGGTCCTACGCACAGCACCTCAGCACACACGTCCTTTGGAATCACCGGAACGGAGCTTCCGCCAGGGATGATACCTAAAAGGTTGTCCCATCCTCCGCGAACACCGCCACAATGCTTCTCGATCAAGTCCTTGAGGGGGATACTCATTTCCTCCTCGACGACACAAGGGTTGTTGACATGTCCACTGATACAGAAAAGCTTGGTTCCCTGATTCCGCTCGCGACCGAATCCAGCGAACCAACTGGAACCTCTTCTGCAAATCGTGGGGGCAACGGCGACGGTCTCAACATTGGCGACAGTAGTTGGGCAACCGAAGAGACCGACATCTGCAGGGAAGGGAGGCTTTAATCGTGGTTTACCCTGCTTGCCTTCAAGGGATTCAATCAAGGCGGTTTCTTCGCCACAAATATAGGCGCCGGCACCACGGTGGACGTAAACGTCAAAGTCGTATCCAGAACTGCAGGCGTTTTTACCAATAAGACCGGCCCTGTACGCTTCGTCGATGGCTTGCTGAAGGTGAGAGGCTTCCTGGAAGAATTCACCGCGAATATAGATGTAGGCAGCGCTCGCGTTCATGGCACGCCCGGCAACGAGGCAACCCTCGACCAGTTTGTGGGGGTCACCGCGGAGGATCTCACGGTCCTTGCAGGTGCCAGGCTCCCCCTCATCGGCATTCACGACTAGGTAGCGGGGTCTGTTGAAACACTTGGTCAACCCATGGCGGTCGTTCTGGTCAGCAGACATACCGAGGATCCTTTTCCCAGCCAGGCTTGTTCATGAAACTCCATTTGAGACCAGAGGGGAAACCAGCGCCGCCACGACCACGGAGACCGGAGTCCTTAATGGTTTGGATGATCCAGGAGTCGCCTTTGAGGAGGATCTCTTTTGTGCGATGCCAGTCACCGCGTGACTAACGGAAGTAGGATGGACATTGAGTTCCCGCGGGAATGGATTAGAAATGGCCACACACCTGGGCACCGTTGAGGCCGTGATCATGTCTACAGTAGGCGTTTGTGAAGATTCTGTCCTGGTCTTTGAGACCTCCGTAACGCCTGACTGGAGGGTCGTGCACGGTCGCGAAGGAACGTCTAAAAGGCCTGGAGGCTGAAAGTCGCGTGTAAGTGAGTCAGTGGGGGATTGGGAAGAAGAGAGGACGCTTACCAGCCTTGGTTGCGTTGAACATGGGGAGCGGATGAAGGGGTGAGTCGGGAGACGGGACCGGCCAATGAGAAAGCAGGGAGAGACAAATCAAGCATGGTTACCGAAAAAGGGAAAGATGGCCGGGGGATGCCGAGGTGGGTCTAGACCGCGAGAGGCGGGAGAGCGCCGATGGTTTATAAGGATGGAGAGGGAAGGGAGGGAGGAGGGCGAGACGAAAGGACGTGCAGCAAAGGACAGAGGGAGAAGATGATCAGGTTCGACAACGTCCCGCAAGAAATCGTCCAGGCGATGTGCACACCAATGCACCAGATCCTCCTCCCTCCTCCCGCCCAGCACCTCGGTCACCTCTGGCTCGGCTCCTTCGCTGCCATCTCCGACCCTGATCTCCTCAGGAAACACCGCATCTCCCACCTCGTCCAGGTCCTCGACGTCCCATGGCTCCCTCCAGTCAACGACCCAAACATGACCGTCACGAGGATCGACATCATGGACATCCCCTCTGCCGACCTAAAGTCCCACCTCGACGACGCTTGCGCAAGGATCGAAAAGTCTCTCGCGGCCGGAAAGAACGTCCTCGTCCACTGCCAACAGGTACATCTCTCCTTCCTCTCCCTCACCTTCCCCCTCACCCTCTCCTCTCTCAAGGGCATCTCTCGCAGCGCTTCCGTCGTCATCGCTTATCTCATCAAAAACCACGGCATGTCATACGAGTTCGCGTTTGCCTTTGTAAAGAAGTACAGAGCCTGCATCAAACCCAACTCTGGTTTCGCAAAGTGCCTCAAGGAATGGGAGATCAAGCAGCGACCGCATATAAACAGGTCTCAGACAGAGTATGTACTGCTCGCCTCCGCCCTCTCCCCACCCAGACACCTCACCCATCGATACCCAGGGCAATCCCCATGCGGCGCTAGCGAGAAGAACCACGCCCAGAGAGGGTGGTCCGTATTATTTGGCCTCCACCTTGGATTATATAGAAACTTTATGTATCATTCCTAGGACCACCTATCACCTCTGGGCAGGACCACACCTTATCCTGTTCGTAGATGCGTATACCACACTTTTCCTCTCGTCATTCCCCCCAGCCCAGCCCCCATCGGAACGCGTCCTTCCCAATCTTAACGCAAACCTCCTCCGCCTCTACGCGGGCCGATGGTTTACGCAATTGAGACGCAAATTCTCTATTCAAGTCCTCTATCACACCCTGAGGCAACTCCGCGATGGTCGGAAAGTTCCCGGTCGGCTTATCAGCCCCATTTCTTTCTAAAAGTGCCCATCCAATCGACACGTGGAATTTAGGTTCAGGGTAAAATTCGCTCTGTTTGATTGCCCGTAGCGCCGGGGTGAGCGCGTTGGTCAAAGCTTCGAGCTGCAAAGAAATGCTGAGCACATACAGGAACGAGAGATAGGGAGAGCTCGACCTGTTCATGACCAGCCCCGACTCGTACAGCTAGGAATGCCCTCGAACAATCATCATTCTCGAGTTTGATGAACTCCGTCAAGGACAGAGCCCACCCCTTGTGCGAAGTGGCCACGCGGCGCACGTTGTTCTTGAATTCCTCCCTCTGATGGGTCCATAAGAAAGTAGGGCGAGAGAGAGAGATATGTAGTTCCCACCGGCCACCGTCTAGGCCGATTGGATGTAAAGTTGGCACCTTGGCACTTGCAGACTGGAAGGCACTCGACAACACCTCTCCCAGCCTCTCGCCTATCTCCGACACCACGGGGACGTAGAGATGACATGCCCATCGTCCGTCAACGTGTGGGGAGCTTCGCACACGACCCTGGTGTCGTGCCGGATCGTCCGTTGGGGTTGCGACCACGAGTTTAGAATGCAGTGGCGGAAGCTTCCTGCATTTGGTCAACGGGGAAATAGAGGCTCTAAATCGTGAGGGACTGCTCACTTCTTCTTCTCCGGAGGGCCCTCTGGTTCCACCTCAATGTCTTCGGAATCGGAGCTCGCGTAGCATACCAACGGAGATCCTTGGTTAGACATAAGTAGGTACCTTCTCGCCTCGCGGGGGCGATGGTGGTGATCAACACCGATGATCGACTGATCGACCTGCGAAGCGCACTCGCCGTCAAAATAGTAAAACCTGGCAAGATTCCGAAACTACAGAACAGAACAACGTGTACAATGTATCAACGGAATGAGTGTGACTGGTTGGCACTCTTTGGCTGGTTGTGCGCTCTGGGGGGAGCTGGGAAGTTTCCATACTGCACCGGTCCTGGTTCTTGTAAGGGTGTCAGTGGTGACTCTCGGTGCAACACCGAACGCGCGTACCTCTATTCCGTTTTTTTATCACCGGTCCTACTTTCTTCACGTCACCGACGTCTAGCAAACTCGGTTCAGCGGCATAGTCGAACGTCTCGACGTCATCTTCCGGTCCGTTCGATGCCGGATTCCTCTTCCGTTTCTTTTTCTGTTGACTTCTTTGACCCACAGTGATGACGGTGTCGACTATTGCTGGTGTAGAGCATTGCCTGTCAGAAGCGGGCACGAATGCCATCTCGATTTGTCCCGTCGCTGTCTCAGCCCCGGCCACCGGTCCCAGTGAATCATGGAAGATAACCGTCTCCGCCTCGGTCTTGACCTACACGAGTCGGTGTGAAAGCGACACACAAAAAAGTAGTCTTGGACGCACCGATGACACTGTCGGAGCCACGATTAGTGCATCGTGTATCTTTAACTTAACCTCGGAGAAGTTAGAATGAGTCGAGGGGGTACGCTGCTGTGTGCTGTCGTCACCGAGGAACTAATACCGCTTCAATAACCCGACCAACCGATGAGAAATCAGCACCCAGCAATAGGCTGCTCGCTGCCTTGTATGACGGTTGGCGCACGCAGAATAATGTGGGTGATGGGACGACAAGCCGGTCGGATGGCGCTGGATAGCCGTAAGTATACCTTGAATGGACGGGGTCTTACAAACCATACCGGGGCCACTATGAAAATCACTCTGGACAACATTTTCCGCAAGCTCAGAACGCCCCAGATCACCCACTGTCTTTCGGGGGCCGCCGGTGTCCACGATTCTAGATCCCCCCACGCGTATTTCTTCGAGCAATTCGTTTGCACGCCTCTTGATGACGGGCGGCACGGCTCGAAAAACGTTCAAGAGCGCGGGGAGGTCGTTTGGTGGTCGCTCCGCAAGCTGGAATAGATAGTGTTGTGGTAGGACGTATCTGCATCATACGTAAGCAAAAAGAATAGCAGTGAGCTCTGCCGGAACACATACGTGGCACTTTCGTCTTCTTCCCGAGCCACCCTGTCTCTCCAATCGTGAATCCGCAAGTAAATACTCTTCGGAGTGCTTCCGTGGGCAACCTTAGTGAAGGCTACCTTGTTCCACTTCTTTGCTATTGTGTCCCACCCTCCTGGACCGGAGCCTTCCCGGTCGTCGTAATTTTCCGTTTGGTGTAACCGAAGTGAAGTCTCCTCTGAGCGCAATAAAACCTCTCGAAGTAAGGTATGCCTCGAGTCAAAATTTAAGGAGCTGATATTCGCTTGTGGATGCGGGGTTTCCGATGTGTGGGATTGCGAACGGGGCGGAGCACGGTCCAGAAGGGCATTTCGAAGATTGTCGTAGATGAACAGGAGGGAATGAGTGTCCGAACGAGCATATGCGAGCATTTCCTTCGGCAATGGTCTATGGCACCCTATCATGATGGATTCCAGGGGAGTTGAGTGAATAACACGAACCGAATCCTCCAGTCCGCTTGTTGATACCGTTTGTCTGCGGTAAAATCACAGTACATCTCGAGGAGGGTAGCTAACCCGTGCCGGGGGAGTTCTGAGGCAATGTGAGTTTCTGGATCTGGAAGTAACATCCTCGAGGCACTTGCCGAGCATCTTCGATGCGTGATATGTGTCGAAGAGACCAACGACATATATCCCAAAGTTCTCTTGGAGCCATACAATGTCACTCTCTGCTCCGTGGAAAACCTGGGAACAAAGTCAATTACGGGCTCAATATCTGGCAGCAGCACTACCTTTAGGACGCCCGGGTTAGTGAAGACCTCGTTCAACTCCTCCAACTCTTCACGCAACGTCAAGGTATCCACGATGAAGTCATCGCGTCGGGTGCTGACCTGCATCAAGCACACGAACCCGCTGAACGAACGGTGTCTGTGATGTTCAAGGTCGACGGCGACTTCTTGGACCTGCCGAAGCTTCCCTAGCATAGTTTGGAACTCTTGAGGCGTGGACACCCAATTGAAAGGGGTTTCTTCAAGTGGAGAGGGTGCATGCGGTGGAGAAACTTGGAACAAAGACAGCGGGTATGATATGTGCGTTATCTCGTAGTGGTATGGATGTGGCCTGTAACGTTGTTAGCGTGGGTGTGGGTGGGGGGAAAGATGACATGCACTCTGGAGGTACCCTCGTCTTGGTCATCGAGAGAAATATACCCGAGAGGTACCTTTGCGTTGTATTTGTGTTTCAGGGAGGGAGACCAACGATAGTTTCTATGGTTATTCGGTTTTTGTGTAAACTTGAGCTGCGGTTTGGTGATATGAGAGGCATGTTGGAGTGCCGGATCCAACCGTCCGTGTGACGCATTCGTTTTTGTCTGGGGGCATTCAGCAGGGTACCAGGTGGAGACTTAGTTGTGCTTACTCCGGTCTCAACTGTGTTCGGATTTATCGGAATTACGGGTGCCATGTTGTGTCCTTGGACAACGTCCATACAGCTATCCTGAAAACCCATTAGCAGGCAAACGTGAAATTATGGCTGAAGGGTTCCGCCCACCACTCTTTCTAGCAACTGGTCCATGACGTCAACCACAACGGAGTCGAAGTCGTCGACGGCGTCGTCTTGGTTGATAATCAGTCTAGTCTTACCCTTTCCACCAAGGCTCGTGGTAGAGCTTGCGGCCAGGGTCAACAACTTGTTGGTGATTGACAAGACCTTTGTTGAACACGCCTCGATTTCTTCCGCGAGATCGCGGTCGATGGACTTGTGGAATTGGATGTCTGTCGGGAGAGCGAACGCATGTTTTGTTGGGTTGAGTATGGAAGTCTGCAACTTGATATTATAATCCTCAAAATTGGACTGCATCGTTGCAAGGGTGGAAGAGGAAACACCGGGTAGGGGAGGGAGTTTGTGATGTCGATCGCTTCCACACCTCGACATGATCGTGTCTGAGACCTTGCGGTCCTCGAGTCGCTCGTCTACCGAGATACTCGCAGGTATTTCCAGGCTTCGGCAGAAATTCGATGGGGACTCGCGCGTACTCTTGTTTGCTCTCTCATCTAATGCTCCAGACCTCTCTCAGACCGTCAAACAGCTCGGACATCTTGCCACACAGTCTGTCGGTTGTTTGTCCGTCCCTGAGCATCCAGACGTAGTCTCGTGTTCTGTCGCGTTGTTAGATGCTCGAGAGGCAACACTATTTAGGTCTGACATTCCAGGGCGTGTCCCGGCTCAAGTAGGACGGTGGCACTCCCCAAAGAGGATGCAGGAGAAAACTACGGCGCCGTCCGATGATCCGATCCCGTTGGACTTTGGGGTCGACTGGGAGGAGGTTTGGAGTAAGGGTATATCAGCCCCTCCACTCCCAAAAGAACTCCAGAAACTTCAGTTGGTATGTTCACCCACAAATGACCGGAAACACATTCCTGATGCACCTTGCATAGTCAGAAGCTAGCTCCCTCGTATACTTCTCTGACGATGCACCTGAAGGGCTCATAAACTCTCTCAGACAACTACCACACTCGGATAAGGTATACCCCCCACTGACCTCCAAACCTGGCGGCTTACTGGGATGTAGATGGGAATGATATGCTCGTCCACCCCGTTCATAACTGGACGCCCCTTTACCATGTTCTTCAATGATAGAGTGTATTCCGAGGGTGCAGTGGGGGTTGCAATCTCAGGGTTGCCGCACAGTTTCCTCGTAGATTTTCCTACGAATCTTAAACCCATTACGCCTGAGGTAGCAATTACAAGGTGTGTTTCCTGGGCCACACTCCCGCCCTGGTCCTGATGTCGCCACTCTCGTAGCTGTGAAGGAAATTTGATACTCTCTCTTGATAAATCAAATCCCACTCGTATGCTCCTTGAAGCCATCGAGGCGGCTGGGGTCGATAACGTTAAAGAAGACGATTTCTATCTCGCCCTTGTCAAAGACGGTCATGTTCATATCGCCATTTCGTCAATAACTACTTGTGGTTGATTGATATTTTCTTCAGCAAAAACAGGTTTTCCGGATAGCTTCCGGGGACCCAAGTCGTGGTACAATATCTCTTGAGTCGCATGCGGCACCGCCCGAGGGTTCTGCAGTCCAGGTACGAGTTGACAGCCCTCCAGTACATCTATTGACTTCCCCCGAATAGCTGTGCTACCTTGGGCTGCCCGCGCATAGAAACGTGCTTCAAACACGTAACTCAGGGATTCAGTTTGTTTCCCACCCTCAGCCGCCGGTCAGTTGGCCGGACCAGATCGAGACCACAGAGGATGTCGGGGGCGGGTTCGTCACGGGGAGCGAGAATGGGCTTTTGATAGACGAGGGGTTTCGTGGGGGTCACAGTTGGAAGTGTACATTAGCTGGAGTGCGTTGTGGCCTGAGTTGGTAAACCTGTACTTGAGCAGGCTATATTCAGCAGTGCCCGGTTCACCGAGTCAGTTGTCACACGTGACGTTGTGCATGTGGTGGCGGTACGACTCGTCACGCCTCTGCACAAACACTCGTGGTCGACGTCCGCCCCTTTGACTGCGACGTTCTTGCAGTCGTCCTTTCCCCCACCCTTGACAACGACACAAGCTCAGCTTACGTTCTTCATTTGTACCATACTTCACTTCCCCCTCCCACCCTCTCCGGCGTGCGCAACCACCTCCGCAACACAAGCAGATAGAGCCTGGTACCATCCGATACCCGATTCGAAATGGGGCAGACCACATCAAAGCAGAAGACCCCCACTACACCCAGCTCACCTTCCAGCTCGGGCCCACCCGCCCAGTTTCCAATTACCTCCACTTCGTCTCTCGATGAGGCCGTAGTGGCGTCATCGGAACGTCCAAAACGCTCCCGAAGATCTACACTCCGTCGGAGCATTATTAGTCTTGTTGGAAGGTCCAAAGGATCTCCCGAGGCTACACGTAATGCCACCGCGCGCTCCGATGCTGCCCCCTCGTCGAGAAAGCCCTGGAGGCGGATTTCTCGTGCTCTGTCATTGGGCGCCACGGAAGATAGACATAAAGCCCTTGCGTCTGTAACACCCAGTAAGGGGAAAGGTAAACAACGAGCGACTGAGGAGGTTGAAGGCGACGACGACGACGAACAGCCAAAGCCGTCAACATCTTCCCAGCGTCCGGAGTCCCCAGTTCCAATACGCCGACAAAGCTCCGCATCTGTGCTCCGCGATCTGGTAAAAGCAGAAGACCCTCTTCCTGAGGCATCCGGGGAGCGTGATGTTGGCAGTCCCCCACCACCCCTTGAGACCATTGGACCATCTCCAGCAACCACTCCCGCCCCCGCCCACGCCGATCCTCACGACCCAACGCCCGCCCTCCACCCACCATTGGATCAACCCCAACCTGGCCCCCGTCACTTCCCGCCACCTGGGACACTGGTGGTTGTTCAGGGAGTTGTTAACACGATCGATACTGGCTTAATGTCCAACAACAACAACAACAACCCCCAAACCACCAATACCGTGATCCCAAATACCGCGTCCCGGCCAAATAGCGGCCTATTTTCCGGCTCTGCTCGGTCCCGGCCGTCAACGCCCACAGGAGACCATCCCGGAGGCCGAAATAGCCGTGGACTGTCTTCTATTATTCGCCGCCCTGCGAGTGTATTCAATGATAGTAGGAGAAACACCGTCGTAGAAGGCGATGGGATTACCGATACTTCTCCCCTTGGCCATACCGTCGGTTCCACGATCGGGACGTCGTCAGATGTCCCATCCGATTCTACCACCCCCGCCGCTTCCCTAGATTCCGACCCCAACAACCAGCCTACCCAACAACGACCGCTATCGCCCGGAAGCATTGATGTACTTGGTACTCTCTTGAGGTATGTTGTCATCTACTCCTCGAATATCCCGTTAATCCATTACAATCACAGCGTCGCCGCTGCAGCCACCGCAGCTTCATTATTTTCCCCAACTTCGTTCGCGGGGCGTACAGAACCACCTCCCGAACCGAACGTTCCTCGTCCCACATCACCAACTCCGACAGCTGGCCTTGGAGTTGATGGATTTGGACCATTGGACACCCTTGCGGAGCTGGGCTTTCCCATGGATCGCGACCAAGGCCTAGGGACCGGCGTGGGCAATAACCCTGGTACGAATGGGCATAATCTCAGCCGGGAGCGACTCAGAGGCGCTTGGGACAGCCTCAGGGAACGCTTGGGTCTTCGCGATGGCAGGAACTCCGAGAACGCAACACCAGAACTACTTGGAGATGGTAGGGATGGCGGTCGTACCGGCGCAGGGGAAGCCATGATCACTGAGATGGCAAGGGCTCTTGGTACCGGACTGGGTCTCCAAGAAGAAGGACCGGGACGGTCAACTGACGGACCCATGGTCGCCACTCCGAGTGCAATGGCCAACGTCTCTACTATTCCCCCGCCAGAGGGAACATTCGAACGTTTCTTGTACAACCTCCAAGCGGACCTCAGGATAGTTCTCTCGGAAGACTTCCCCACGGAACCATCAGCCAACGCCAATGGACCAGCAGAGTCTGGCGATGACGAAGATTCTGCAACCCCCGGAGAACCCGGTGGTGGCATGGACGTACCCCAAGTCGTGATGTCTGACCACGCAGACGACCAACCGCCGGCGGACCCTTCCCATCGTACACAGGTGGTGGACTCGGTAGAGACCACCGATCCAACGGCCCTGGTACCTCCTTTGCCACCAACGCAGAGTGCACCAACAACGGAGCGCAGACCCGCGGGTGGTATCAATCTTTGGAGGTCATACCGATTTCCGCCCATAATTGCCCCGTCACGACCGAGCCCTCCTGTCTCCGGTGCTGATCAGACCACGGTTACTCCCGGTTCACCCCTACCAACTCCATCATCGATTCTGCCAAACGAACGAACCCACCTGGGACATCCCCCGAGACCAGACACCCCTGTTCCATCGCTCGCTGTCCCCTTACAACCACCTCCCCCAGTACAAACGGACGTCGTCGTCCCTGTCATCATTGTAGGATTACAGTCTGTGAATGTTGACCCCAGGAGGCCAGAACAGTCCGAGGAGGATGATGGACTTTTCGCTCGCACAGACCATAGGGGTGATGGGTCTGTCTTACCACCCGAAGCCTGGGGTCATGGTGAAGATGGTGATCAGACCGTGAGAGGTCGACCGTGGCATACTAGAGCGGCTGATGCTCTCAGGAACCTGCGCCCTGGGCGTAGGAACGGACCCTCGACTGCGAACGCCGCCGACAGGGCCGCCTCAAGAACCTTCCTAATTTATGTCATCGGGGGATACTACCCACCAAACCATCACATCGTCACTGGGACGGATGGAATGGATTCTTATGATGCGTTGTGGTTCGTATCTTTCTGTCGCAGTCATATCTCATTCCTGACCATAGGCTATAGGGAACTTGCCGCCCTCATCGGTCAGGTCAAACCGCCGACCGCGACCCCCGAGGATATCGAGAAGTCCGGTCTCCAAATTATCAAGTCGACAGACATCCCACAGTACGCTGCTGAGGGTAAGGTGGCTTCCAACTGTATAGACAGGGTGAGCCTCAATCTACCCCCTTTTTTTCTTACCCTCTAATCCCCTGCACCAGTGCCTGATATGTTTGGATGACTATGAACCCGAGGAAGATCTCCGCGTAATGTCCTGCAAGCACTTCTTCCACCAGAACTGCGTCGATAAATGGTTACAGGTCGGTAGAAATAACTGCCCTGCCTGTCGAATGAAAGGGGTATCCACTACAGCGGACCAAGACCCGAACCCGAACACCGCTCTTCCCACCACCCCCACTTCTTGATCTAGTTCTAATCACTCCCTCCCCCCATCACTCCTTGGACCCTCCGTCGGAGCGCCCTTTATTTCCCTTGCTTCCGTCCCGTGCGTTATCGGTACCGTGTTTGATCCCTTCTTTGCCTTGTCGTCACCGCTGTTACTCTTGATTTCATTGTCGTATTTGCGTGTCCTTTTATGTAGCATCGAAACCTAATGATGATCGCGTCTCATTTGTACTCCGATCCGCTCACTCGTCGCTAATATATAGTATGTGCGTTGCCCTGAATGGAGCACAACCTCTGCGCCTGCGTGTTGGTGCCGTTCAGTCCTTGGTCGGGTTTCCAGGACAGCCGGCGGCTTTCCACGAGCTCAGAACCAAGTCGATGACATCCTCCACGCCAGTTCCTTCCTTGATGCTCGTGAAAATTGTAGGTCCGTCCCCTCTCATGAGCTTCGCATCTCTGTCCATGACTACAAGAGATGCAGATACCAATGGGGCGATATCGATCTACCGAACCCTGAATTAAGGTCTATAAGAAAAGGTGAGGAACTCACTTTGTTGATTACGAGGAGGTCTGAGTGAGTGATTCCAGGCCCCCCTTTGCGAGGAATTTTATCTCCGCCCTGAGGATAAACAGGATTAGTGGGGGTTCAGGTAAGGCAAGCGGAGGTCGTTACCGCAACATCGATAACGTAGATGATAAAATCCGCTAGCTCTCGGGAATAGTTAGCGGCGAGATTGTCACCTCCACTTTCAACAAAAAGTAATTGACAATCGAATTTGGCTTGGAGAGTCTCAAGGGCACCAATGTTGGCGGAGATATCCTCTCGGATAGCAGCGTGGGGGCACCCCCCAGTCTCAATGGCTTGAATGCGTTCCGCGGGAAGGGCGTCATGTTTGATCAAGAACTCTTGGTCCTCGCGAGTGAAGATGTCGTTCGTCACGACAGCTAAAAACCCAAGTTGAGTGGATGATTAGGGGTGCGACGATGTCACTGACCGATATTGTACGCATTCCGGAGTCTTTGACATAGGGCAAGCGTGAGGGCCGTCTTGCCAGAGCCAACAGGACTTCCGGTGTCTGATCAGATCAAGGTGCTGGGAGTTGGAAGACGCCGCTCACCCCCCGATCCCGACAGTGAATCCACGCTCCTCAAAACCCCTTGAATGGAAGTTGGGCATGTCACGTTCAGCATACTTTCCTGTATTGCCCTAAGGTTGGCGACGCTACGCGATCGTCGGAGGTAACTTGGCGATTCACCTGGATTGTCCAGATGCTCATGGGTGTGCCCACGGTCGCCATGGTCGTGCGTGTGTCCACCTCCGTGGTCATGAATGTGTGTAGGGGGTGAGGCGGACGAGGATAGATTATTTATGAACTGGACGGTGGACATGATACGAGACGATAAGGTAACCGTGACGACGATCTTAGTGGTCTACACGTTAGGTTCTTTATGATTCGTGGTCCCGGTTTCCCCCTCGTTCATTACAACGTCCTCCAAGTCTACGGTCGATGCAGGAGGTTTGCTGAAGAATGCTCCAATACCCCCAGATGTGTCTGTATTTTTCGCCTTTCTCACCTTTCCTTCGGGAATCGGGTACGAATCATCTGGCTCGCTAAGGACATCTGGAGACTTACCATAAGACAAGGTTCGAGAGAATACTACGTGTGCACTCACCCCAAAGGAATGTGAATTCCTCCGCGCCCCGCACTACCGCACCTGGAGCGGGTGTGAGGAATAACCTGCGGGAGATATGTTTCTACTTACAAATGTCTCTCTCCTGCACGGTGGCCCGCGACTGCCTCTCGGCGACCCGTTGGCCAGCCTGAGTCAATCGCTCGATGAACTTCTCTGTGGCAACAGAGATGAGAAACACGGCCTCTTTCGAGACCATCGGGAGTTGCTGTCCAACTCGTTAGCCACCATCTCCAATTCCCCTCTACCATGTGTCTTACTGTATCTGCTTTCAAGATCTTTTGGACTCTCGATACCGGGAACGGATTTTTTCCAGGCTCCCTCGTTTCTTCCCTCCCGTCCTCCTTTGTGGCCATTCGGGCGATGGTTGTCCCAGTAGATGAGTGATCGGCGCTTCTCTCTCCTACCAAACATCTGGATTGTCACAACTCTGGTGCACACGGCACAAACCCTCTGTGTATACACGTTATATAATTTGCTTATATGCGGCTACTCGGGATATCTGGTGTGTGCGGTGCAACCGGCACGGCCCCTGGAGTTGAGTCCAAACCCTCCTTGAAAGCATTGATATCAACGATTTCTATCGTCCCCTTCGGCAGGGGAAGCGCTACCTCCAGCCTTCTGGAGATTGTATGCACCGCGAGAGTTCTCTTGGACGGACCCTTACGAAGCAGGTACCTTGCATATACATCTATCATCTGTGCCTTGGTGATCACTGTGAGTGCAGCGGCATCGGCTTCGTCTGTAGGGTTGTTGTAGCATACGCTCAGTGGTGTATATCCGTGCAGCTCACCTTGAGCAAAATCGCAGTAGCCAGATCTGATCTGGCCCCAGTAATCGCCAGCTTCTTCTGCAAGGTTTTTAGCCTTTTCTAGCTTCTTGACGATCAAGCCTCTCCGGCGAGCATCAAAATCATCATTCGACATTGCTTTCAGTTCCTCAAGGAATGACTCCAAAAACGCTTCTATCCTCTCCTCCAGGAACACAGGATCCTTTCGGCTCTGCATACGGAACCTCAAGACGGTCGCGCCGATCGATGACCACCGCGACACCGCTACAATGTACCTGGGGAGGAGTACGTTAAACTAAACCCAGGTGCAGTGGACCCTCTGGAACTGCGCACCCCAGTTGTTCCTTAGTCCTCAAGGTGCTAAAGGCAGGCTCATCGATAAGGTGGCTGAGGAAGTCTGCCTTCCTCCGAAGGTCTTGGTTCGCGTTATCCCCGAAGTGGAAGTCAAGTGCCAGCCCACAGTTGAGCTCCTCCACATCGGTCACCAAAGGTCGGTATGTGTAACTTTTGCCTGGTGATGCAAATGTCATCGAATTCGTTACCCAATGCACAAGGATGTCCGTACCGATTGGAATGACCAATGATTTTGGGACGGGAATATCAGTAGACGGGAGCACTTGATATTGCAGCTGTTCCTTCACGACTACCCCGAGGGCGACTGCTTGCTGGTCGGGGAATAAGGTGTAGATCAGGAGACAAAGGGACTTCCTACCTTGTCTGTGAAATTTCCTGCGACGAACATCTCCACGTACAGTCGGGAAAACAAGTTCTTGTGATGTTTTTGTACATCCCCCACGCCGATATCTGTAGTGAGTCAGAATTTGCTTCCTCTTGTATCTTCTACAGGGCTTACTCGCGACCTCCGGTAACTTCTCTTGGGGGGTCCACTCTACAGTGTTGACGAGGTACTTGGCATAGTATCCCGCATAGTCCGCCGGCTTTTGTAGGGGAAAGTTCCCGTAATCGCGGATTGCCTGTGGCGCGGTGTAACTTCAGCGCGTTATGCCGGAACGGGGGCACGAACCTTCTCCTTGAAGACTTCCAAGCGGTCCACTCGGGTTTGTAAATTGTTGATTTTTTCGAGAACGACCTGTAGGAGAAGGGGGAGTTTGTCTCGGTACCCATAAACACAGACAGAGAGTCCTTCGGAATGATAATCGAGTGAATACTGCAGGCCAGCGAGCGACGCGCTATAGGTAATCTCATCCAAACTATCGCACACAAGATTCGCAACCATTCTGCGGGTTGGCCCATGAGCATTGAGGGACTATCACTGAAAGCAGGGACTACCTTGTAAGCACTGCGTGCCGGACGGTTGCTTCTGCGAACGGACTACACATAAAATCCTCAGCTGGTAAACGTGGGTCGCCATACTGCACTTCATGACCCACGATTTTACGACGATGTATACGTGGCCCTTCGGAACCCAAAATTCGTTATCTCGTTTATACCAGAGTCTCAGCGAATCCGTCTCCAATATACAAGCCGGAAATGTTGGAGCCTAGCAAAGGTATCATGACCCATTCACGCAATTTCATGAAGTGTCTGGCTTACCGTGGAAACGCCGTCCCGGATCACCTCAAAGCTTTTTGGTATGAAGTGGTTGGGGGGTGGGAGGCGCAACTCGGGGATGACTAACGGCTGAATGTTCGAGTGAGCGCTCCACACCGTGTATGATTACGCATGAACTGACCTCCAGCATGTCAGAGCTAAACTTCCGAACAGCATACTCAGTTCCATACCACTTCTCCTTCTGCCAATAGATTCGGCTGGTTTCCACAAGATTTTCGTGGTCCTTGGCAGACAACATGAGCCTCGCCCTTTCAGGGAGGAGGCAGTCAAGAATGGTTTCCGTAGCCGCTTCGTTGTACTCTCTGTACAGTGAATCTGCGTTCAACAACCACTGGGTTGGTGGATCTTCTTCGAGTCTTTGAGTCAGCGAAATTACGTATGTATGGGATTGTGATTTTTCGCGGTTGCGAAAGGATATCTCGGAAAGCTCCTTGAATTCCTCGAAGTAGGGCGGGAAAGAGGAGATCGAGGTCCTAAGGAGTGATGTGTAGCTGAAGATTGCTCGGACAACCTCGCGGTAGTTACCTGCAGTTATCGTGACCCAGGAGCCCAGCAAAATGACCATGGTACGTACAATATCCCAAGAGAGTCAGTCTCCCGGAGGTCATAAACACTTGTACTCCACGGTTCCAGGTCTGTGGTCCCGCGGAGATACTCAGCAACCAACCTTTATTCTTCAAGTAGGAGAAGACGCTCCCCGGCCCTTCGTGTGCAATGAGGTGGGCGAGGAGGTTCGCGGGTTTCGCGAGGTACTGGGGGGATTGGTATGGGATAGTGAACGCGAGTTTGAACTCGTATTTATCCTTGATGGTCTTTACAAATATGGTGCACTGATCATTCCCCGTTCCGTCAGAAAGGTTGGGAACTAGGAATCGGCTTGCCTACCCGCCGTTGGTCCTCGGTCCACGGGTCGTCCGTGATCTGCGGCCGCGCGATAAGCCCACGGTTGGGGATCGATGAGAACAGGCGTGCGGTAACTTCAGTTAAGGTGCCCAGCGATTCTAATGTGCGGTGAGTGACGTTATATTCCCATGGAGACTATTGTACGTACCTCGTCCAAGGATGGCCAGTGTCATCCTCCCTGAGCAATACTGCTGTTCAACCCACTCAATTAGCCTCCGCCTTGTCTCCCTTCCGACCGGTCCACCATCTCCATCGGGTAGTATTACGTCTGAGCCCCACTTTTCGTCGATAGCTTTCTCCCTAGCGGCGGAGGTTAAGCTATCGATGTTTCCCGTACCGAACGCCAGCCAGGGATGCCCAGGTGCAGACAAGCTTCGCTCCAGTTGGAGAATCCTGCGTGAATCATCTTGTAGATTCCTCTTGTTCTCAGAATCAACAGCGTTGATCTCCCTCGCCACGACGTTGGGGGTAAACAACGGGGATTCGAAGAAGGCTGCCAGTCGAGGGATTGCCTCGAGGAGAGAAGGCGGACCGATCGAGAACCAGTAGTGGGTATAACTTGAGGAAGTTCCCGCGTTGCGGAGTCCACCATTTGCTTTCACGAACTACCGGCGATGGTGTTCTACAGGCCGCATATTCGATCATAGACGGGGACTTACCGACAAAAAATCGTTCTCCGCGGGAAATGGTTGCGTTCCCTAGGGATTCGCATCTTAGGGTTTTGGCGAACGTAGAGGCGCTGGGCAAGTTCCCACCTTGGTTATCATGTGCTCGCAGAAATGAGCGGTTCCGCGCATGTCGGGCTGGATTGTATATTAGATCCCTTCCGCTCGAGCTCGAATGGGAGGAGGCGCACGGGGTCATAGAGAGAACCGACCGCTACCCGTAAACAGGCTGCGGATTTATCTGCTAGAGGGTCATGTACGAGAACTGCTTTCAAACCATTCTTGAGCTGGATAATTCGATAGTCCCGTTCATCAAGATCCGGTTTCTCAATGCTACCCACGAAGACCTTGTACCCTGCTTCGTGATCTTTCCAAAGGTTTCTGCTTGTTCCGTCGGCCATCGCTCGTGGGGGGAAGACCGGGTTGGATCTGATCGAGATGACCGCCACTTCGGGTCAGGTTCATCGTGACAATCGAATATTCTGAATATCGATTTGACCCAGCCCATTCGCGGGTGCACCTTCACGCGGTCACTCAGGACGTCCAAGTTTAAACCCCAGTCAGCCCTTCTGGGGATAGTATCGGCCGAAAAACTCACAACGAAGAATACACGTCGGGACTAACTATTTCTTATACTTCCGTTTCCACAATGATTCTGATAGCGGGTGCTTCTGTACATCCGACACATCTGTCATATGCCACCTCCCATCTTCCCGGTCACAGTTCCACAACGACCGCCTGTAGTCAAACCAAAAGGAAACGGAGAGTATCGTCGGGCAATAGGTTCGCATTTCGGCAGCGATGATTCGCTGGTATGCTGGGGCGGGTCGCGTGACCCAACCGGTCACCTCGAGCTCGATTGTGTGTACCTTTGAGAATCTTGTCAGGATTTGATGAAATTTGTGCCTCTAGAGGGCCCAACATCGATTATTAGGGTTTGTCGTGCATACACCGGGCACAGTCTACTCACGTCACTAAACGGCAATGGGATGATCCCTAGATGGCGGACGTGGGGGAAGATGAGGGAAAACAGATCAAAAGCCCAGAGGGAGACGGGGTAGGGCACGTCAATGACGCTGATAGACGTCAATGTTCCCGAAAACATGGCTAGTCGCTTGAGCAAATGCCCCGCATCCTCGGCTCCACCCTGGCTGAGGGAGACTTGCAGATGGGTAATCGGAGAGGAGGCAAATTCGATAGCGGCAATCAATGAGCCATCAAAGATCCTCAATGATGGGAGTGCTCTCTGTGGCAACGCTAAAAGTGGTAACCTATCCAACTCGGTGGATGATAGGCGAGGGTTTGTGATGCGAAGAGTGTGCAGTTGGGGCTGAGTATCGAGGAGACGGACGAGGTCGGCGTCCCAGTCCATCCTGAGTTCCGCATCCTGCAGCTGAAATTGGCATTGACGGAAAATCCAGGCGCTGGGGCAGGAGGGATCACCGATAGCAATGACTCGTAAGTTATGCATCTTTCGAAGCGCCAGGTGAACTACATCCCAGAACTGAGGGTTAAGGTGGTTGCGGGGGCTGTTCCAACGCCGCTCGTTGAACAAGGTCCAGAAGGTTTTGACGTGGAGGGCAATGCGGTCGCAAGACGCGATTGTCTGACACACATAGTGAGCCGTGAGGCTATCCGTAAAATAGAGCTGGTGATAAAGCCTGGACTCTGCAGCGTGGTGGAACGCCTTGGATGTCAGGCAAAGGCTGGTGAGGGTTCTGAAATCGTTGGGTTTGATCCAGTTCACGACTCGGGTACACACTTCCTGGGGTGTGACCGCGGAAACATTGTCCATCTCCTCTTGAAGATGTACGTTCAGCAGGGGACTGGGTTTATGGAGGATGGAACTTCATACCGGCAGTGGCGTTGTTGAGCGTAGAGGGAAAGTCACGGTCACGCGAGTCCAGCGTCCGGGTGTGACGCGGCTAGGCGGGGAGACTTTTCCACGCCCACCGTTGCTCATCCACGAAACCAACTCTGACGTTCGTCTCAAGGCTTGTTACAACCAACTAATATTCAGGATGAGCGAATCCAGGACAGAACTGATCGCCTGGATTAACGAACTCCTCCAACTCAACTACACCAAGGTCGAACAATGTGGCACCGGCGGAGCGTACTGTCAGATCATGGACTCTATCTACAGTGAGCTTCGATCTTCTCTTGAACCACAATATTTGTGGTGGATGCCCATACCACACCTCTCAGGCGACGTTCCAATGGCACGAGTCAAGATGAACGCCAAGCACGAGTATGAGTTCATTTCCAACTTCAAAATTCTCCAGAATGTCTTCAAAGCCAAGAAAGTCGAAAAGGTATTTGGTCGCTATGCCTTCGCACAAGCGACTCGTCCCTGACCATCTCGAAGCCGATTCCCGTAGAAAAACTTGTGAAATGTAAAATGCAGTGGGTTCCCACCTTAATCGATCATAGTGCCATCTGTCTCACTGGCATCAGAGATAACCTTGAATTTTTGCAATGGATCAAGAGGTTTTGGGATCAGAACTACCATGGGCATGGATACGACGCCGTCGTCCGCAGACGTGGCGGGCCCACAGACACGCCCGTTACCATTGCGCCTCTCGCACCTACGCATCGAGGGGGAGTTGGCCCCAGTCTGAGTACCGCTGGAGGGGGCAGGGCGGGAGGCAGGACACCGATTTCTGGACATAGATCAGGATCGACACAACCGAACGAGGCGATCCAAGGTTTGCAGGCACAATTGAAAGAGATGTCGACACACATGGAGGGGCTGGAGAAGGAGCGCGACTTTTACTTTGCCAAGGTCCGATCCGCTCTACATTACCGCGGGGGCGAGATACTAATCGTAGCCCAGCTACGGGATATCGAAATCCTGGTGCAACAGGAGCTCGAATTGCCAGACAGAGACGAGGTCAGAGGCGCAGATGTGCTCAAGGATATCCAGAAGATTCTGTACTCCACGGAGGTTCGTTGCATTTGCTAGGCTGGACGCTCATTGACCAACGTGGATCTGATGCAGGACGGTTTTGAGGTGCCCGACGGAGGAGCAGTGGACGAGGAGGAGACGTTCTGAATCAAACGTTGAACTGCACGGGAAACCTGTTATCACATTACACTCTCTCTTAGCGTTTGGCAGTTTCTTGAAAATATTCTTATCATTTATCGAGCGCAGGGGGACGGGCAGTGTCGTGAAGCGGGCGGGAAATGTGATGGTGATGGGTGAAACCCGCCGTTGGAAGACAAATCAAAAGTGTGCCGCGGTCATCAATAGCCGACCATAGATCAACAGCGACAGAGGGTAGTACAAACAGACAGCGCCCTCGCCTTTTACTAGGGCGCTCCGTGTCTTACCCTCATTCTAATGTCGCTTAGCAATTTTTCAAATGTTAGCTCCTTCTCGGGCTCCTGATCGTCTCTTTTTCCTCCGCCCCCTTCCATCATCCACGATGTCCGTTGCTGTCTCCGGCCTGAGGAGGCTTATCTCTTCTCACAGCATGCTGTGGGACGGCCCCTGCATGTTCCGTCATGCGAAAAGCATTTCCGCGAACGCCCTCGCGGCCAAGGTATTCAAGTCATCATCTGGAATTGAAACACTATTAATCTCCCTTTCGATCAGGCGAGGATAGTTGAGACAGACCTAAAGATTGCTCCTCCGCCTCTTCGAGATACTTTTGGGCGTGTGCACAATTACCTGAGAATCAGTGCGTATCCGTCAAGTCAATCCACGCTTCATTCGGGGGTTTTGAACAAACTCAGGCCTGACAGAACGGTGTAACCTGCGATGTTGTGTAACCTCTTTTATCGGCGTCGCAACTACCTAACCATTCTTCAAGGTTTCTATTGTATGCCGGAGGAGGGCGTACAGCTTGCACCCAAGGCTCACCTTCTCTCGGATGACGAAATCATTCGCCTTGCCGAAATGTTCGTCAAACAGGGGGTGACGAAGATTCGGCTAACCGGGGGTGAGCCAACGGTTAGAAAAGGGGTGGTCGAGCTCGTTGGTAAGTGGTACCTTGCCTCCGCCCCCGACGTGTTCAACTCATATTCATCACACAGGCAAATTGAATGAACTGCGTCGGCATGGCTTGCGCTCCATTGGAATGACGAGTAATGGGATCGCACTTCACCGGATGCTCCCTCGTCTGGTGGAAAACGGGTTGACCCACCTGAACCTCAGGCACGAATCATCTAAGCATCCCACCCCCAGACTGAAATTCAACCGCTAAACTAGCCTTGATACGCTCGACCCGTTCAAATTCGAAATCATGACACGACGGAGGGGTCACGATGCTGTGCTCAAAGCCCTTGACGTCGCATTATCCTCAAATCTCCAGTCGGTCAAACTGAATGCTGTCATCATCAAGGACCTCAACGACACGGAAGCCCCCGACTTCGTAGAGATGACCAAGCAGAAAGGTATTTCCGTGAGGTTCATCGAGTTCATGCCCTTTACAGGCCCGTGTACATATCGCACCCCGCTCGCATTTCCCTGACGATACCACTATATCTAGGGAATAAATGGGACAAAGCCAGGATGGTACCGTCATTCGCACTACTGTCAAATCTCCAAAAACGCTATCCAACCATCACCAAGGCTGCGGATGAACTCAACGACACCGCCCGTTCTTACAGTATTCCTGGCTACGCAGGCAGTTTTGGATTCATCAGCAGCATGTCCGATCATTTCTGCTCCTCGTGCAACAGACTTAGGCTTACCGCCGACGGTCAAATCAAAGTACGGCCACAGCATTGGATTACATGTTTGTCCGTCTCACTCCGTGTCTTTCCAGGTGTGCCTATTCGATGCAAAAGAGGTATCGCTTAGAGACCTGCTTAGGGGCGGTGCATCCGACGACGCCGTACTGCAGGTCATTGGTGTTGCCGTTCGCGGTAAGGAGGAAAAGCATGCTGGAATGGAAGACATCGATGTCACCACGAATAGACCGATGATCCTGATTGGAGGTTGAGTTAGCGTCCATCTATCTTGGATCGATGCTACCTCGGACCCTAATCAGTGAATTCGTAGACCCCGAGCCGCGGCGCACTGCCAGATCGAGCCTGACAAATTGGATCCCGCCCTCCCTCAAGTCCGCGCTGACGTATATGGATTTGCGACCAAAAAAAACGCCTATCCGTCACTCACGGTTTTTCGCCGCGGCGGCCCAACGATCCGACGCACCCCCTGAATCTCTTACTCACTTCGATGTTGATACTGGTAGAGCGCGCATGGTCGATGTCGGCACCAAGTCGAGTACCCGGAGGACCGCCACTGCGAGCGGTAGAATCCTCATTCCAAAAGTGGCTCATGACCTCGTTACGTCATACGGTTCTCCAACAGCCACTGTTGGCGACCCTGAAGAGTTGCGAAAGGCGAAGGAGAAGGCACGTAAGAAGGGGGATGTTCTCGCCGTGTCACAACTAGCCGGGATAATGGCCTGTAAACGGACGGCGGAGCTCATCCCTCTCTGTCATCCATTGCCAGTCACCCATATCGACGTATCGCTAACTCCTGAGGTAAATGGCGATGGGGCCGGTACAAAGTACAGCATCAGCTGCGAGGCCATGGTTTCGTGTACAGGGAAGACCGGGGTGGAAATGGAGGCCCTAACCGCAGTTTCTGTCGCCCTGCTCAGCGTGTGGGATATGCTCAAGGCTGTCGCGGGGAAAGAGATGGAAATTCGGGGTATTGTTGTTAACAAGAAGGCTGGTGGGAAGAGTGGGGACTTTTCCAGGCCGTCTGTGTAAATAGTAGAGTATCGTGATGCAACACGAACTACAGACGATGTCCTCATTCCTTCATCGAAGCCTGGATCTCGTCCTTCCAAGCTTCTGCAAACTCCTCGATATCTCTTCCGTTGCTCAGTGACAACGCTTCAAATGGCACCATATTGTGCCGATGTATTGGCGCATTATTCACCGCCGCGGGGTGGGCAGGTGAGTCAATGACCTTGAAGACGGGAGTCCGCTGAGTGGAGTCCTCCGATAGTGTGTCTCCCAACCGTGTGAGCAATTCGTTGTATGTGAACAAAAGGGGATCGGTGATGGGAGAGTATGGATTGAAGTCGATTATGTGACACCTCTCGAGACCCCTTGTCAGCAGGACGTCAAGCGTATCTCGACCCGCAGTGAGACTTATGGATCAGTGAAGGGATTCAACGGCTCACAGTCACCTCGCGTGGCCTCCCACTTCCCCTTTACATTCTCTTCCCAAAATCGGAATATTGCCTCTGTGATTTGCCTTCCCGTGTTCCACTCGTTGAGGAATGGATAGTAGTTCGGATCCCGTTGGGAAATGCCTAGGTACAAGTGGTCAGGGTCAACTGGGGTATGGGTGTATCGCATCCTATACCAAGGAGTATCTCTTGTCGGACAAAGCACCGAAACTCTCGCGCTCGGTCAATCGGATACCACTTCCTTAGGACGAGCTCCAGCTCATAATCCCGGGGGCGCTCCTCACAGTGTTGAAAGGTTGTCTCGGGGTCTAGATCATGGGAAACGAAATCGGACGATTTGAGGAGCAAGTACACGTCCGCTGGGCATGTGCATCGCAG
>Ga0307516_10001454_pt1 | contig 32744 bp, 48 predicted proteins | sample 19_EM_MG_FD_203310 | JGI IMG/M metagenome (GOLD analysis project Ga0307516, IMG submission 203310) | Populus trichocarpa ectomycorrhiza microbial communities from riparian zone in the Pacific Northwest, United States - 19_EM | ecosystem: Host-associated > Plants > Roots > Unclassified | place...
CCCCCCTTTGCGTGAAGATTGATGCGGGCTCACGAACTCAACTTCCTCCAGAAGGCATTGGAATCCGTGTGAGAGCACGCTGTCAGCAGGGCGAGCATGAAAGAAGTGAAAGTGAGCCCGAGAAGAACTAGGCATGAGAAGGGAGCGAGACTGTCGTTGGCGAACGAGAAGGGAGCGAGCTCGACGGACGACATGGTCGACTGTAGAAAGAGTGGGATTGTATGATGCTAGGCTTGGTATGGAATGAGGTTGAGGGAATAGGCTTGAAATGAACGGTGTCCGCGATGCAATGTCTCGTAGCGAGTGATACAAAGTTCATGCAGTACACGCCTGCAATGTATGTAGAGTATGTACTCCTGGAACGTAGGGTGTGGTCTTTCATCCTGTTTCTTCCCTCTGTGTCTGGCCGTGTTTGGCTATTGCAGCTAACTATACTTAGGCGCAAGGAATGGCTTGACTTTTTTTTTCTTTCACATGCAGCGTTTCTGGAGGTTCATGATGGACTCTTGGAGGAGTTTATTCATTATTCACATGCGACCCAATCAGATCGTAGCAATAGAAGAGTTGGGTGCGCACATATCATACCACGAAATGCGAGTCCCAATTTAGTTATTTAGAATTCCTGTCACGTGATTCCATTTCATCATAAGTGGTTATGTAAGTCCCAAACTTGTCGCGAGTAGGCGCCAGACAGCACCAACATCACATCACATTCATCACCGTCAGAATGTCGACGGATTCCACCCCTGCGCCGACGGCACCCCCCTCCGGCACGGCCACGCCTAATCGCTTTACCAACCACACCGACACGCTCGAAGATGCACTCAAGAACCAGACGGTTGGCCTAGTGCACCTTGCCGACTTCAAGAAGCGACGAACCGAGCTCGCCGAGCAGCGCGATCGCCAGGCGGCAGAGAAGTTTCAGTCCACGCGAGGTGGGTCCGGAAACACGTCGAGAGAGGGTTCCGCCGGTCCTGATCAAACTGTCAGGAAGAAACGAAAACCAGCGGCCGCCAAGGGGAAGCTGTCGTTCGGCCTCGACGATGAGGAAGAAGGTGCGGAGTCAAGGGGGAGTAGCGTCGAGAAGGACCGCTCACGATCCGTTTCGGGAGGGCCGGCGGACGGTAGTGATGATGGCGATGTGACGAAAGAGGCGCCTGAGAAGAAGAGGAAGTTCAATCCGAAGCTGAAGGCGCCACCGCCGAAGGCTCTGACAAAAAGCACATTGTTGCGGGAGGCACAGGAGAGGGAGATGCTGCGGAGGGAATTCCTGCAACTGCAGGATAAGATCAAGAACGAAGAGATCACGATACCATTTGTCTTCTACGACGGTAAGGTTCTTCTTTTCGCCCTCGGCCGTGAACCTCGAAGCTGATTGGATCCCTTCAGGCACGAATGTGGCACCACCAAACGGTGAAGGTGTTACGGTCAAGAAGGGCGAGGCGGTCTGGCTCTTTCTGGAGCGCGCTAGACGCATGTCCGGTCGACGGGAATGGCTCCGCGTATCCGTCGACGACCTTCTGCTCGTCCGGGGCGAGGTGATAATACCGCACCACTACGAATTCTACTACTTCATCGCCAATCGTACGATCGGACCTCACGGGCTGCTCTTCGATTACCCGTCGGAGCTAGATACCGCGAACCCAAACCCGAAGCCGGAATCATCGCCGAATCCCGTCGAGACCGCACAGGGCGGCAAGGAGGATCCCACCATGACGAAGGTGGTTGACAGACGGTGGTACGAGAGGAATAAACACATTTTCCCTGCCAGCATTTGGACGGACTTCGATCCAAATGTGGATTATAAGGGGATGGTCAGGCGGGATCTGGGCGGGAATGCCTTCTTCTTTGGATGATGGTATCAGGGCGGAGATACTTTCTTTTTCCTCTCATATGCCGGGGTTTGCGTTACGGTGTATGATACGAAGCATGTAATGTTGAGAGCTAGATGATGCTTCACATGATTTGCTATTTCCCTCCGTTATCACAGAGTCCCATAGCAATTTGCATCCCTAATCACTTCCCCGGGACTCGATGATTTCTTTCTTTCTTTTGTTTCTCCATCAATCGCATACAGTCTGTTCAGACTGCGGCGGTATACGCTGAGCACACTTCCACCTCCTGCCTACGGTACCGACACTGGCCTACCCTAGATCTAGCTCAACATTCCGTGCTCGCTACCTGGGCCGTCGCAGGTAGAAAGGTAGGGTTCGAGGGAGTGACTGCTGCTGCCGCCCACAGAGACTGTCCGTCGGTACTCTAGGTAGGTTGCTAGTTGCGTCATCTCACACGTCCTAACTCCCATCCTTCTCCACAATCTATCTCTGCTGCTCCCTCTCCCCATCTCAAACCACCTTGACCGCACACAACTCCACGCACAACTTCACTACATACAACCTCCGTCGAGAGCCGCAACAATGGACAATATCTCATTCACATGCAATAGCTGCCACAACTACCTGGGTCCAGAGGTGGCCATAACAAGTTGCGGGTGATTAAATCCTTCCTCCTGGTCTTCAAGAAGTCTCTCACACTCTGAAAAGCCACCTTTTCTGTGGAGGGTGTAACGTCAGCGATGTGTTGTTTCACGATAGACAGTGCCCTATCTGCTCTGAACGCCTGCCATCGGAGAACGACATTGTTCGAAGAGCGTTGGTATCGCCCGTAGATGATATGAGCACAATGCTCTACGGACAACCGCCACACGCCATCATGCTTATCTGTGCGCGGAGCATCGAGTTTTGGTGTCACCAGCAGCGACAGTTGCAGTAAGTGTTTCCACCTTCGACGGCGGCGTTTACTGAAGGATCGTGGATAGGCTATTTGAACTGGCAGCGTTGAGGCATGCGGAAGATAGATACAGGAGTCTATTGAAAGCCCACAAGGAAACCATTGAATTGGCGAACCGTAGGATGGCCCAGTTAAAGGAGGAGTGCCAAGAATCACGTAAGAATGCACAGGCATTACTACAAGAAAGGGACAAGGCAAGAGAGGATCTAAGAAGGATGGAGTCCAGGCTGCGTCAAATACAGGTCTATTTCGCAGATATATGCTTTTGTGGCCCGGGGGGCTAATGTGTTGCTTTAGGCGGCGAGTGAGAGGGCGAAACACTCCTATCATTTGTCTAACCTGGCGGAGAGCCTTACGACTATCGACCTCACCGGGGACCAGGCAACCCAGCCTCCGCATCGCCAACACCATGGCCATTTTACCAACACGAGGGCCGGCGTTTCAGTGTCCGGCTATCCCTCCTCTGATAGAGGCACGCCTGGACCACCTTATAAGCGTTACAGAGCGGAAGCAGGATTTCAAAGTACGTTCGAGTCCGCGCAGACGCTGGTCCTAGACTGACAATGAGTCTGAAGCTCGCGAGAATCCAGCGTTTAGTTCCGCTACGGGATTTTCTCATCCGCCTGGAGGACAAGGATTCGGGCGTGGTGCGGGTAGCAGCACTGCCTTTAAAACGCCACTAGGATTGCCTAGGCAGAGACCCTCAGGCAGTCCAATCACCTTCAATAGGCCGATGCAGCGGCCCCACGCGCCGTTCGGTGGAAAATATGTTGGCGGAGAACATGTTGGCGGCGAGGGAGTCAGTGGTACGGCGGGCGATGCTTTCGGGCTGGGTGATACGCCTCGAGAAGACGGGCTCCAATATGCGATTTGAGGCAGCGGCAAGGAGGGATATGTTGTTGCGAATTGCGGCAAAGGTGAAGAGGAATGCGTTATTGGGGGCTACCACTAGCTATGATTCATGGCAGTTCGTATGTGCTTGTTTTTTTTAATGGCTCCGGCTATGTATCACGATACCCCCTTTTATTTCGTGAGTTTAACTTAATACCTCCCTTTTATTGTATTCAACCCGATACCCTTCGGGCGAATGATATTTCATGATCCACCTGGGACTTGCTCGTGCGGGCCGTATGTAATTAGGACTGGGACGGTGATAGGGCACAATTCAATGATCTGGGGCGGCGCAAGAACTATACCCGCGCTTCGTGGTAGATCGAAGAGAAAAGATTGAAGTTCACAAAGCCTAGTCATTCACTACGTCACTCTAACTAAGCCTAACAGTGAGCTTTATGACAGTTTGGCGTGTAGTGCCCAGTCTCCCTGTAAACGAAATATTTAGGTGGTAAGATGGTTGGTTGCGGCTGCGGTTGCTGGGGTGGGCGCGGTGGTGATCTTGCCGGTGAGCCTGGTGTGATACTGTGGGGGATTTTTATGCGTGCTCTCACGCGCGCCAGACTCGGGTGGATCATGCGATATTGTTCGCCTGGAATGGGGGGTACATTTGTGGTTAATTCAAGACAATGGGGGGTGTAGTTACAGTCACAGAAAAAGGTATCGTGTTAAAGCCGTATTTTTTCTTTGCGTTACGTGGGACGGTAATAGGTATTGCACTGTTGTATGTCAATTTGTTGGTGGTTAAGACGCATTATCTAGCCTGGGAACCCATATGCACGTCATCCCCATATTACCCAGGTGCCTGACATTAACGGCATCCGACCCCTCTTCTCTACCACTTTCTCACTCCTCCCTCCTGAAGACATAGCTGCCTCGGCCCACTGACAATAACTATCCAGGATCGAAAACATGGGCACCGGCCTTTACGAATACGGCGAAAGGCCCTGGGTGGTATATTCTGAAACGGTAGCCTCATGGATCTCTGTTCTCGGCGTCGCTGTCGCCCTCTGGGCCATCGTACAAGAACGCATCCGGCGAGTACGCAACCGTGATGACGCCCGCATTGCCACGAATCCGGTGAAGATGGGCTACTTCTACGTCAATCGTGCTTCGTGGCTGGCCACGTTTTTGGGAGACAGCACAGATCCGCCCCAGCTGACTACTAATCGTGGGCTCGTCGAAGTGGGGGACAAAGGGCTTTGGACATCTGGACCGTAGATCAGGCAGGGAGGAGCTGGCATGATGAGATCTGCTGGGTCCCGCTTTACAAGTCCATCTTCAAGATGGTGGCCGAAGTGGAGGTGCTACCGGGGGGGGGGGGTGGAATTCACACCAGCCGTGAGGGTGTACATCGACAGGGCGCGAAAGCATGTTTGCAATGAGGTGCTAGCCCATGCTCAAGAGAGGGCGGAATGGGAGCAGTTGGAGTTGCAGGTTAATTCGGAGGTTGGACCAGGACGGTCTCCCGGTGGTGCTGGAGCAGTTGAAGCAGGATGTGCAGGAGCTCGGCGACCGATACGTTCCTCCTCTGAGAGCTCAACTAAACGAGGGCATGACGGACTGCTTAGCCATCGCTGCACCAGGGATCCCCAGGCTCCCGAATTTTCCGGCGCTGGATACGTTGCTACAATCTGGTCTCAGATCCGTTCGTGGAGACTGCGACGCGGAGAAGACCCCCGAAGCCAGTGATGTTTGCCCGCAGAAGCAAAGCCGCAACAACCGCTGTTAGTCCGCTACACCAGAAGCCTCGAGCCGCGCCGAAGACAGTATGCTCAGGATATTCTCCGCCGGCGGTGCGACCACGTGCTCGTAGGGGCCCGAAGTACGGGCATGGTTCCAAGCCGTGAGGGCTTCACTCGCTCTCGTTCAGCTACGGCCGTCTCCTCCGTTTCCTCATCGATTTCCCCAAGGGTTCAGATGAATGAAATTGGCCGACAGTTCAATAAGTGGCTCGGATCTAACTAGTGCGCTATCACTCGACCACATCGTAAACGGGAGGAAAGCGCCGCCTTCGGAAAGTCTCCTGCGCGAACAAGAGATGTTTCGACAGTTGAACAGCGGACTCAACGATGCCAGATCCGCCTAGTTATTGGATGGGAAGGCGTGTGCTGAGGTTTCGCGGGAATCGCTGGCAGCCTTGGCGCTCATCCTCGGTATCAAGCTCACTATCAATGACTTCTCAGGTTCCACCTCGGGGCTCAGCGCGTTCGGTGCATCGCTGTATGTCTCCCAGTCTGGTGGGTACTGGAAACTCACCTTGCAGTTGAGTAGTAGAACGCCAAACCACAAACATTCCCAGGGTAGTGGGTATGTTTTTTCCTGAGCCGTCCGTTCAATTGCGAACTTGCTTACATATCTAGTTATACCACACTGGTGGCGAAGCATATCGCATGCGGTAGCCTTCCACCTTCGGACCCGGTCGCCTTTCGTTCAATATACGTCACGTCTTCCGTGCTCACGGTTATCAGGGAAGGTCGTCACATTAAGGACAGCGCGCGAAACAAATTGACGCCGTCTACGGGACCAAAGGAGCCGGCGGATCTCTTTGGAACGAAGGCGAAGCGAGACATGCTACGGGCGAAAGAACCTGGTATGTTCATAATGGCCCCAGGAGACTGAAGTTAATGTACTCGAAGGTTCCCACTCTTTCCTATCTTTCAATCTCCCACGATCACCTGGCCAAAAGCTTCCACTAGGTGTAATTCTTGACGCCCGCGGCTCACCTGTCGGCAGCAACTGCACCTGACAACGCGATGTCGTTAGCATCGCTTTCGGCGGATTCGTCCCTCAAGCCGCGCCCAACCTCACCGAGCGGCTGTTTGCCTGCTGTGGCTTTCCTAACCCACTGGATGCCGTCTTCGAGGCGTGCTGCGAACTCCTCGAAAACACGTATCTCTCCACCATCCATCAAGACGAAAATACTAGACGATCTGGGTCTAACAGTCACGAACGTCACCGCAAACCTGCATCGAGGCGTGGGATTAAAGAGTGTGCGGTTATTATCAGATGTTTCCTGGCTGCGTGGGCGGAGTAGGTGCCGTTCATCGGGCTTGTAGAGGAGGGGCGGGACCCAGAGGATGTGGAGGGAGTACACTGGCGCCGCGCGCACCGACAGGTTACGTTGGAAGACCTGTCTCTGCGCTCGGCTGATCTTTATTGGACTGGTCCATAGTTAGACTGCCAAGATGTAGATTATTGGAAGGTTTGAGAAAGCGAAATGCTGGATCATTGGACAATTGACATTCACGGAGGATTCCTAAATTGCAAACGGTTTCATTGTGATGCCTATTTTGACTCATCTCTACCGTGCTTTGCTTATATAAGCCTCTATGGGAACTTGGTTGCTTTTCCCTCATACGTGCCTTTCTAGCTATGGGAGCTGCGCATGGACCGCTCCCCTGAACGATGGAATGACCGCGAGTGATATACGGTGATTATACCTTGGCACGGCTGCCGAGCTTTCCGAGCTCAACTTCAGGTAACCCGCCAATTTCCTCAGCTTGCATTGCTAGTCCATCGGCCATCATCACCGAGCGCATAACTGACGCCCGTCGACGTGCGACTCTACATGCGCGATTCTCAGTCCCGCCGCGCAGCAATATGACAGCAATCATCACTTACTAATTTTTCACCTTACATTACTTCGCTTTACGTTCTTCCCGGACCCCCGCACCGACCTACCCGATCCCTACTGCGACGTAGTTCTCCGTCACTCCTTGAAGTTTTTCTACCTTGACTTTAGTTATTCTCAGCTTTCCCTACCTTACTTATACCTTAAAACGTTTTTCTCACTTTGCGCGGGCCGATCTACCTTCTATCCTAGAACCACTACCATGAGCTCGTTTCATCCTATGCAGCAAACGGCGCTGACACGGAATTTCACGTCGTTCCCGGAATCCACGCCGATACCACTGCTCCCTTTCCCTTCTTCTCCTGGTCTCGCAGGGACAGCAAACGACACAACGCCATTACGATGGTTCGTGGTAGAGCTCCTACATGGCGAGGACTCGGAGGGCAATCTGAATCGGTGGTCGTCCTTCATAGGCATCATCATCGCCATCTCGGGCAACGTCCTCATCTCGCTGGCGCTGAACGTGCAGAAGTACGCACATACACGGTTAGAGCGGGAAGCGGAGGGAAGACGCGCGCGGAGATCGAAGTTACGAATAGCTGGGCGACATGATGCGAACTCGCCGGATGTCGAGGACGCGGAGGATGTGGGGGAGAATGCGCCGCTACTGGGTGGGGGGGGAAGTAACGGGACGCTACGAAACGTCAAGGCTGGGGTGGATTTGGACGAGGAAACCCCGGCCAGCTACGTCTCCTCGCCGTATTGGATCCTGGGCTTGGTCATGATGTTTTTTGGCGAGTGTGGGAATTTTCTCGCGTATGCGTTCTGTGCAGCAAGCATTGTCTCGCCGTTGGGCGTGGTGGCATTGATCTCCAACTGCATCATCGCACCGGTGCTGCTGAAGGAGCCATTCCGCGCGCGGGATGTCATGGGGGTTCTCGTCAGCGTCGCTGGGGCGGTGGTGATCGTCTGGAGTGCCGAAAAGGAGGAGACCAAGCTCGGCCCTGACGAGATCCTGGATGCGATCTCGCAGACTGCCTTCGAGGTCTACTTTGGCGTCACGTGCGCGCTGATCCTGGTGCTGATGCGACTGTCCTCGAAGTACGGACACAAGACGGTCATGATCGACTTGGGACTAGTGGCACTTTTCGGTGGATACACGGTCCTGTCAACGAAAGGAATCTCGTCGCTGATCTCCTCTTCGTTCTACCACATCTTCCAGTACCCTATCGCCTACCTCTTCACTTTCGTCCTGGCATCCACCGCAGTCCTGCAGGTCAAATACGTCAACCGCGCGCTGAAGCGTTTCGACTCCACCGAAGTGATCCCCACACAGTTTGTGCTCTTCACTATCTCGGTCATCGTCGGCTCTGCTATCCTCTACCGCGATTTTGAGACCGTCAGTAACAGGAAGATGACCCTCTTCGCCATCGGTTGCACGCTCACATTTACGGGGGTCTACCTCATCTCCTCTCGCCGCAAGCGTGGTTCCTCGCGCTCATCGAGCTTCATGGACTCTCCCGAAGGCGAAGACGGTGACGTCGCAATGCCGATCCCGATCCTTCCTTCATCCAGCTCTCGTCCCGGCACCTCCGTCTCCCCTTCTCCAGCCCATAGCACCCGCCCGTCCTTCTACCGCACCGGTTCCGCAGTCTCCTCCAACGAGATCTCTACCACGCCGACTCTCTCCGCCTCACCATCGGAAGCCGTAGGTTACGGACTTCAAATCGCGGCTGCAGATCCGCTGTTACCCGGCGTCCACCGGCGGCGCCCCTCCGAGAGCGAGCAGATGCAGCGTGCTCTCGGCCTCATGCCCGGCAGCAACCTCATGACCGGGTACCAGTTGCAGACGGTAATCGCTGAGCGGACCCTCGCGCGGCAGCGCAGCTACGAGGCGGCGGAGGGTTCGCCGAGAGCACGCCGGAGCAGTCTTTCGGTCGTGCTGGACTTCGTTAAGGGGAAGCGAAAAACGGATACCGACGTGGCGGAGGTGGAGGCGGAGGATTATGATGGTGGTGAGGGGAGGGCATAGCTACACATTAAGAGCTGTAATACATGCTTTTTTTCGGTTCGTCTAATATACCAGTCCTTTCATATGTATCTGATTTGTAGTTTGGGTTTTATTTTCGTTTTTTTCTGTTGGTTTGTTTTATACCGTCCATTCATTTTTTTATTTGTCTCTTTTTTTTTTTTTTTTTTTTTTTTGTTTGGTGAGATTTATAGCTGCTGAATTTTCTTTTTCTTTGTAAGATGAGAGATTGGTGGAATTAGGTACATAAGTACGTACTTACATATACATGCCTGGTGTACACTGTATCTAGGATCTTTGGAATTTCGTCCGTGAATGATATCCAGACCGAACGGGCTCCGTCAGTAAGAATTCTGTCCGAGGAACTCCATACATGCAAACAATTATGAGATGTATGTAGACTCAATCCCTGACGGCACCGAATGCCACCCGGTACCGCATCCTCACCCTCGGTTCGTTACCCTGCAACCCTAACCTCCAAACCAAACCGAACCGAAGCAAATCGGAATCGATTCATGCGTTGGGCACGCTAGTCCGTTTTCAGAGCTCGCCGCCACATGTGCTATCAGATTGAATAATTAAATATAAAAAAATTGTGTAGATACTGAACTTATGCGGAATTTCATGACATGCATTAGCGCCACCTAGAGGGGTTAGCGTATCAAGTGGCCCAACGTCAAATTCGAGTGAGAGCAGAGTAGGTAGGTTCCGCGACGGCACAACGTCACAGCGTAGAGTAGAGAGGCTCAGACGCAGTGGGTAGAGCAGAGTAGAGTAGAGTGAACAGAGAACCCGAGCGCCATCAATTCTCCCACTCCTCGACATCACGTTCTCCCCTGGCGGCAAATCGATTTCAACCAAGCCACCATCCGACGATGTCAGCCAATCGGGCTCGGAAACCAACTGGAGCTGATGCCCCAGGCAAACGACAGAAGACGTCGGATGGCACCGCTTCCGATGACTTTCCCGGTCCCGCTTTCACCCCATTCGCTCATCGTGAGCCAGAGCATATGGCTGAGGCAAGGCTTCCTGGGGGCACTTCATTGTCACCTATTGGCATATTCTCGCTGTATAAGGATCGATGCCGGCAGTTCAAATGGTACCTTCATATGTATATCCTCACCATTAACGACCCCACTGGCGAAGAAGGACTGTTGGAAGAAGCTTGTGCCACTGTCGTCACATCTACAACAGCGTTGCCAAAGAGCTGTATCTGCCAGGAATCCATGTATCGATCGATGAAATGATGGCGAAGTCCAAGGGCCGCAGCGGACACACAGTTCGCATACCCAGTAAGCCGATCTCCGTTGGATTCAAAGTTCTTGCGCTATGCGATGCTAGCTACACATTCAGCTAGCTGTACACCTCACGACTAACATCAATAGCTAACGTGGTGAAGGAGACTGAACTCTCGATGACTGGACCAGCTATGCCGCTGCTGTGCGAAAGTCCCAACTCCATCGATTACCAATACACCGTCTACATGGGCAATGCCTTTGCGACAGTTCCGCTGCTTCGGATGCTCCGAGATCGGTCGATCGGTGGTTGTGGTACAACACGAGTCAATTCGGTGGAACTTCCAGCCCTGAACAAATCAGATGTCAAGGTGGGATGAAACCGTTTGATTGGAGGTGTGGTGAAGCCTCCCACAAGGAGCGATAGTAACACGATACACCACTGGGGCTCCGGCGTCTTATGCATACGCTGGAAAGACAATAATATTGTACACTTCGTAACGATAGTCCACCCTTGGAACGAGGTAACGCTTAAAGAACGGAAAAAGCCACAGTCTGCGAGTACGAACGCAGCTGCAATTCGGAGAGCCTATGGAACGAAGGAGAGAATGCCGATGTTCATCCCGACGGCGGTAGGCGAAAGCCGAAGCCAAGGCCGAGGCAGATAAGACACGGCTTGGGCTCACCATGTTCATGGACGCCGGACGGGTCGAGACTGGATGACGGAGCTCTCAGTTACGCGGTAATATGGAAGAACGGCCAGTCCTGGGTGGGCATCAAAACTCACATGGGATTCAACCAGGAGGCCTACGGTGCGGAGTGTGCTGCCCTCGCAAGGGCACTGGAATCGGCTTCGCAAAGGCAGACGATCCCGCAGCGGGTTACAATCTTCACGGACGCTCAAGCCGCCATCAGACGGATGACCTCGGAGGAGCCTGGCCCCTGCCAAAGTACGAGCTCCACGCAACGAAGCACATCGCAGTGCTACGGAAAGCTCGGCCGGACATCATCGTCGAGATCCGGTGGTGCCCAGCGCACAAGGGAGTCCCAGGGAACGAGAAGGCCGATGAATGGGCCAAGCTCGCAGTAGCGGAACCAGACGCCCGCGAGGTGGGATGGCTGAGCTACCTGGGCCGGGCCGAGGCATGCGCGATGCCCGTCCCAAGATCTCTTGCACACCTCAAGCGGGAGGTCTCCGGGGAGAAGTGGGCGGAGGCACGACAATGGGCGGAAGGCCGGACCTCCAGGAAGAAATACAAGATGCCGAAGAGCCAAAGGCCAGATGGCACGGTGGCCGGGAGCACCAAGAGGCTTGCCTCATGGTTCTACCAGGTGAAGACGGGGCACTGCCTCACCGGGCAGTACCTGCACTGGACGAAGAATCAGCGTACCGCTCAGTGCTGGACCGGACGTAGACCCGGGATCACTTATTCAAGGAGTGCCCCAAGTGGAAGCCCCAGCAGAAGATCCTGTGGGCAGAGGTGTTGAAGGAGACTGGGAGAGGGGAGAGCTGGTGGAAGATCCGGGACCTCCTTGCCGATGGGAGGCGCAGCCAGGCGGTGCTAGACTTCCTCTCTACTATGGATGTGGGGAGACTGGTTCCGGCTGAGGAAGATGCGGGGAGCGAGGTGTCGGGGTGGGAGCGGCGGGAGCGGGAAGAGGAGAGAAGGGCAGAGACGGAGGAGCTTGGTGCTGCGGGAGAATTGGGTGCCAAGAAGAAGCTACCGCTGTTCCTACCCACGCCCTCTTTCATGGCATCCGCAGATGAGGATTAGGGGGTGGGATACGATTTCCTTTGTTTTTCCTCTCCTTCGGACTCCTTTCCTTTGTGATTTCCTTGGTGCGCATCACATCTTCTCGAGACAGGTCTGGGCGGAGGGCAAAGGAGAACTTGCAACGTGCCGCCACTGCGCGACAGCGGACAGGAAACGGGCTGTACATATCCTCGCCATGAGCTACCTAGTTCGCATTCGAGTAATGATTTAAAAAAAAAGGTGGTGGACGATTACAACCACCATACGAATGTTGTGGACCTCGCTGACCAGCGTCATGCTACCTACACGACCCATCAACATACCCAGTGCAATTGGCTCTGTCTGTTCCACCTCCTGCTGGACGTCAGTGTTGTCAATTCCCATCTTTGCGGCCTCACACCCCACGAAGCGCTCCTCACGTCTATCGACATGAAACAACCCTTAGACTAAGCAATCAAGACCAATTGCTCTACCGCAGAGTGTTTCAGGAGCCTTTCGTTGTTGGACTTCTTAAGTCCAAGGCTGCTCGTTGTAAAGAAGTCTGCTGCACCACACCGTGAACGGATACGCCGGACTCATATCAAAAAGACCCACTGTATACTGTTTTCAAAGTATAGGAGGTACGAGTGGAAGTAGTCGTTCCGTTGGTAAAACTAACACCAGAGCAAATTGAGATAGAAATAAACAATGGGAACAGTTGTGGCAGTCCTTCTCTTTGCCGTGCGTCCTCCGTTGTGCCGAGTGCTTCTCGCCGAGCATTCTTAATCTCACCGAGGACGATTCGCAATTCGTTTCGTTGGGGCGCTATTCATCGCGCTATGTTTCGCCGAGGATGATACCGTACGTTTCGCGTCGAAGATGTTGGCTGAACTGTCGTGCCTCATTAGTCATTACGGTCTGGAAAATAGTATGGATGCAACTACCGACGAGTTCCCCAGGAGGCTAGTGCGTGCTAGTGTGCCTATCTAACACACGAATCGATCCTAAAAAAATCACTAGGCTTCCGAGAGCCGACGCACCGCCGTCGCCGCTGACGACTTGAAAACTTGCAGGGCTCAATCAACTCTATTCTGCCCTGCCCTGCCCGCCCTGCTCCAAAGCTATATACCTCGACTTCCGCCCGTTCCCATCTGCGAATCGACCGAGCGAGCGCAGAGCTCAGCTTCCACTCGTTCCACCCACCCCCCCCCCCCCGGCCCCGCCCCCGCCACAATGCCGCCAATCATGCACCCGAAGTCGTTCAGCACAGCGTCGCTCTTCACATCGACGGCGGTGCTGGCATTCCTGGTCGTCGGCGCCCCGCACCTGCTGCCCTGTCCGGCGCCGCGCCGTCGCATCGCTGCCGACGACGGCTCTTCCTCCTCTTCGTCCGCACATCGACCGCACGGTGGCGGTGACGGCGGCCGCCGCGAGAAGAATTCTTGTCCCATTCCCCGTCCTGGCGCTTCGGCTGCGGCGGGAGAGGAGCGAGGGCTAGAGGGGGGGAAGGAGGGGGGGAAGAAGGTTGTCATCATCGTTGAGCGATGATATGAAATGGGAGGGACGTGGGTGGGGGTAGACCTGGCTGGGCTTTGGACTGAGTGGGCTGAACCACGGCACGAAAAAAAAACAGCGATTGTCAACACCAATAATTCGGGCAGCAAACAATTGGATCATGGAATTTGCTACGTAACTAGTTGCCGTATCCTCACGGATAAGTCTCGCACCCCCTCCAGCCAGCGTTGATGTTCTCGCCCTCGCCGTCCTCGCCAACCCACCACCAAACCCACCTCCGCGCGCAGCCTCCGGCGGCGGCCAGATCGACGCGCTCGACAACGTCGGGCACGATGACACCGACCCTGAAGTTGTCCCGTGCAATCTTGGCGATGCCATGCTCGGCGAGCACCTCCCTATTCTCGACCGTGCCGCCCATGACCAGCCCGCCGACTTCGCAGCCCAACGGCGCGCCCGGCGGCGGGTTCGCAAAGCTGCCCCGCATCGCCGGCGTTAGATTCCCGAAATGCGCCTGCACCTCCCTGCGCCAGCTAAACTCGCCCATGCCCTGTCCGTGCTCCCGCCGGCGCAGCCGCTCGGTGACCGCCTTCGGCGGCTCGGGCAACGTTTCCGAGAGCAGGAAGCACCGCCCCCGGATGCGCCACTGGTTCTGCGTCCCGCCCGCAACCCAGAAGCACGCCTCGACCTCGGCGCCGTCCGTCGTCCCCGCGCCGACGACTTTCTCCATCCGCGCGTCCGTCGTGAACGTCGGCAGGTCACTGTCCCACGCCCATGCGTTGTGCAGCGGGTTGTGACAGTTCTCCGGCAGCCGGCACAGACTGCCCCGGTAGATCATCGTGCGGCACCGCGGTCCTGGAGGATTCCGCAGCGGCTGCGGAGACGGGATCGGGTACAGACCCGACGTCGGCGACGACGACGTGGTCTGCGTCGCCAGCGTGAAGGTGCACGGCTGTAGGTGCGCGATGTGCGCTTGTAACAGGGGCGCCCAGGGCGCTTGCGGTGGCATCGTAGTTGAGGTTCTCTGTAGACGCTGCTTCGGTGTGGTGGGTACGGCGAGTGTGGTGAGGGGGAGTGGCGATAGCGGAGATGGAGGGGATAGGGATGGAGATGGTGGGAGATGGTGGGAGGGGATAGAGTGATGGAGGGGATGACGACAGTATACGTACATACGTAGGTCGGAGCCCGCGCGTCATTTCGCGCGGAGGCATCGGGGGCCGACCGATGAGTGTTGCCACATGGTCATAGCAAAGGCGGGCACCGTAATCTGCTTCGCATCACAGCACACAAAAAATCTCTCCCATATCCGTGTATTTCTAATATTACACCAAACCACCTCCGCCATTCCTAGAACAGTCTGCTGATTGCATCTACATCCCGTGGGATATACATGAAAATCAAAGAGTAGAGAGTTATCATCTATCGTCGCTCAACCCACCTGAGCAGGATCAATCACAGTGAAGATGTAGAAAAGAGAGCAGAAACACCCACCAAACGCCCGCCCTGACCCATAAGTAAAGAAAAGGAGAATAACAAAACAAAGGAGATGCGGAAGAGGAAAGCAAACACCCCCCAAATTAGAGATATGTCAATACAAACCGCTATGCTTTCCCCAGAAGCCCGCTTTAATGCAGAATATAAAAATAAAAATCGGAACAGATTTCGACAGCACCCAAGAGTGAAACGGAAAAAGGAAAGAAAAAACAAAAAAACAAAAAATAGAATTTCAAACAAAACAAAACAAAACAAAAACAAAAAAAAGCCACCACCCAAACTTTCCTAATCCCAGTTTCCCGTTACCCTCTATCCAGCAATAGAAAAAGACCCCATAGGAAAAAAAAAAAATCAAATAAAAAAAAATCAATGCCGCTATCCCCTAGGAAAATGAGAAGCAGAAATAAAATAGTAAGGACGAGAAACATCGTACGTATGACGAAACCCGAAAAACAGTAAAAACGGATTGTCGGCCGATGCTCGTTATGCTCGATTTCGTCAGGCGTCGGCATTCTCGCTCATACGAACGAGGTCGAGGACTCTCGCGACGACGGCACTCGGGTAACCGCGCCCCATCATCTCGTCGACAACCTTCTTGGCGTTCTCCTTGTCTCCAACGGCGAGATAGGCGCGAGTCATGGCCTCGTAGGTGCTGGGTTCGCGACGGGCCTGACCCGCACGGGTCTCGAGGGATTCGTAGATCTGACGGGCCATGTCGATGTTCCTCTCTGTGGCCCATCCGTGAATGAGCGAGTTGGCGATGTACGGAGTCATCTGGATGCGCCTGCTCGCCATGTCTTCGACCCAGAAAGGAGTCTCGGAGACACGGCGGTTCGCAACGTAGCATTCAAGGAGAGCCTGGTAGAGTGTGCTGTCGGGAGGGATGCTGCCTTCTTCGACGACCTTCTCAAAGTGCGCAACCGCGGCGGGGATATCGTGGAGGACGCATCCCTTGGCGTGGATGAGGGCCGCGTGGTGTCCAGACTCGACGGGAAGTCCACTGGCAGCGATCTTCTCGAGGATGCCTTCCGCAGCAGCCATATCCGGCTCGTCGAGAGTGGCGTAGGCCTCAATCAAGAGCTTGTACGTGTGTGCGGTAGGAGCGATACCGCGCGCGAGCAGGCGATTGTAGTAGGCAAGGACTTTGGAGCGATCGCGCTTGGTCGTGATGAAGAACTGGATCAGCGAGTTGTAGGGCGCTGGTCGAGGCTTGTAGTTGGGCATCAACTCCATCTCCTCGAACAACTCCTCGGCGAAGGTCTCGTCGCCCACACGGGTGAGCGCGTTGATCATCGTTCCGTAGGTGACCGAAGTGGGCTTGATCCTGGCAAGGCGCATAGAGCTGAAGAAAGCGAGGCAGTCGTCCACCCTTCGCGCTTTGGCGAGTTTTCCTATAACTGCGTTGTAAAGGAAGGAAGTGGGTAAAACGTTCTCGTTGACAGCCTCCTGGAAGATACTGACAGCCTCGGTGGCCTCATCATAGGTCTGGTGAGTGGCCTTGAGCGAGACGATATAAAGCCCGTAGGTGTTGGCGGACGGCGCAAGGTTGTAGCTCGCCATCTCGTTGTGGAAGGCGCGCGCCTTATCGCGATGTCCGAGGTTCAGCTGCGCAGCGACCATGGCGTCCAAGAGGGAGCCCCAACCGAATCTGGCGATTGGATAGTCGAGGTGTCCGGGAGGACAGTCGGTCTTGGCGTTCCTCATGATCTCGTCGATAAAGTCCTCGTGCATGCCCGTGCGAGCGGCAGTGGTGATGATCTTGGAGAGGGTGGTTAGACGGAGGGTGCGGCCAGTTCGTCGAGTGCTGCGGTACATGCGCCTCAGATCGGCAATCTTGCTGTACTTGGAACGTTCAAGGATGGCATCGATGGCGTCGGAGGTATTAGTATCGGTCTTCGCGAGATAAGGGTCGTAGTTCTTGTCGATAATGCCCTCGTGATCGTTCACCGCCACCAACGTGGGAGAGGCGGAAGCCATCGAGACGGGAGTCGTAGTCCGAAAGAGCTCCTGCTGCACGTATTGCTTCCAGGTTTCCGGCATATCTGGGAAAACGGGGGCGAGAAGAGCAGCACCGCGTTCGAGGATCTCCGCAATCGGTCCCGTGATGGGGAACTGATGGGCAACAGCGAAACTGAACATGGTGCGGAAAGTCGAGCTCTCTTCGGACCAAAGCGGCAGACCGGTCTCGAGGCAATCCTGCATAAGCGAATATTGTAGCTGAATGACGAGCGAAAGCTGAGCGGCGGTCAAGCCCAACAATCTGTGGCGGTCGAAAAGGGCGAGAACACGCCTTGACGCTTCGAGCCCGAGCCCGCCGCAGTGCATCACACTGAAACCGGCGATGTCGAGAGCGATGCTGTGGGTGAGGAGTTTTCTTGACGAAAGGGTCAAGATCACGTGCTCGAATCCCTCGCGGAGAGCGGCTCGCTTGGCGTCGATGTCGAAGACGGAGAGCTGGAGACCCGGATACTCGAGGAAGAAGTTGCTATATTGGTTGAGTACGACGAGAGCCTCGTTAGGATAAGCGGAACGGAAGAGGAGGTCGACGTATGCCAGCATCGCAGAGATATCGGGGCCGGCCGACATGCTGCGATCACATAGATCACGCCAAAGATCGCGAGCGAGATCGACGTGTTGGCCGCGGATGCAGAGCGCGAGACCGGACATCTGGCATTCGGCGGTGATTTGTTGTCTCTGAGTGTTGTTGAATTCCATACTATCGAAGTTGATGGTGTTGTATATTTGTCGGGAGAAGTCAAGTTCGTCCTGATCAGCGATCCGGGTCATCAGGAGGGCAAGCCACTCGCTAGGCGTAAACTGGGTCGCTAGCTGCGAAGTCCACTTCTTAGCGGCGTTTATGTCACCTTGAGCGACAAAACCCTCAATCACAGCCCGTTTGAGCCATTCAATGCGCACCCTCTCCTGGCTGATGTCGGCAACCTTTGAAAGGAAGGTTAGCGCGCCGGCGGTGTCGCCAGCATCCATGTAGGCCTTGATCAGATCAGTGTAAACCTGATATCTCTGGTCCATCATCGTCGGGTCCTGTGCGATTCGCATCTGCAACCAGCAATTATACGTCTCGACGGCAGCGCGGATATCTCCGGTTCGTCCGAAACCTCTGATGAGCGATCTGATCATCTCCGAGGTCGGTGCCACTCCGTGAGCCTCCATGTTCGCGTACACCTTCAACATGTCATCGGCGCGCTTGTACTTGGAGCAAGCGTGGATGAGCGCCTGGTAGACGGAGACGGGGAAAACACGCTCGGTGCGGACTTCGGTGCTATCGTAAAACAAGCCGAGAGCCATATCCATCGCGCCCTCCTTCTTCATGTCCTTCGCCTCCTGCGTCTTCGATTTGAGCGCAACACCGAACCGTTGGGCGTCACGTTCGGCATCGGTGGCTATCTTGAGGGAGCCCAGTGCGCGCGCCGAGAGGAAGTTGATCAGAATCGTGTAAGTGCTCGTCGTCGGTGTCAGCTTCTGCCGCAGCATCGCTGAGTACACGTCGGTCACATGGGCGACATAGCGGGGACGCAGACTGACTATCGAGTCGAGAAGCAGATTGTACGATGTCGTGTTGGGTGTGAATCCCTGGTCCGTCATGTGCCGGAAGAGAATGGTGACCTCCTCCCACCGTCCCTGATCGCGCAGTGACTGCAACTGCGCATTGAGTTCCCTGGTTTCCGGGGTTTCGGGTTCCTGCAGTAGGACATCTGCAAGGGAAGCCGCCTGTGGTTCCTCCTTCACGGCGGTTTCCTCCTCCACGGCGGCCTCGGCATCAACGCAATCCACAACCGCAGATTCCGACACCTTCGAGACGTCAGCGCCGGCTTCGACGCCCGCCTCCTCTTCCTCCGCGACAACCGATCCGAACGAATCCGACCGCGCGCGGGCGGCCAGAGGCTCGGCTATGGGTTCGGGTAGCGCTCCAAGCAGCTGCTTCTGCTGCTGCTGATGCTGGGCCTTGGACCAGAGGATCTTCTTCGAGAAGAGATATTTCCGGTCCTCCTTGTCGTCGGCCGCCGACTGGGCGGCATAGAAGGCGTTCACGCTCTCGCTGCCGGAGCCGTCCTTGGGCGCGGCGCGGCCCGAATGCGCACCGCCGAAGGCATTCTGTATCTTGGCCGGAACATTGTTCTGGCCGAACTTGATCGGGATCGTCGACGAGGCATACGACGATTGGGTGGCGGCTACGACCGACTGTGCGTAACCGTTGACGAGGTGCCTCGCGATGCTCTGACGAGCGAGAGTGGTGAATGGTTTGAACACCATTCAGACAGCGAAATCCTGCGAGCCGGCGAGTCGAGTCAGTGTCGTTACGGTACGCTTCACCCTCTTCTCTTCCTACTCCTCATCGACATCTCGATAGCACGAACCTGTTTAGATGGCGACACTGGGTTGTGTACTCATTGGACGGACGACTGCGACGGTCGTCTGTGCAGCGCGTGGGGGAATATTCTCGATGGGTGGTGGGGTATGGGATCGACAACGACACTGAATGGATCTTGCTCACACACGGCTGTCTAGCGAGCGCGTACGTGCGTTGGTAATGGGCGAGGGGAGAGATGAAGGAAGAATCCGAGGGGAGAGATGAAGGAAGAATCGGAGGAGAGAGATTCTATGGAGTTAGGAGCGGGAAGGGAGAAGGAGGAATATGGAGGAGTGAACGGAGTATGTGGACGGAGACGGAGACGGACAGTCAGAACAGTCGGGACAGTCAGAGAAGGCCAGTGTGGGGGGGGTGTGGGTGTGATTAAACAGAGAAATTTTCGGAGCGCGACTGTCGGACGGGCCGGCAGTGCTAAGAAATACGCTTTTCCGAATGCAGCAAGGATGAGCTGCAGCGTGATGGATATCTACATAGCGTACAGAGTACATACTTGCCTGCAGTGCTGCAACCGCCATCGGTGTCACCCGTATTTGCGGGACAAAAGGGAAACTTCTCACGCCCGCCAACTGATTGATGCCGTTGCGTAGCGGCCGAACATCGCGGGCCTCTCAACACGAGCATACTGCACAGCGAGACTTTGGGATGGCCGCGTCGATGAGGCCGTTGCGTTTCTGGCTGCATTCCGATCTGGCTACGGACTCATTCGCGAGCTCTTCTCCTCATTTCGATCGCGATTGGGCGGGCCATCTGCTTCTTCTCCTCGTTCTTCCCCTTCTTCTTCTTCTTCTTGTGTTGTTCTTCTTCCGCTTCTTCGGCCACCAACGGAGAGTGGCCACAGTCCCCCGTGGAAAAGAGTCCAGCCAGCCACCATATGTGTTCGGCCCGTCGGCGAGGGAGGCTGTACTATGTACCTCTCATGTGCTTTGCTGACTTGCTTATTCCTTCCCGTCATCGTCACGGGTCACAGTCGCTCCGCATGCTCGTCCCGGATCTTTTTCTTCTCGAACGCCCAGTCCTGCAGGGTGGGCTTCGATTGCTCCGACACTCCCAACGCTACATACGTCAACCCTTTTTTTTTTTCGCCGCGCTAGCCAGTCGTCGATACCGGGTCGCCCCAGGACGCATCCCTCTGCAGCAAGTCGTGGAGATAGCTACTCTAAATACATAGCCCGTCTCGGCTGTGTCCCCGAGATGGCGGATGGCTCGGGAATCATCGGATTCTCAGGTTTTCCTTTTTCTTCCTCTTTCTTCCTTTCCTTTTTTGCTCGTCTAAATCCTGTGGCCATGGATGTTTCTTTCTTCAAGCAGACCCGAACGCGTGTCTATGTACTGTACACGCACGCACCAACATCGTGAATGTAGACTACGAGGCACACACATGCATGACTAATCACTCCTCACGAATATATCCGTCCGTCCAGTCGCGAGATCCTCTCTGCAGTCGTCCAAAATCTGCGCCCTCTGCTCTAGACGGCCGGCTGATGTTTGCTGTCCCAACAATCCACGGCTGCCCATGTCTTGATTACATATGGATTTTTTTGGGGATTTTTTTTCCCTTCGAACGGCAACCCCCGTCACCCAGCCCATCCTTCCCTCCCTCCCTCTCCCGCATTCCGGCGCAACCTACATACGTACTACCTACATTTGTCTGGATCACCCACCCATCTCATCTCCCGTATGTGGCGGATATACGTACGCGACACTGCGGATGACTCGCGGCGGGGAACGGGTTCCGTGTCGATGAGGAAGGGGTGGAAGTCACGGGTTGGACGACTGCTACCTGCTCCTTCCACCCGGTGCCGCTCCCAACTTAGTGTCTTCCGACCCGTCTGGAATCGGCTTTCAAGTGCCACTGCCGTAGTACGCCGATTCTACATCAAGCCGTCTCCTGTGCTCTTTTTTTCTCGCCCTCGTCTCTTATATCGGACCCGCTACTACCAACCGGGGGAAACAAAGTGCCCGAACGAACCTAGCCGTAAGATGATGCTGTGCGCTATGCAGTGCCCACATGCACCCATGTACGTACTTATGGACGGACGTATATGAGGTATGTTATGTATGCAGGGTCCGCAGCCGAGTGATCGCGCGAGGGAGATGCTTCCAGTTACACGGTGAGGTGGATGTATCAATCGTATTTACGTGGTTAATGCCAACAACCCCACACGTACACACTCTCTCTTTCATGTCCGTCGCGGCATTCCCGGCTCTGTCATCCCTCCCTCCCTCCAACAGCGTGTCGGCATGCGCCTCCCCAGTTCGGGCGCGCTCGAAACCACCTCCACGGTCTTCTCTCTATCGCGGCCCACGCGCTCTCCAACACTGCCGGATGTATATCGACGACCGGATCCGTGCCAGAGATATCTTGAAGGGATTGGCCCAGTCACCGATGGGCAGCGACGCGGGGACCGCGGAGGTCACCGTGGATTTTCACCTGTGCTGGGGACGGTGGCGGTGATGATGGATTCATTGATCGTTGATCACCTGTCCTGGGGACGCTTATGCATTGGCTCGCGTAATCGCAGCAGCAGCAGCAGCACGAGTGCAAAGTTGTGGTGCTGGAAGTGCGTCATGGGATATCACCTTCGAGACTCTGTTACACGAGATGTACATATCCATCAAATTTTACTACTTTATAAGAAACCATCATCACTGCCACTTATAAGACGGGAAACCGAGACGGATAAGAAACGGTTCCAGTTCCGGGACCTCTCCACGAACTATAGGAGTAGCCGGGCGGTTCTGGACTTCCTTAAAACCACGAGTACCGAACCCGGCTGAGGGAAGGCGTCCAGAGCAAGGTGCCGAACTGGAGGCTGGAGGCTGGATGAGACAGGGAGGGCAGCTTTCTTTGCTCTTTTCTTCCGGCTTTCCTTTGTTCTTTTCCCCCCTGTTATTTCCTTGATGCGCTCTGCGTTTTTGGGATAGGCCTGGGCGGAGGGGGTAAGGCCGCGGGGAAGAGACAGACCGGCTCCACACGAAGTCGGCCCTGAAGTACCTCCCTTCGCGGCGACCGTTAGAACCCGCGTGCGGAGTGGCCAACAGTCCGATGAACGTAGGTACTCCAGTGACCAACGTCACTCGCATCTCCCCTCCTAGCCCCACCCCACCAGCCACAGCGCGACAGTTCCAAGTTCTGCTTCACACCTCCAGAGTCTGCCGCTGCTGGTGGTGGTAGCACTCACCGGCAATCACTCGCCGGTTGCTGACTGGCGGGACCTCCCAAAACAGTAACGACTGCCGATATCTGGCCTTCCTTCCTCTAGCGAAATTTTGGCGGTGTGCACTGCACCGCCGTTGTGCCAGGATCGTATGTACGCCACGCGCAAAATTCCACCTATCGTTGACGTCACGGCCAGCGCGTGCATATCGCCGCCAAGAACACGGACACATGCATGGCACTGCCATCCCGCTGCAGCGCTTGAGTTGCACTTGTATGCATGCTCGCCTGCTCACGCCGAAGGCTCAGCTCTGCTATCAACAAGCCCCGCAGCATGTAGCGGCTAGGCCCGCTCCCAGCTAAGGCCGACAAAAGCTGGCTGGACGCTTCCACCAGCTTAAGTCTGGCCATGTGGCCATCGGAACGCCGGATTTGGTAATCGTCCCAGCGACAGCTGTTGGTGGTGTGATTCTGAGGGTGGCTGCGGCATCCTGCAGACCAGGGAGCACTCGCTCAAAAACTGCAGCTGGCGGAAGGGCGCCCAGAGGATACTCTGGGACGGGGTCCCGTCGAAATCGGGGCGAGGACGGACGCCCAAGGCCACCCGCCAGAGCTTCGCGGACGAGTGGTGCTCGCGGGCTGTCATGAGGTTCTTAAGGACTGCGGATGTCTGAAGGCCGGCACTGCCCGCGCGGGTGGGAAGGGTGCGAGGGATTTTCTAGCAATAGGCGTATCGTCACCTTTTGTCAGAAGGAAAGACAAAATAAACCATTTTAATTTATATATACACATATATCTCGCCTTACTTATTGATCAAGTAAAGCAAAACGGTATAATCTATATCGTTTTATCAGGAAAGGGAAAGTGAGGCCCTGGACGGCTCTCAGTGTGGTCGGGGGCGTGGGTGCCGGGATCTTTGCTTTCTTCATTTTTTTCCCCTTAGCACATAGGGGTTTAAATTCTCAACTGACCGGTCATTCCCGGGAGAGAGAAAGAGGATGATGCAATTTAGCCATGCTCTATATAGGTTGCATGCTTTGAATGAAGAAACCCCAAAACAAAACTGTGCGGTGATGGATAAACAAAATAAATTAAAAATATGTCTGGGTGCTGGGTTGGAGATGGGGCGGTAGCAGATGGGTTTCTCTACAGAAGCATCACGTCACATGTGGTTCGAGGGCTGTTTCTCACTATCGGGAGGAGCAGCTGTGTGGTCATAGACATAGTTATACTGGATAAGCCAGAAATTCTGTGGAAATCATCAAGGAGCACAACTTCTGTGGATATCTAGCGCCCATCTCCACCTTTAGCCCACACCTCGGCGTCGTATCCTTCGGCGAGCTTGACGTAGTCCTCGCCAGCGGTGATCCAGCCCTTGAAGCCACCTTCAAGAGCGACGCTCTTGATGGTCTGGTCGCCCTTCGCGTCGATGTAGTCTTGCAACCACGACGAGGAGCGGGGACCACGGCCGTTGGAGGCGCCTTTCCTCGGCTGTTAGGTGCGGCCGGCGATACATTGGGGCAGGGGACATACTGCAGTAGAAGATGGCCAGGGACACGCCCGCCCCACGCAGAAGATTGTAGATGGCCTCGCGCGTCTGGTAGAGCGAGTGCGCTGGAAGGTTGATGGAGTGTTTGATCGTGCCACCCTGCGGATATGCCAGCATCAATAACTGCGGAAGTGCAGTGGACGGACGAGGAGGGACACACCTCAAAGTCGGTACGACGGACATCGACGAGGATGAAGTCTTTTCCCACCGTCTTCGTTTCGAAGAGCTTGCGGGTCTCCTCTCGGGTGATGAAGTCGGGCTTCGACACCGGCGGTGGGAAGGCCGCGTACCACGGTGCTGGCTTCTGCTCTGTGGTGGACATACTAAAGATGGAAAGTTGGAGGGAAATTGGGATTTTTGGGGGGATGTGGATGTGCGTCTGACGATTCTGGGAGGGACTCGAGCTTTTATGCAAACTGGAAGTAGCCCAGACCACAATCCTGATCTGATAAGAGTTCTGCGCGGCTGGGGTTCGGTTGTGGCCAATGCGCGACAGAGATCTTATCTGACGTACAAAAGCGGTAATGACTTAGCCGCGCCGCGAGTTAGTTAGACTTTGATGTCCGCCAATCAGAGGTGGCCAGTGACAACACTCGCGCATATAGTTAGTTGTCATAAAATAGGGCCCCAAATTATGTCCTTCTCCAGCAGCCCAACAACGGCATACACAGTTTCCCTCCCCCCCCCACAAAAAAAAAACATCCCCCATTGTCACTCCACCGAATATTTTTCTTTTGATATCGATCCCTATCTGCGGAAACAGAAGCAGCGAACAATGGATCCTTCGGTCGAGAAAGAAAAGAACCTCGAGAATGGGAATTGTGAGACTGGATGTTGTTGTCCTCTTGTTTCTTCCCTCCGCAGTCTCGATATTTACCACGAAACCAACAGGTGCTTCCGCTCCCGCGGCATCGTCCTTCAAGCAGCTGTCGTTCCTCGACCGCTTCCTGGCCGTGTGGATTTTTCTCGCCATGGCCATCGGCATCATCCTTGGCTACTTCGTCCCCGAGACCAGTCCGGCGCTGCAGCGCGGAAAGTTTGTCGACGTCTCCATCCCCATCGGTATGTCGATCCCGCCATGGCCTACACACCTCTGGTTACCCTCGGCTAACATGCAGCAGCCGTCGGTCTCCTGATCATGATGTACCCGATCCTCGTCAAAGTGCGCTACGAGATGCTTCCCAAGCTGCTCCGGCTCCGCGAACTGTGGCTGCAGATCCTCTTCTCGGTGATCGCCAACTGGGTCGTCGCGCCGCTGTTCATGCTCGCGCTCTCGTGGGCGTTCCTGCCGGACCGCCCGGAGCTGCGTGAGGGTCTCATCCTCGTCGGCGTCGCCCGCTGCATCGCCATGGTGCTGATCTGGACCGACCTCGCCGGCGGCGACGGCGAGTACTGTGCCATGCTCGTGGCCTTCAACAGCATGCTGCAGATCGTGCTCTTTGCGCCGCTCGCGGTGTTCTTCATCCGCGTCGTCTCGCGCTCGTCGGCGACGATCGAAATCAGCTACGAGGTCGTGGCCAAGTCCGTCGCCGTGTTCCTCGGGATCCCGCTGGGCGCCGCCGTCATCACCCGCTTCGTCGTGCTGTTCGGCATCTTCAAGGGCGACATCGACCGCTGGAACAGGCACTTTGTGCGCTGGATCGCGCCCTGGTCGCTGATCGGGCTGCTGTTCACCATCCTCGTCCTGTTCGCCAGCCAGTCGCGCAACGTCGTCGGCAAGATCACGTCCGTGCTCCGCGTTTGCGCGCCGCTGATCGTCTACTTCCTCATGATCTTTGCCGCCTCCGTCTGGGCGTGCAGGCTGCTCGGCCGCGACGGCAAGCGTGCCCGCTGGGGCTACGCGAAGACGGCCACGCAGAGTCTGACGGCTGCGAGCAACAACTTCGAGCTGGCCATCGCCGTCGCCGTGGCGTGCTACGGCGCCGGAAGCGAGCAGGCGCTCGCCGCCACCGTCGGCCCGCTCGTCGAGGTGCCGGTGCTGCTGGCGCTGGTCGAGGCGCTGAAGTGGCTGAAGACGAAGATGCAGTGGGAGGACGACGAGTAGGATGTGGCCGTAGCGGCGGGTGGTAGTACTGCGCTTGCGTATGTAGATAGAGCGAAGGAGCCCGAGTCTAGAAAATCATCGTTTTTGTCTGCTGGCGTCGCGTGGCCCCGATCGTGAGCAGTGGGCGGCCGCAGCTGTGACATGGCCTCGAGAAACGAGTTCGATCTTGTCTCGAGCTCGGAGGATGCCTGTTGCACCGGGGGCAAGATAAGTTCGAGCGAGCCAGCGTGTGTACCTCCAGCTCGCGCATACATCCGTCACTCGCCACGAGCAGCAGGGTCAGGCTGTATCATTCGACTGCAATATCTCACTCGTTCTGCTTTGTCGTGTGCAGAATCACGCCACATAATCCAAACTGTCCGCATTTTCAGCCTTTTCTCTCCAAGACAATACAACACATCAAGACTTCACCATTATTCTGACGGTTCGTGTCGAACCAGCAGACCGAGTGCGAGCGTGTGAAGCCAGTGCTCGATGTGGCTACAAGCTATGTACTGGCTGCCGTGTACTAGTACATGTGTCATGTCATGTGGGTGTTTTCTCCCTTGTGTACCAGTTAAGGGATGCACGGCTAGATTGCCTAGATTACATATGCACCCGGCTCGCGCAGATGCCACGCCGCCACGGTGATCGGCGTGCAACGTTTGGCCGCCTTGTATGTATATGGAGAGTACATACTTAGATACCTACTCTACATGACTGGTTAGACTGGTTACTCCGCCATCTGTCCAGTGCCTAACGGGAATGCATATCTAGGGTACATACGTGCACGCTGGGTGCGCGACTATATACCTATAGGGCGAGATCTAGACGCCGGAGGTTGCGAGTTCTTTTTTTCCACCTACTCTAGTTTTTTTTTTCCTCCCATGTATGTAACTATACTTATACGGGGGGACAGCGTGCTCCACTGCGACGAAGCATCACCACGGAGCCAGAAGAGAGAGGGGCTGGACACGGTCCATTGCCGACCGGGGCCGTCAACACACAGGGTCCCAACCCCGCTGTGATCCCCGCAAGCGTGGTCTAGCGGAGTTCTCCGCGGCCTTTCTTTCTGCTTTATCTAGCCGGACAGGGCCGCGCATCGGCTTTCTCGCTGCGGTTAGCTGGGCGGCGGGGGAGGAGGGCGGGGGATGAAGCACGGAGCATGGCGATGGCGCGGGGACCGTCTTTCTCGACGGCCAGGTCGGCGTATTGTGTGTATACATAGGTGTAGCTAAATGGACGCGTCGGCGTGGGTTTAGCTTGCGCCGGACCGGGCCCTGCGCCTGGCCTGGCCTGACCGAGATCCGCCGATGCGCTGGTTTCGACGCTCACCGTCGCCGTCAGCGCCCCAGCAGCACCAACCGATGCGTCTCTCAGTCGCTGCCGTTGATATGTATCGCCGCGGAGTCCGGCAGATACGCACGGCAAGGCGGACGGCAAAAAGAGGATGAAAATGAAAATCTGGAGTAGATATGTATAGATATATCTATACGCGGTGCGGAGTCGCGCCAGCCGCAAGCCCCATCCGCTCACCGCTGCAGAGTCAGCTGTGCAGCGGGTGGACGTCGAGAGATGCATACATAGATATGCCGCGGTCCACGCCGGGCGCGACACTCTTCTGCTGGCAGCTGCCCACGAGCGATTCTCCACCCGCCAACCGTTCACATGCCACCGCCGGCAGCATCCAGGCGTGCATATCTAGTGTTTATGTAACGATGTAGACATCGAGATGGACGTGCATCGGAACCGTGCACACTGTATGCACGGCAGCGCGGCCCTGGACTCCCATCAGATGTGACGCACGCACGGTCGAGAGATAGGTAGATAGTCTAGATGATAGATATGATATGTGCACGGTGACGCCCTAGATACACGGCAGCCGGACAAACGAGGTGTCGGCTCGACACACATACTCTACCTACAGGTCTGCGGCAAGCTCTCTCTCTCTCCGGGGCCGCAGTGCGCAGCTGAGTTTGATGGACACGCACCTGCATATAGATATTCTTACGGGGAAGCATATCGATGTCCCATCCCCTGTCGGCATCGCGATAAGATGCGGATGGCCAGATGGAGGATGGATGGACGGACGGATGGATGGATGGATGGATGGGGCGGGAGGGGTGGGCCGTGTTCCGGCCATGGCTGTGGGTGGCGGTGGACGGTGGCGGACACCTGGTATCTGTCGGCGATACACACACAAGTTGCGGGTTTCCGGTGCGGATGGGGGTGCACGCGGCGTTGGAGGATGCTGTTATCTAGAGTATCTACTGCATCTACATACTTGTCTACATGTTGTTTTATGCTATGTACTGCACTGACCGATGAAGAAAAAGCAAGACAAAAAAAACACAGACGAACACAGAAAAACACTAAAAAAACAACAAAAAAACAACAAACCAAAAAAACACCCCTCAATTCCACGCCACGCATGAAATAAACGACACTGAAATCAAAAACAAAAAAAAACAAAAAAAAACAAAAAAACAAAAAAAAAAAAATTAAAACAAAATAAACGAGACCCCCCCCCCCCCAAAAAAAAAGAAACAAAAAAAAAAGTCAAAATCCATCCAGATCGCGATTCACCCTCCCCATCTCCCCTCTCGTGACTGTGATTTTCCCCGTAAGAACAGCTCCTCCCCTCCCTCCCTTGTCCGTCCAGTGCTGACACGGATGCAGACGAAACTTTGTTCCCCCTCCCTTTTTCCGCCCGGGCGACGGGATCACATCGATTCCACGGGTCTGCTGATGATGATGATGATCGCGATGTTGCCCGTCGGGTTCGTTTGTAAGTACATACCCCCCCCCCCCCCCCCCAAACGACGAACGCTCATCGGAAAGAAGGAAAGAAGAGGCTTTCGATCTCGATTTCGGATTTCGGGGTCCGGCGCGATGGAGGTCTCTCTCCACGGGGGGTTGCGTGGGGGGAGGGGGGGGGGGGGTTGACATGTCGACCGTTGTGTCTTTCCCCACTTGCGTCCGGACTCGTACATTCGCATGTATAGTACATATGGGCACTGTACATACGTACACACATATCTACATGCATACATGCAGCGACTTACTTACATACATTATGTACATATCTATGTACTAGTACATACTACTGTACTCTGCTGTACTCTACCGCTGCGAAGTCGATCGCGACTTCCGCCCGCATGCAGCCATGTGTATGTAGATACGCTGCATACATACACACTGTCTGCACCACCGGTCTGGCTGGGCACCGCTGGGCGGACGTGCGTCTTGTTGTGTCGTGTCGTGTCGTGTCGTGTCCTGTCTCGCTTACAGCAAGAGGTACAATGTGTGCATGTATGCAAGTACATATGGTACATACATACATACAGACCCCCTTTTTGTGGACATCCGAACTGCTATGTATCTGCCGTCTCCGTGTTGTACATACTTAACTTACACTCCTATATACATACATAGCGGATATGAGGTCGTGCTGCACGGCATATCCGTTCGTTTCGTTCCGGTCGACGGGATGAACCGTGGTTGCGGCGGGGGGAGCAACACACAACTCCGAGTTGCAGTATTGTAGTACACGTGACGGACGTCTAGCGGCGGCTGCGAGCGGCTATCTTCGGTATCTAGAGGTCCGCGTCCGCTGCACAGCTGCCTGTGCACACATGTACGACGGAAGGGCGCGAGTGCAGGAACGGCGGGGCGGCCACAAAGATGTACATACCTAATAGAGTGCTATCTGATGTGTATGTATGTATGATGTACTCCACACACGAACGTACATACACACATACATACATACACACATAGCAGGGTCGGCCGCCCCGCAAGCTGAGAGCGACGGCTAAAATGCGCAGACCGGGATTGCTGGCACCGCAAGCAGGGAGCAGGCAGGCAGGCAGCAGTGATCGGGCTTGTTGTTCCGCGCGGACATGTGCGAGATGTGTTCTGCGTTCTGCGGATGGCATCGATATCCATATCCATATCCATATCCATATCACACGGAGAAGCAGGGAGGTGGGGCGCAATCTATCGTGCTCGAGCTGGATGGCTGGATGGCTGGCTGGCTGGCTGGGCAGATGGGTGACGGACGGGGTAGAATAGAGTGCTCCGCCGCGTGACTGCGATGGCCGCGAGTGCACTCCGCACTCCGACCGCTTTCAACGTCTCCATGGGTTAGATATGTATATATCTATGGATGGAGATATTCCGTTCCCTGGAGCTTCGCCTTGTCTTGTGTGCGGCACGTTTTGCGGGGAGCAGCAGCCGCGGACTGTCCGCTGAGTGACGACGGCATGAGGTCCTGTCCGGACGTGATGCGCAGTGCGTGCTCTGCGAGCAGCAAGCGTCACGATGGCGGTCGGAGCGGCGGAAGCAGTTATTGGAGCGGACTGACGACAGTGCAGCCCCGTGGGCCCCTCCCCCGCCTCGAAGGGAAACGGGGGCAGGGGTGATCTGTGTCTTTTTTTTTTTTTTTTTTTTTTTTTTTTTTTTTTTTTGTTTTTTTTTTTTTTTTTTTTTTTTTTTTTTTTTTTATTTTTTTTTTTGCATTTTCGATTTTTTTTCTTTTTCTTTTCTTTATTTCTCTTCGTTCGTTCCTCTTTCTTTCTTTCTTTCTTTTTTTCTTTTCTTTTCTTTTCTTCTTTTCTTTCCTTTGTTTCTCTTCGTTCGTTCCTCTTTCTTTCTTTCTTTCTTTCTTTCTTTCTTTCTTTCTTTCTTCTTTTTTTCCGGCTCTTGGCTGGCCTTTCCCATCCTGTCGCATCGCTTGCCGGCCCCTGCATTGCAGGGTCTGGTCCGTGCTGGCGAGTGCGGCGTCCGTGCTGCGCTGTACGGCGATGCTGGCGAGCGGCGCGCCTGTTCGGGCTAGCGTGGTCTCGTGTGGGTGCCGTGGCTTCGTTCGATAATGCTGGCTGCTCGTGCGGGTCGCTGGGTCGTGGTGGTGGGCTCTCTATCTATCGCGGAGCGCGGCGATAGTATGTGGGCCTGGCCCGGAGCAGAGCAGAGTAGAGTACTTGTACCCCGGATCCCCCCAGGATGGCGTTGGTGTGCGCGGACGAAGGAGCCCCAGAACCGGAAGCAAAAGAGGGAAGGGAAAACGCAACCGAAAACGAAAACGAAAACCGAAGCGGAAGCGGACGAGGAAGAGGAAAGAGAGGCGCCGGAAGCACTGCTTCTTGAAGACTCTCTCAGCACGGACGGCATCACCGCGGAGGACGCTCGATCGCCGCCTCGCATCTTGCGCAATCCGACGGCCCGCAGCCAATCCGACGCCCGCCGGAAGAAGACGCCTCCAGTCGGACGACAACAACGGCACAACTCGACACGACACCACACGACACCACACAACACCACACGACACCACACAACACCACACGACACGGATTGCAACCACTCGCCGCTGCTTGGCTGCTCCACTCGACTCGCCTCGACGCTTCGCCCGATCGCTTGCAGAGCCCCAGAAAAACGAACGCGGGCGGAGAGAGGGACACGCCCTTCTCCACACAGCGCCCTCCGGCCTCTTCGAGCCGGCACTTGCCCGTGCCAGCATCGACGGACCCGCAGGCGTCTGGTGCTCGAGTCGACTCAGTCCGCACATCGCGCCCTCGCCACGAGATCCTGCGGTTGGCTCTGCTCGTCGTCATTGCATCGTCAGCCGACTGCGACCCCGACACCTCCCCGCAGAGCCACCCCCACCCGTTCGGCATCGCCGCCAATCCCCGGATTTCTCTGTCCGTCCGTTCCCGGAGACACGTCCACTGCGTCGCCCACGCCCGCCGCAGACGGAGACGAGTGGTGCGATACTCGCGGAGCTCCGGCGCACCCGTCGTCGCCGCCCGGCGTCCGTCAACAGCAGCAGGAACGGGCAGCTCCGTCTGCATCGCCGGTCACTACCGTCTTGTCGCAGCAAGTGTAGCTCCACCGCACCGCCAGCACCGCCACCGCACCGCCACCGCACCGCCAGCACCGCCGCCGGCCACTGGCTGCCCGCTCTCCGTGCCGCCGCGCGCTTATCTCCTCGGCCGTCGCTCTGCCCCCCGTCTCCGGTGCCCGGTTGGTCTCCCCGCACTCTCGCCCGCTTGCCGCGGCTGTCGCCGCCCGCCCGCCCGCTCGCCTTCCAAGCCGTCGCCACGCAAGCTGAGTCGCTGCGAAACTCCGACAGACAGACAGACGCCTTCGCGCGGGTGAGGCCCGGCGCACACGTGACGCCCCCCTGACCGCTCGGCCGTTCTGCCTGCGTTCGCGGACTCTCGCCTGCTCGGTTCGCGTTTCACCCGCTCGCACCTGCCTTCCGAGCTTATCCCGTCCGCCCCTGCCTTCCAACAGCTCGCCCTCGCCTTCTTCTGCCGCCCCCTTCTCTTCTGCCGGAGCTCGTCGGACCCCAACCAACACCCCGGGC